>JGI24022J15233_10000667_pt1 | contig 23815 bp, 13 predicted proteins | sample Ectturendosymbi2_FD_15233 | JGI IMG/M metagenome (IMG submission 15233)
CCGAATAACTGTCTTTACTATGCATGTTTTTTGTTGTATTTTCGCTATGGTGTTTCATTTGTATTTTGTTGTTTTGCGTGAACTTGTGGGAGCAATGACGTAAATGACAGCTACAGCCGTCGCTTCCTGTCCCTGTATTCCTGATAAAGTATTTTGTGTTTGGTCGGGATGCATAAATAAACTGAACTGAACTATTAATACGAAACGCTCGTATAGTAAAACCAGGGTTTTTTAATGCATTTTAGGGACCTGATTCGGGTCCCTAGAATTTCAAATCGGGTCCCTAGAATCAGAAAATTATCATCAGGTCCCTAAAATCAGAGAAATCGGGTCCCTACAGATCCATACCGGGTACCTAACATTTTCCATAAAAAAACCTGCTTAAACGTACAAATGCATATAAATATTAATGAACTTTAATAGGTCTTCAATCTAAAAGATTTTTTTAACAACCACTTGCTATTCAGTCAACGGCCCCTAATCCTATCCTAGGTAACTTATACGACGAACGTATACTATAAATTATTCATACCAATCGTGGAACAAAGTAATTTTAGCGATCTAACTCAGGCTTTACGGCTAAAACTCTGTTTAGCATAATAAAAGGATTGCTGAGCAAAGCTGCTTCCTTGTGTAAAGACAGGTTTTAGACAAAAAAGCAATAGGATGCCGCAAAACTAAGTTCTGCCTGTGAAAAACATAACAAAAATGTTATTTTCGTCATAACGTACGTGGAATGAAGAAAACTGCAAAGTGCTGCTTTTTAACCAAAACTTAAATATTGCGATCTAAGCATTTTCGGTGTGTCCGAATTAAGGGCGTGACAATGTATTTTTTCTATTGATTTATTAACACAGCAACCAAACAACGTTTAATCATTCAAAGTGCCAAAAGCACCAAAAATGTTTTGGGGGAATATTAGCTTCCGGGGTGTTGGTTCACTCCGCCATCCAACAGGGATGATGAGCACCGAAAAATTTAGGGAGGCATTTGTACATGGAGTAGTGAAAAAATATAACAAGCCTTCTGTTGAAGGTGCTTTCTAGCATAAAGTAGTGAAAAAGTATAACAAGCTTTCTCTTGAAGGTGCTTTCAAGCATGACTTGGTTCATTGTCATCCTATAATAAGATGTGTGTTTGGCAAAGAAGACGTTGAAGTTCTTGAGTGGCCATAGAACTCGTCAGATTGAATGTCAACAAAATTTTGTCAAATAGGGAAAAATCGCGGATCCTAAACAAAGTAACACCGCCCAAAACAAACTTATTGAGACTATTGTTGACGTATAGCACAGTGACCAAGACGTTGCTTAAAACCCTACAGATGCATGGAAACGTAGTTAAAGCGAATCAAGAAATTACTCAAGAAGAAAGGTGGGCATCTCTCATATATAAATAACAACAGTTGTTGCTTAAAAACTGCAAAAATGGGCAAAACGTGTCAATCGTTTTTGTTTTTACAAGGAGATAAATCAATTTGCAATGTTGTTAGCCGATGAAAAGGTGCAACTTCGCTAAATATTATCCGAACGAACAGCTTCGTTCACTTGACCGTTTGATCCAGTGATAATTCAACTTCAGTTCGATCCAACGACGGCTATTTGTTGTGATGAAATTCCGCTATCTCATGAGTTTACGGAGGAACTCTGCAGTTAGCACATTATGAGCTGGGTTGTTTGTGATCGACAGAGGCCGCGTGCCCCTTCCTCGTGAACCTTCGTTCGCAAGCATCACTTGAAAATTTATAATCACGGATGGTGCAGCACGTGGTGAGTGCTCTTTTCACCCGCTTGCTGGTTCACAGATACTAGGTGAGCGTCGCGCAAAGTTCCGGTAAAACCGTCCAAAAAGAACATGAAAGCGATTGTTGCGTGCACAGGAAATGACCCAAACCTGGATCACTAAAAATAACACCCAATCAACCGCGGCACCAGATCCTGGTCAGCGACTTCATCCGCATGGGTGCAAGAATACACGGTGTGGAGGGAGGGCAGAGTTCGAAACCGAACCAAGTGAAAATGCTTACAACAGCAAGAAAAGCAATAAAAACAGTGCAACTGACAGCGGTGGCAAGCTTCGTTTATGTTCGTCATCGGACATCCTTGTCACGTGATGCAAGCGCTTAAAAATGACGACCTGGCATTTTTGCAGATCAGCATCTGTTGAGAACAATGCCAGGAAACGCGTGATATGCAAGTCTCAGCAAGAAGTCCAGAGTGCTGCGAATTTAGGAGGCAGTTTCCCTCACTGAACGAGCCACACCCCGTACGCTGTTGTTTAACGTGTTCAGAAAATCGTTCGTATGTTCAGCTTTGTGGGAGATGTAACACTGAGAGCCGTGCGCTACAGGCCAATTTCAACACAGCAAGGCCATGACGCTTTCCATTTACTAGCGGTTTGGAGCAACCGACAAGTTATTTGGCAGCAGTCAGCACGGAAAGCTGCAAGCTTGCTTTTTACGATAAACGACGTGCAAGAGAAGCAAAATCGTGAAGATACAAAGGGCTGAAGCAACCAATCACTAAAAAGAAAAGTGCGTCATGCCATTCTTGCGAAACTACGCTCTTTGGCGACGAATATGAGATCTATGTCAAACGGAGACGTTTAAAAATAGGACCAACGAAAAAAGATCGCTTTGGTTGAAAGTTTACTCGGCGTTAGAAGTTTGACGATAGCAAGGTTGTACAAATTGCCCATGATGACAAAACTCAAAAGTTTGCCCACTTTCCACGTGTAAAAATGTGTCCGTGAGGCTGCTCAACTACTACACGACTAAACATCATGAGTTTGCCCGGAAAGGGTTAAATGAAATCTTTAGAGCTGTGGCACTAGAGGGCGAAAAGTACAGAAATATTCAATGAATACTGTTAACTATTATAAAAACACCAAAGTCATAGCATATACTTTCGTCCCTCCGTAGTGCCCAGGAACCACTTTGAGCATTTATTCCATATTAACAAATGGTTTGCTTACCTTCCACTGGCAAGACAGTATTCGCTTTTGGGTGACCATCGCACACACAGGACTCTGTCCCTGTGACCTGTAACAAACAGTCAAGAATGAACTTAGGGAGTGTGTCAAAAGAGCCACGGTGAGTTTCGCTCAGAAACTGCTAAAAGCAGCACACTTCACAAATTTGCTGGGCGCTTGTTAGCAGGGTTGCGGAGTCGGAGGTAAAATGTCTGACTCCAACTTTGCAACCCTCCTTGTTAGCGTGCATCTACAGCGAAAGTCACTGATGCAGAAAAATGACACATTACACTACATGCTTCAGGTGTGCGGCTGCAGAAATGTCGCATTTTAACCTATTAGTGCATCCATATATCGTTACATGACAAGCTCTGACGTTTTTCATTCGTCACACAAGCGCTCGATAAGGAGATGCTGAGACATTTTTCGTCTTTGAAATCTGGTTAGAGATGAAGAATGTTGGTTTCATCGGTTGAAAAAATAGATTACGAAGAAGGCACTAGCCTGAGAGCCATGATGCTGAAGGAACACGTCAGGCATTGAAAAGAATTCTGGATTAATTGGTTCAAACCATGACTGGCCGCGGCAGAGATCCATGTGATAAACCGTTAACTTCAAATTCAGATTAAAATGCTCGTTCACCCAGGAAACAACATCCGAATCAGCTGCGCACTGACATTGTTTCCACGTCCAGGAAGATGCTTGTGCAGGGATGAAAACGACACTTTGCCCATGGCGGTATACAGTGATATGAGTCGAATCAAGTGGACACGCAAAATGTGACGACTGCGTTTCACAGTCCATGACATCACAACCGCTGGGAGAATGGAAGAGATTTTACCCGTTACATGCATAGGTGGAAATGCCAGGGATCAATATTAACTTCAAAAATAAACAAAAATAAGAGTACATTAAGATATGCAGCACTAAAAATGAATAAACGGCAAGTGTGCTGTTCTAATACATAATAACAAATTCCGAATGCCCTTCACAAAGCTATTTCACTGAATTGAATTTGGAAAAATCGGTGTGCCAATACTTTAGTGTTTTTAAGTAAGTCAACGCATAGCTATTTCGAGTTGGCGTCTTTAAGACATTCGCAACATGCTTGTCATTTTCGTGATTAAACCATGAACGACGTTTACAGAAGTAAATACGTTACAAGTTTGTAACCGATGATGCTTGCGGTTGGAAAAGAAGACAAAAAAAACGATTCACAACGAACACGCCAGTAACGACCGCACCCATATGTGTGCTGATGCGGATCTGTCGAATCATGCAGAGACACGACCATGCGACGAGTTGCTTTACACAAGGTGATGGGAATGTTGGAAACAACGGTCTTGTTTGAGTTGGTGTCACATCAGCAAACAGTGCGCCCACCGATGATTTGTGAGGGAAGGTTGAAAGCGCGCTTGTTTCATTTCGTTCTTCTACAAGCGTTCAAAAATATACAGAAACGTCATAAAGCGGCTTGGGCGCCGCGAAACACAGAACCCACTGATGTCCTGCCCTGCTGTGTTTGACGATGGTGCAAACAAAAAGAGCAGATCGGAGACGGAAACGGGAGACGTTAATGATTGTCAAAAAGGCGCAAGGATAAGCGCACAAAAGAAGTAACAGATCAAGTAGAAGATAACTTTATGGACAAGGAGTCGGTTTATCTTCAAAGACTCGGTTTTTCGTTTGTCAGGTTATATGACTGAAAACTCCGGTAACTGTAAGACTTGTTTACAGCAGTCAGTCCAACTAACAAACGCTGAGACCGGGCTGTTTGCAAAATCTGTAACGAGAATGAACGTAGCATTTACCGCTTGGTCGATGCGTGCACGGCAAACTACAAACAGGCCGACCTTACAACCCGCTGTGATGCGCAAGTGACCACGTGACGACATAAAAGGACCACACCTGGAAAGCAAATACATCAGTAAAACAGATTGTGCGCAAACAGCCAAGCATCGAATCGCGTGTTCCGTTTTCTTCTAAAATTTCTCCCTTAGTCAGAAGACAAGTGTCAGATTAGGACGCTATGGACGCGAATTCGAACTGCAATGTTTAGACAGGATGGAATAGTACCTGGTTCACAACACAAATCGCTGTGGTCACTGGCAACTGCTTTTAAACACAAGATCTTTACTTGAGAGTCAGGTGTACAAAAATAACAAAAGCTACTAAAAATCCTATTGAAATAGTCTAGTGTTCGAGCAATTGAGGGGAGGAAACCCGTTAGGTTCAGTTAGTTCCTCAACGCAGCTGGTCCAACCACCGACTCAATCACTGTTTGCAACCGCCAAATTTCAAATGCTGATGCTGCCATCGTGCGGAACACCGATCATATCTGCGCAGCCACTAACAGAGTATTGCACGGGACAACCAACGTGGCAAACTTTATCAAACCGTTGGACAAACGAGTGGTGGAGAGAATGACGTCGCTGGACGGGGGCAGTCCGTTCAGTAATGTCAGAGTGCACTGTAGCTTAATACAATTTAGCTTTGCTCTTTAGTGCCGCCACTTGCTAGCGCTGTTATATCATTTGCCTGAACTACAAATTTCATTAATATGAGGTCTGACATCTGCAGATAATTAATCAAATGGACTGGGAGAGGGCTAAGAAAAGTTACCGTATTGTGCTATAACAACTCATAAGATGTTCTATAAAGGGTTACAAGTTGACAATTTTCTTTCAGATGGTTGCAGGCGATTTTTCGTTATTTTTTCTTTTAATCGCGGATCTAAAGTGCCGTAATACCAGGAGAACGTCGTTTTGCAACTTCGGTAGTTGCAGAGGAATTCTTGCTCACCGCAAAAATTCCCAACTTCGTGATTGTTTCAGCGAAGTTACGTCAAACTGCGTGACGTTGAGCGACGACGCAGCCGGTCAGAGGACATTATCAAATTGATCCGAGGACGATTCGGTCAAAGCAACAGGTGCAGCTTTGTGGTCCGCATATCGACCCCGAAAGCAGCAGATCATGCACAATTTCACTCTCCCACACAACTGGCTAAAAATTTGTGGACAGCAAGCGATGACAAGCAACGATTCCCACCTTTCAACATGTGGCTTGTTGAGCCGGTTCGCATATCCGCCATTCGTACGTGCGATGGGGTGGCCGCTAAAAATTTTTAACAAGATGTCATTACCTATGGCACCGACATACATTCTTAGAAACAACAAATATTGAAAGCTCTATTGAGGTAAAAAGATATTTTCCAAATTTGAGCAACACGATCAGTAAAAATGCAACCTATTGCGTTGTCAGTTATTGTAAAGCCAGCAAGGACCCAAAATAGGTTCTACCAACAGGGCAATGCAACTTTTGTTACATCTCACTGCTGAGCCCTGTGGAGCCACATTTGAGGTCACGCTATCTTCAGTATCGCACTTACTTCAGCTCTAAATTATGTTAAAAATTTTCAGAATATCAAAAAACACATTTATGCCAATGGGGCGATCATTTCATCCCGCCCAAAAATAAATGGCGCGCCCAATACAAGATCTCAGAAATTTGGGTAGAACTTTCAATGCACGTTTGACTCAAAATTGTATTGCTTTCAAATTGCTTGACGCCTAGAAAACTGCTGATGAGCTGAGACACGCCAGTATTTGGCCCAAACTGTCACGGGAAAGCAGACTGCTGATGGCTGGATAACAGCCAACATTGAACAGCTTCTTTGAACTAATGTCAACTTTCATCTAATCTTACATACGCTGCAACATACTGCTATCCTTCATTCTGACAAGGTGGTCATCGTTTCTGCTTTTATATATTCTAGCAGAACAGCGCATTCACCTCTCGGCATCAGCGACGGTTAATTAAGTAAAATAGGTAGCCTCTCAACAAAACACGTCGATCACTAACAATGCCCTGGTTACACTGCGTATTTCATGACGTGTCTAGACGCGACCAACATGTCTGGATCTCAACTTGGGTTTGAGGCCGCTACAGAACAGAATGTATTTTTTCGCACAACATGCAAGCTCGGTGCAACAGCTTGACATTAAAACGAGAAGTCATGGGCTTAATTAGGATTTGATTAAAGTTTTGTTAGGAACAAAGATAAAAATTTTGCTGGGGATCTGCTCCAAGCGTCTTTTCATGTTTCTGAGGGATAAGTGTTAAGAAGTAATAAAGCAAAATTTTGTTGTAAACAGCTTGATAAAAAAGGTTAAGGATATTTTTGCAATTCTGCTACAGTTGCATTAATTACCCGCAAGGTTGGAAAATAACGTACGAGACATAAAAATACTTCTTGTTCTAGAACCGTGTGCGTTCACGGCCGATAGCTTTAAGAAACCTGTAAGACGGGAGTCATATTTGCATTTACGATGAATGTAAAATGTTTAAAGAACAAACGCGTATGCTGGAATAGGAAAATACAGACCAAGGTTAAAAAATCGTTATTTGACCAATACAAAAAATATGCCTGGCACTGTACGTTCCTCTGAAAACCAAAACAAGAACAACAGCTCGATGATGTATAGAACAGAAGCATTTTCATGTAGAACAGAGATCGTCGTTTGGAGTTGGTTTTCATAAAACATTTGGTAAATTACGTTTATTTTGCAAAACGTGTACGCTCAACGATTTCCCTTGTTAGACATTTTGATCCAGACCAAAACTTGAAGAACTTCCGAACTAATTTCAAACTTTTCTCTAATGGCAAAGGCAAACAGTTTCGCAAAGGTTTTGCACGACCAAAAATCTTTTTGGACGGATCTACAAAGACCCACAAACAACTAATCATCAGAAATTAATGGCTACGAACAGAAATGCAACTAGCATAAGTATTTTTTAACTTGGGAGACTTACGCTTCACATGGATTAAATATTGATCTGGTGCATTATATCTAACACGGTCAGAAATAGCTTACGCCATACCAAGTATATGTGAATTATGAACAGGCGCGGATTTACCATTAGGCTAAAAAGGCTTAAGCCTAGGGCCCCCGATTTCGGGGCGCCCCAAAATTTTGGGAGTAAGGACAATTTCCAGCATTTCTGTAAGCATTTACATTTGTATTCTTGTTTTGGTTCAACGCACGTTTTTGACTAGGCCGCTAACAAAAGATCTCTATAGAAGAATGAGCGCGATACATTGATGTGAGTGATGATGAGCATTCTCCTTTTATGGCGTTGAGAATTGGTTATTGTTACATATAATGTGTGGAGCAAAATGCCTGAATCCATTTTTCAGATTACAGGAGGCCCGTGAGGTACTCAATAAATATGTATAATGTGAGTGTGGTCAGATAATCTCACCGATGCGTGAAGTACTGTAATATGTTCATGAATTGGAACAGCTTGTTCAGTACGTGTGGTGCTAATTTGTATGACATCAGACGTCGCAAACCTTCCAGAATGACCCCAATTTAAAATAGGCTATACGGCCCCGAAAATGAAAATTCACCTCTGATTATGAACATGTTTCACCATCAGAAATTGTGGATAAACATAAATCATTATATTTCATAGCAGACCATCTTCATCAAGTACAGGGGGTCAGACATGATGGCCGCAGGCAAGTAATGTAAACTGGTCAGCTGCCCGACCAGCGAAACCTTCCAATTTCAAATCGAAGTTTGCAATTTTTGTACGGTTATCCATCGCTCTGAAGCAGGGTCTCCAAACGTTTTTTGTCAGAGGGCCACATAAGCCATTTAGACAACAATTCGAGGGCCGGACATCTTACGCAATGTGATTGTGTCAGGATATACATTCTACGAAATCAACAAATTTTTCGTACATACAATATTTTTCTATTATGGACAAAATGTCTTTGCGACCGGATGAAATGATGTCGCAGGTCGTTAAATGGCTTCGCGGGCCGAAGTTTGGAGACTCCTGTTCTAAAGTACCAAAATTGTGGTTTTCTCGCTCTAATCAGGCTAGTTTCAAGCGGGAGTAGCGCTTCTTTCACGAGGTTAGAGGTGTTTTTCTACATTACATTTGAAATTGGCGCAGTCATGACCAGCATCATATAAAAAGTAAGATTTTTCTTCAAACTGAAATTATTCCTAAATCAAAGCAATCAAAGTACTTCGTTAAATTTCTCATAAAACAAAGGAAATATTGTTTGGTAACATTAGCGAACGGCAGCTAATGAAATAAAGAAGGTGTGGAAGTTTAAGTTACGGGACTGATTTAGTTCATTTAACAATTGCTTCGCTAAGGTGCCTGAAAGGTGATGAATTTCAAACAGCTACTTGCATATCATTATTTAGGTTTATCTTTCAACCGCATAAGACCCTCATTAATAACACGACAAACCTACACTGACCAGACGAAGTAAATAAACAGACAGGTGTCGTTATTAGTTACACAAGAATGTAGTGTATTCTCCGATAATCAAAATGCCGAACTTACCCGCAACAAGAAAATGAGAAGTACTCAACGGAGACAAGTGATGGTTGTATATAGGAAGTTTTACGTCCATCGTTTCAGCTGGCTGTATGAGAAGTTAAAAATTTTTAAACATACAAGCAACATGAACAAAATGCGCATGGGATTTAATTAACAACCGCACAAACAAAATCTAGTGCAAACCAACTGCTCGAAATCATCCAGCATGTAAGAAAAACATGGGTATCTCAATTTTGCTAAAGTAAGCCCTGAAACAAAGCCTCCCGTGCACCATGGGTTAATTGTGGCTGTTCGCTGCGGTGATATAACAGTTTGACTCTTATGAATGCATGGCTAGACTTAGGCGATGCGAGATNTACAGTAATTCATCGTGGTGCTGCTTTACAAAATTCTAAATGTCAACACAGCGTAGCGGGCACCATGAACATAGGCAATCGTCTTTCCAAGTAAAAAGGTAAATGCTATTTGGTTGTCGGGAAAAAAATCTTGCATGCATTCAATCCACAATCATACCTTCAGCGTATTTGTATCCCAAATCTTGACAGTCCCGTCAAACGAAGATGTCACAAACATCCCCGTGTCGTGAGGATACCATTGCACGAAATTTACTGTCTTCTTGTGCATGAACCTTTTGTGCCTTTCGTTTCTACATAGGGATTTGGTGAAAGCAGAGAAACTGCGATTGCTAACTTGACAAACTCTGAACGACGACCACGAACTATAGTTTATCACCCACTTGCTGTACATTTTGCACATAAAAAAAGACAACATTACACATATTTTAATACAAGAAACAAAATTAACATTCTTTTTCATTCGTGGTTGTAAAAGGAAGTATTGATTCTGTTTTAAAACCTATGTTATATTCTGTTCTATTTACAAAAGCATTACAAAACCCATATTCCTGCAGCGAATTTATTTTTTTGTGACAGTTCACATGCAAATTTATTTGGGAACTTAAGCTCTGGAATTTTCGCGAAAAGTTGGGTTTTCTGATCAAAAAGTTTCCTTTTTCAACTTATTTCAAAATCGTCCTTACGTTTCTCTCTTCCGATTTGTTGACAAGAACAGGATTGACAAGGCATTGCAACAACAAAAAATGTATACAAACACCTGGTCGTAATCAGTCATCCCCAGAAGATTATAGTAATGTTTGGGTTGTATCTATGTCAAATTAAAGCCGTTGAATTAAAAACAAAAAAAACAGAACTGAAGGACTATCATTTCCAGTAAAAGCACATTCACAACACGATGAAGCAACGAAAGTTAAAATGTGGTAATAATATGCCATATACCTGCCAACGCGGGACACAAGAGGAAGGCGGTTGCTATCTGATTTCTTAGCCAAATTCCATGTGTCATGAATTGCTATATTTTTGTCTGAACCAGTGGAAATCAAGCTGCAGATTGCAGAAGACAAAACTTTAGACCTAATAATAAAGCAGTAGCTGGTCAAAAAACATCTTCAAGCAAATGTACCAAAAGCGTAAGCATACTACTGTAACATTTCAGATCCTAGGAACTGAAATCAGGTTAAAACTGCTCAAGGCCACTGCAGAAAGATTTAATTATTTCAAAACTGTGCTTAGTTTTCTTTATCTGATCCAGATCTTACAAAGTTTCAGAATTTAACATTTTATTCTGAAATTTTCCTCAAAATAGAAATGTCAGAATTTGAACTTACTGATGGCATTTCTTGCATGAACACTAAGCCAGTTAAAATCACATAGCATAGCACAGCAATTACAAGTACTTTTTTGGAAGTGAGGCAAATGTGTGAGCATCAAATTCCTAATACTTCTATTTTATTGCACATAAATCTAGTTATCCTTAGATGGTTGTCTCTGGATCCAGTGTTGAACAAAAACTAAAGATTTCTGTATCCTCTTCAATAAACAATTAATATGCCATACACCAAAAACTGACTTAAGAACTTTGTTTAATTTGAAAACAAAACTGGTCAAGACTTTATTTTATAGCAACTTCAGGAAAACACCAGTTTGTTTGTACACCAAACTTGTCCACAGATTTTTTCAACTTTTATGTTGTTTCATAATCCATTCAGACATTGAAAAATAACACCGGTGGTATATTTCTCATTACTGCAAATAAAAAGTTCTGTAAATTGCAAACAGAAAAAAAGAGATCACAAACTAAGTCCTTTTATCAAGAACAAGTGCAAATATTATTTAGTAATTTACATCAAAACAACACAATACAACATACTAGCGATGCTCAATTGGATCCAGTTCCATAGCTGTGATGCTGACATTATCCACACAATGAACATGCTGTTTTGCAACTGACAACCTGTTCAAGTACATTAACACTATGCTAACAGCAGGTAAAAGAACGCATGAAGACTTGGCTGTTACAAACTTATAAAGATATTAGGGCAAGGTCAGCATACGAAAGAATCATAAATTATTATTGTAAGTTTGACAAGCAAGATACAGAAAATTATATTTTCAACAACATTTTATTTGACTAAAATGAAGGTGTTTCAAACTACAAAACTGCTATTTCCTGAGATGATTAGCATGGTGAACACTGAAAGACACAAGTAGCAAAATTACAATCTGCCCATTTTAGCACAAAGAACTGCATGTCACATAAAGAATTGCTGTCACAATATTTTCATCTGCAACTCTGATTAAAAAATATTTTCAAATCAGCCAAACACATCATACTTTTGTCTGCACATCAGTAAATAATCATGAAAACACCACATGTGAGATATTCTATGGACTCTCAGAAAACTACAGAGTGCCTACGGATTTGTCAAGGTACATTATCCATCTGGTAACCTTCTGATCAGCTTGTTTCATTTGGGTGATCTTCAAATATACAGTATATATCTTGTAGCACTTGAAGGTTGCTTTTTTCCACCGTGTGTATCTGGAGCAACACCAACCAGGCACTGCAACCAATCCACAGGGTAGAAGGCAAAACTAAAGCATTATGCCTAAAAACTAGACCACAGCAGCATTAAACAATCACATCAGTAGCTGCTGCTTATTGTGCTGAATAATTTCTTGTATTCTACCAGTTCATTTCAAATGTGCAAATGCAACACAAATCAACTTCAAGGTTAATCTAAAACACATCTTCCTAACTAACAGTTCGCTGGGCATGTTGTTCTGCAGTGAACAGTATTTTTTTTGTTGTGAGCAGGTTTTGTTGCAATAAGTTACTTGGTGTTGACGGCAGGTATGCAGCAATGGTGGATGTGTTTTGTAAAATATTTTAAATTAATAAAAGTGTTTCATTTAAATGTCTTTTGAGGTTGAGTTTGTTGCAGTTGCTCCTTTGAAGTGGTAGGCTGGAAGCAGCTTTCACCAGAGCATGTTTTTTATGAATGAAGCTTGAAGGATGGATACACTTTATGAAAATTAGTTGAGCTTGATTATGAATTTGCTTTATATCACTTATGTTTCCACTGGCTTTTACTCCAGCATAATTTATGATGTCACAGTTTTAGACTTTATGTAAATGTATGGTGTATGTTTAAATTTACTTTTTATTTTTTTGTGCAACGAATAAGTGCCAAATAGTGACGCAGCCCTGAAAATAACAGAAATTGTTTCATAAAAATACTTGCAACCTTCATTCTGTTTTTATCAAATTTGTTTCAAATAGGGCAACCAATTTTATGACCTAAAAACTTAAAATTTTGGCTTTATGATTTACAAATTTTGACATATCAATTTCCTGCATTTTAAACTGAAATGCGAAATACAATACAGTATTAGAAATAAAACCAATAGGTTCAAAATATGTGTTCTGTTAAAATTAGAGACTGACCGATATGGATTTTTTTGGGCCGATATTGATAACCAATGTTTTAAAATTTTTAAATCTTGTTTTCTGCTTCATTATCAAAAATATTATGTATTCTGTGCCTTACCTTTTTTTAAAAACTTCAAAAATCAGGATTTGTGAGCTAAAATTTTTCAAACTGCAGCAATTTCAATATTTTGCTATGATTTATAATTAATCTTATTAATGTGATGCTTTTGTTTCAGCTGCAACGGCCAATTCGTGCTCCATGGTTCATTTTGTCTACTTATTTATGAAAATGTACCTGCTAGTGTTGCTGCAAGATAACTATCTTGACTTGGTTCATTGTGCTTTTTTGTGCAAGTTGTCTGCATGCATGAGGAATATAACAGCGTTGTATCAATACCTAGTGAGGCTGATAACATCAGTCATTTTGGCCGATACCGATATATCGGTAAAACCCAAATATCAGCCAGGCCGATATATCGGTTTGCTCTGCAACAATGTGCTTCCACCATAAACCTTTAGCCACTTCTGACTACACAGTCACAGAATTTGCTAAATAATTCACCTCTAGGTGTTGAGGCAAACTCAGAAGCATATTCATGCAGTATACTTAAAACTTTTAAAGAATTTGGTTGTTTAACCTTAGGCATGATATGTGGATAAGTACATTAATAACTTTACTAAGCCTACAGTGCAATCAAAATCTGTAGGGTGTCGAGGAATCAGCTGACTAGGCTCTGCTTTCATCTTTTTGCAATGATTGAAACTTGCACATACATGTCTTCAAGTAACTTCACTCCACAGGTGAAACAAGCAAGGAATCAATCACAAATTTTTAATAGGAAACCAATTTCATGTAACACTGCGCATCATCAGTCCTTACATCTTATTGAAATCAAATTAGGGCATCCCCAAGGAAATTAATTATCGTGTTGTATATTGGCCATAACTTTTGAACCGCAAACATTAAGGACAAATAAGGGCTCTAAAAACTTGAACTTTTGCCTTAAAAAAGAAACAAAAAAATTCCCTACATGGTTGATTGATTCTTGGAGTTGGGGCCCAGGGCCAATGATCTTGGCCAAAAATGCCTAAATCTAACCCACTTATGATGTCATCCACAAAGACCCAACACTTTCAAATAATGTTTTAAATCTAAACTTGAAGATTCGCCATGTCTTTGAAGGGTTTGAACAGCTCTCCATCACAATCACCTGGCGAGTTATGGAGTTGCTAAGTGACATAAAAAAATTGGTTCATGCGAACTGTCCTGGCACAGGTGTTAAAGATTAATGCCATGAAGTTTATCATACCCACAGCTTATATTTAAGAAATGCACAGAATTTTTATTAAGTTTAACTGCAACCGCAGATGCTAGTCGCATATGTGTAATTCAGAAGCTTGTTCATCCACCACACAGTTGGCATGGACATTATCAAGTTTCACTGACACATCATCCAGATACACTGCAAATAAGAGGGTCATAACTCCTCATTTCCTTAACACTTTGATAGCCGGTCTACGATATATTTGTGATTTCGGCCTAAAAAACAGCAGTTTTTGGTTGCCTTACCAACGCCCTAGTTCCTCCGCCGATTGCGCTAGAGAGCTGTTCAAGGGCTCAAACGGATCGGCCAGTCTAGTACATTGCACTCAAAAAAAATTTTTGGTTGGGGTGTGTAGATTTTTTGTGACTGACGTCATAAGTGAAGTAGTTTTAGGGTCATTTTGGATCATGTTGCCTTGCCTAGGGCCCAACCGCCAGGCCAAAGTGTTTCGCTAAAGTTTTCATTGGAAACTAGGCTCGAGTCCGAGTCTTTTGAGCCTTTGACCAACTTTCTAGCATTTCTGGTTCAAAAGTTATGATCTAAATTAAACAAAATAATTGATTATCTAGTTAGTCAAATATTTTTACTAACTTACATCACAACTTTAGAACCCGAAACCCCAGCAGGTCATCCAAAGTATCAAAAGACTTGGATTGCAGCCTAGTTTCCAGTAAAAACTTCAGCGAAATACTACCACCTAATGGTTGGCGCCCAGGGTCAAGCAAAGTGGACCAAGGTTGCCTAAAAGTCCTCCACTTATGACATCACTCACAAAAAACCCGCATCCCCCAAGCAAAATTTTTTTTTTCGAGTGCAGACTAGAATACTTGCCACGTTTTTTGAGACTTTTACCAGGTCTGTAGAGCATAAAGGACCAGAGAAATCCCCACGCAAAGCCACGTGCATTTAGGTGTTTTTTTTGTGAAAATCCCCGAATCCTAGCGGATGCCAAAGAGTTAATCCATTTATGACAATGAAGTTACAAATAGTATGGGTTTTACTAACTAAGATTATGACCCAACCATTTAAAAAAAATTTTTTCTATTTTCTGCAGTTGAGCCGCTTGAAGAGCAATGTGATTTCAATATCAAAGATGCTTCAGAAATGGTAACCCTAGCGAAGAATCTCTAACACTCATCAACAAAAATGCCACCATGTCCCAGCTGACCTTAAGCTACCCCCATGTGCTAACACCTCATCAATGTGTTTCAGCCCAACCCAAATACAGGCTGCAATCTCCTTCCCACATAGTTCTGGGGCAGGCCCAGAAGGTTTGCAGCCACAGCATTTGAAACACTGCATCTCTATCGCTGCAGGTGATGCCAGTATTCTTCTCCTTACCAGCTGACTGATTTAGTCAACTACCTTCCGAATGCCCAACTACCAGCTGATCTCTTGCCTTTCCTCTATGGTGCACAACTCCATGGACTGCACAAAAGTAACAGAGAAATGAGGCCATAGGTCACACCTACTGATGTCTGGCTTCTGAAGTCTGCTTGAGACTCTGCAGTAAATGCCAAGGCTCTGCCAGCTACTTTTGTCCTCCCAAGTTGGGATAGGCACTTCCCTGGAATGTGAAGTCATAGTCTGTGCCACCAGCCTTTTCGTGTACCAACGTCATAGCAAAAATGTTTCACCAAGACTTGATGTTAAAAATGCCTTTACAGCATTTGCTGGGACCTTGTTCTTCAAGCAGCTCAAATGCATCTCCTAGAAATCTACCCCTTCATATGGTACTGCTGTTCTTCAAAAAGATCCCTCTTTCATGATAAGTTCTGCCTGGATTCAGCTGTCGGTGTGAAAGAAGATACTCACTCAGCCTAGACCTTTTCACTTGTGCCATCCATGGAGTTACATCCCAAGTTAAATCTGACCTATTTGGTACCTTGATAATGGGTGTATTTGTGGAGACCCATGGACCATGCTCAGCAAAGCTACCACTGTCATGAATGGACTATTCTTCAATTGGCCTGGAGACTAATACTTCTAAATGTGAGTTACCCATTATCAACCACATAAACAACAATGAGCTCCAAACAAGCAAGCTCTTCTAGGAACACTTCCCATTGATTAATTCCAGACCTCAAACAACGGCAGTTATTAGGATCCCTTCTGCGTAAAGAATCTGCTCCAATGCACTTATAGGCAAAAACTAAAGTGCTTTATAATGTCATAGTAAACCTCAAGCTAATCAAGCCGCATCAAACATTTTTTTCTTTAAAATGCCTCTTATTCATAACCTGATATACTTGCTGTGTAGTGCCCAATGCTTCAAGTGCAAAGAGAAACTGGAGGTGTTTGACATTACTATAATAACCAACATAGAAAAATTATGCAACGTGACATTTGGATAAGAAAGCTGGTTGCAAGCATCCCTACCAATTCTACATGGAGCCCTTAGGCTCCCTTCCGCTACAGAGCTATCTCTGCCATGATTCATCTATTTTTTCATGCCTGTACAGGGCTTTTTTAAAAGTTTGCATCCCTCTTTTAACAAAGAACCTCCTCATAGGGAAATAAACAATGTAACTGATGCTTGGTCTGAACACCATGATTCATCACCCCGACAAAAGGAAATACAATCAGCCTGGGATGATGTCACCTGCAGAGATTCACTGAATGCCCTGCTCAACACTCCTACCTTGGAGCAATTGTCAGCTACTTGCTGCACAAGAGAGCCATGCTGCTGCCTGGTCAGAAGCCTCCCCAATTGCCAAAATTTTCGAAAACACAGAATGCCACTGTGGTAAAATTGTTGATAAGCTAGGGCTCCATGGACTCTCCTGCTCTAAAAATGCAAGCTGCTTCCCCAGACATTCTGCCAAACTCCGTTTTCAAAAGGTCATTTACCAGCAATAATCTCCCTTCTACTTTGGAGCCTGTCAGTTTCACAGGGGATGGAAAGAGACCTGATGGATTGACTTTGGGCCCCTGGTACAAAGGTTTAAGCCTAGAGTGGTATGCGACCGTTGTGGACACCTTTGCTCAACGTCATTACAAAAACGGTGACATTCAGGCAGGCATCGCAGCAACAGAGGCTGAGGCTCCAAAATGCTAAACATACAACGACTTCCTCAAAAGTGTCTGCTTTCAACCTGTGGCAATTGAAACCACTGGTGTGTATGGCAGGTGCCCCTTTTCTGAGCTGCCTTGCAAGGAAACTTGTTGATATGTCTGGTGATCCCAGGGAGTGGCAATTGTTCCACCAGGGACTGCCCCTGGCTGTGCTCAGATGAAATGCTGCCAGCATACTGGCCTGTGCGCAAGTTTGATCTGATTGCAGCTATTCCCAACGTACAAAACAGTATTACTGCCCACCACTTGCTTCTGTTTCAATGCATAGCTATTGCTCTCCAAATGTTCATGTCTTGTGTAAGTTTTGTTATCCCCTTGCACAGTGTTATTTTGCTCAGTTGTTAACTATATTGACTACTGCATGGCATATGATGAAGATACAATGTTGTAATGTGTTTCCACTTAGCTTGAAACTTCTGAGGTTTTTCTACAGCACAGTTGGTGCAGGTCATTGCTTTTACCAGACAAGTTTGTCCGCCTCCAAGAAATTTCTAAAAACCTTGAAAAGTCATTTCTCTTGGCCTAAGGCAGTACTTCTCAACTTGTGACAAGACAGTATTTTGGTGGGACATTTGAGGAATCAATGTAAAGTTTTAATGACTTGTGAAGTCATTATTAAAGTGGAGAACATTTCTTTTGTTTTTCACTTCATATTCAAATTGTTGTTGTAAAAGCACGGTGGGTTAAAAAAGACACTAAGAAACACTCATCTATGGTGATTTTAACTATATGACAAGCATTTTCAATCAACTTTCATGGGCTACTCTTCTTGGTTTTGCTGCCCAGAAATGCCTGTGAATGCCTATCACTAGTGGGGAGCAATGATATATACGCCTCCCGCAAGTATGTCGATGGCCACAAAAGGTTCTTGAAAATTTGTTGATGGCCGCAAAAGGTTTCTTGAAAATTCCAATTCACTATCAGGTGAAACAAAATTGCTCAGCAACGTAGTTTTTATGTGAACAGTTGCATGTTTCAATTCAAATCTACATTTTGAAATGCGAGAGAAAACTAATTTTGAGTAAAAGGAATCTTAAATTGTACAGTTGCTTTTTCTATATGGTGCAACTCATGTGCAGACAAAATTCCCCCATAAAGTTTCACCACAATCGCAGTTACATAATAAAGCCACTTCCCACATTGTGTTACTGATGCCCAAGGTAACGTTCCTTTCAAATTTTAAAACAATTACTGTTTCATAACATATGCTACTTATGCTTGTTTTCAACTGATCAGATAGGCTGCATAAACAGATTTCACTGCATGTTACCATTATTCTTAAAAGTTGGCTAGTATTTTTGTGACAGTGCAGGTAAGTTAGATCAAGCTATAGCCAGCATGAAAACAATGAGTAAATGGGTAATAGAATGTGCATCTGACCCTGCTCAATCAAGAACTACGTCTGGCCCAGCTTTGCTGCAATGCAGTTTAGAACCTTTTGCAATTAAAGACAACTTCAACTACTTGTAAAACAAGATTGTGCATTTTGATTTGCGATATACAAATGTCATCTTGGGATAACTTGTTATGGTAGTGCATTTTCATTGTTTTGCTTGCAGCTAGAATGGTGCGCATTTATTATGATATCAAATTTTGTGTCACAGAAACAATAACCATGGTTGTGAAAACTGCAGGCTTGTAACAAGAATGAAGAACAAAAACTTATGAATGTGCTCAATGCTCATGAACCTATCAATGGTCCACCAAGATATGAACATTGCGACATACTACTGTTGCAACCTCTCCGGTGGTGTTGCGTTGATTGTGTGATTCACCACGAACGGGATGCGTATGAAGAACAACACCACACATATATGTGGCGCGAACAAGCAATAATAGAGTGATCGTGGCATGTAATTTCTGGTGATACTAACGATGTCAACGATTGAACGTAACAATAGTGTACGCGAAGAGTGATCATGGCATGTGAACTCTTTTGTTGCTTGCTGTTACAGTGCGAAGCTTTGCGCATATGCCGCTCAGGATTTCCGATCGCAACATTACCATAAACAGATAAAATAACATGTTTTAACAAGAGTTCAGCATGTGACAAATTCATAACAACAAAATTGTCTGAACTTTTAAAATATATCAACATAATAAAACAAGCATAGCACACATTCATTTCATAGACTAACCTTAATAGCCTTTTATGCATGATTGATCTTCTAAAGAAGCTGGAATCACATTCACCAGTTTCTTGAGCAAGGATTAATGCTTGAAGGTTGATAGACATAATGAAGATAACAGATTGTCTACTCTAAATAATGCAAGTTCAAAACACCAATTATACATGCCAACAGTGGGTAAACTTCTTGACCAGTAGGCTGCATTGGATTTTAAAACTTGACAGATGGCTGGATCAGGAGCTGATATATGGATTGTTTGTGCAAACTAATAGGTAGTGTCTATTTTGCCTCATGAAACAAAAGGTGTGCTAAGGCTATCTTACCTCCATCAAACACAACTGGTTCTTTGGTTGAAGACTTGAAGTGGTAAGACATATAGGCCTATGCAAAGAGACAATGGATAAGGTTTAGAGACAAGGTTATGGTTTAGCCTACAGTTCATTAATGCAGACAAGTTGATAACAGCTTGCCAGCGCTAAATTTATGACAACACTTGGTAATGGTTTATTCATATATTTTCGTGACTCAAATCATGAAGCAACATGAGATGAATCCATTAAGATGAAAAACAACATCAAACAGCAAAAATTAATTTTATGTTGATAAGAATAGCAACATCAGAACCTTCAAGTTTCACAAATTAATGATTGTCCATTGGTCCGCTGGACTGAGCCATTACAGATGTAATGGTCAACTAAGCAGGACACATGTCCTAACTTATCATGTGACCACTTCAATCAATCATATTTAGCTAAAGGCAAAATAGCTCCAATAGTGCTTTTGCTCTGTGAGGCAAAATAGACACTTTCAAACAAGGAAGTGGCTATGGATCTGCCTCGCATGACGCAGTTTGAATAAAATGCTGGGTTTGTTGCTCAAGCGGCACTGTCCTGGTAGCATAGCAGTAGCGTTTACGTTTGCTGTTCCCTTGGTTTTTGGTTCGGCTCTCATGGTTTTCAGTTCAGCTCTCAGATTGGCAACTTTTGTTTTCGTAATAGTGGTTGCACGTTTCAATGCATGGGATTGGTTTTTCTTTACTTTTCTCAAAAGTTTCCAAACTTTTCAGATTTACAGTTTAGGTTTACGTTTGAGCTTAGGTTTAGGGTTTAGCTTTAGGGGTTAGGTTTAAAACTTCAGGGTGTAGGGGTTTTAGGTTTTAAAGTTTAGGTTTAGGGAAAACATTGAAATATTACACCAATTCATTCTCTCTGATCACAGGCTAATGGCTGCAATCATCAAAACCACAGTACTACCTCAAAACATACTCTGTGATAACAAGCCACAGCATGAGAAAAATATGAACTGGAACAAAGCCACACAGCAACAAAAACTAAAATATCAACAGGCTAGCAAGATCTGGCTCTCAAAAATACCCTTATTTGAGGAACTTACCTCATGTGACAATCCTATGTATGTGCAAAAACCAACAACACAGTGACATTGGCATGCTAAAACAATTTTACACTAACATTCATAGTAGCCTAGTGGTGCTCAAAGGAGCAGCAAGTGAAGTCTTAACTAACAGCCCAAAACAAAAGCATGTTCTCGGGTAGAACAAGGATGGAAGAGAAAAACACAAGGCTGCCCGAGAACCATAATTATATACTGGATTGATAATCATAAATCCAAAAGTGGACCTCTACTTGACATAGTAAAAAAGTGATCAAATATGCATTTTTGATCAAGAGCTTGTCGAAAGTCCCAAGAAGAACACAAAGCTGATGCCATGGCTAAGGCTTTATGGAACAGATCTCCCAAAAATTATGGCAGAACATCAGAAAAAGCAAGAAGTCATGACTTCCATCTACTACAGTGGGAGGTGAAACAGGAAATGAAGCAATCACTGTGACTGTCATGTGGAGAAAACACTTCAGCATTGCTGAACTCATTATTAAAAAACTGTGAAATTGGAAATTTTGTGAAACAAAATATAATCTCACATGGTAATTTTTGAAGGGATTGATGCGTTGATGTGCAACAGGTGAACAGCTTCAGGATTAAATCTATTCTCTGCTGCACAAACTAACTAAAAACTACCACTGAATCGCGCAGCTGGCAAAGAAGGCACCTTTGCTGAACACATTTTCTATGCTGGTTCAAGTGTGTGCAACCACCTGAGTACTGATAGTCTATTCAAAGTGTGTTTAAAATGCATGGAAAAATTCCTCAGGAATGTATGCAAACATTGGAGAGTACCTATTTCATTTGGGGTCTAGTGAAGAAAACCACCTACCCAACTTCCTGAAAAGTGATGTCACTGACGACGTCGTGGTGACGTCATGGGTGGGTGATGACGTCATATGTCAATTTTGTGACGATAGCATCACGGCAAAAGGAGATAATGACATCACAAAATCGATGGGCACGACCATTCATCAAACCTCCAGGGTCCAGCATGAGCACACCTTACACACCGCACTTACACCCTATGTGCAAAAACAAGAAGGGGAAAATAAGTGATGCTGGGAACTATAGGCCGGTTTCCCTTGCAACTATCATATCCAAGTCGTTTGAACATCGCATTTTGTCATGCATTTCACCACTTCTAGCCACAACACTCAACAGTCAACCAGCTTGCAGAGGTGGCCGGAGTCACTTTTTCAGACTCCGACTCCGCACCTGTTCCAAAATTTCTGAATCCGCGTCCGGCTATTCTTCAAATTTGAGAATCCGACTACAATAATCGATCCAACCGTAATTTGCCCATGTTTTTACCTAAGAAATGACCACGCAGACTCCTGCTACGGCCCAAATAGAAAAGTGACTCCAGATCCGGATCCAGTTTTTCCCAAATTTTTGACTCCGGGTCAGGATCCAGGTCCGAAAGAAAAGCGCAGAACTCCGGTTATCCGGATCCGGATCCACCTCTGTCAGCTTGACTTCATGCCAAAACATAACATGGCATTGACCAGCAGGATTGCCAGAATTTTTCGTGGCTTATGGCCAAAATCCTGATAAAAATGGCCAAAACGACTGTTTTTTGAAAAAGTTATGGCCAAAATCATAAAATGTTTTAACTGAGTTATGTCCATATTCACATGTGTCTTCGATTTTTCGGAAGGCAGTAGGCTTATAGTTGTTGCCGAAACAATGTCATTTTGCCAAAGAAGCAGGTTATACCCTAAAACAGCAATTTCTGCTGTTAAACTTAAAATTACCTGTCCCAACTTGTCTTTATTTATCTTAGTAAAATTTAGAATCATAAATATTAAACACTACTGTAGACACATGCTTCCATTCTGACCCATTTCTGGGTTAAACAATTTGATATCAACTTTCCAATTCAACGACATAGGGCTAGAATTCTCTTGATCTTGTGCTCCAAATATATGAACAAAAGATTAAACTCATGAATTGCATTCACAATGAGTTAACCACATGCTCAAAATCATCATTACAGTAAGTTCACATATGAACGAAAGGGCAAGAACAATTAAGAACAAACACTGACTCATGACAGGTCCGACTGAAATACTTGCACAAAATCTACAAGAGTGCAAGCGCAATTACTTCACACTTTGAATAATACAAGGTTGACGTTTCTGCAGAGTGTTGCTGCAAAAATGATGAGAAACGTCTAAGAGTAAAATCATACCAAAAATGTAAAATACTTCTACATAAGATTATCAGCCACACAACCAAGTGCAGCAGTCTTCAGATACAGTGCGAGAGCGGAAGATACTATTGGTAACCAAAAGATTATCACTGACTGAAACATCTGTACAAAATCTACTGACTGCAAGGGCTAAATCATTACTACACATTTCAAGGAAATAAAAGTTTCAAGTGCCACGGTGTTACTGTAACAATGAGTGACATGAATACCGTCCAAAAATACAAAAAGACATAATATTTAATGAAAACTCAATTTTACAGTAACAAACAGAAAAAAAGGCCAAATTGTACAAAATGGCCAAATACGTTTTTTCGTGGCCAGCGCAACAAAAAAAATCGCCAAATTTTTCGAAATTGGCCATAAAATGGCCAATCTGGCAACGTTGCTGACCAGTGCTGCCACAGGCTTCTCGGTAAAAATCACAAGATTCACAAAAATAATTCACTAGATCTGAAAAAAAAACACTAGATTCAAAAATTTTTGTTTCGAAATTAGCACTTTTCCTTGAAATGATACACATATTTACTTTATTGCACAAAAACCTTCACAAG
>JGI24022J15233_10000668_pt1 | contig 23809 bp, 15 predicted proteins | sample Ectturendosymbi2_FD_15233 | JGI IMG/M metagenome (IMG submission 15233)
GCANGTTCTTGAACTTTTTTTGAATGTCTGAACGTGATCCCATCATTGCAGGAGCTCCATCAGTACAAACCCCACAAACATATTTCCACTGCAACTCAGCAGAATTAAAAAAGGTTTACTTCTCCGGAACACCTGCATTTGTTGTTGCACTTGGCAGTTTCTCACTAAACAGGAGCTCTGCTTCAATGTCTCCTGAATCAATATATCTCACGAAAACGAGCACATGACGTAACATGTGTTGACTCATCCACTTGAAAAGAAAACATCAGAGATGCTTTCATTTATCACCTGGTCTTTCACATCTTCCAACACATCTGAAATGCACCTCTAAATAGTAGGCCCATCGCTGGAAAGAGATCTTCGCCTCATTTTTGCCTCACTAGCTTCTCCAAGAGGTATTGTTACTGTTTTCAACAAACTGGGTTTCACAAGCGTTTCTCCAATCGTGAGTTGTTTTGCTTGGCAATTTCAAGTGTAACTTCATGATACCTGTGTTCTTGGTGAAAACTTCCGGCAAAATGTCTATGACGTTTGAACCTTGCTCCATGCCGTGGGAAGAATTCTAAACCTTTTTTGGCATAAAATGCGTCTCATCTTGAAGCTTTCATAGACAAAGCACTGAGAGTCTTTATAACATTGCAATCCGTTTCTTTTGTGAAGTTTTGGAAGGCTTTGTCTCTAAATGCCGTATGAACTTCGAAGATTTCACAAAACTCTGCACTGAGAACAACGTTGCAAAAACACACTATGGTTTCTGTGCTTTTGCCAGCTATGGAGGTGACACCAGATTTCAAATACTCTTCAAAATACTTTGGTTCTTGTCCATGTTAAGAATAGAAATGAAAGCCTCATAATACCTTTGTACATAGAATATGTTTCTACCTGACTGCTCACTGCAACTTCAATATTAAGCTGCCGATATCAAAGGCTACTACTCTTTTAAAAAAAGAACAACCAAATGCGTCAGTTGACACAAGGAATACACCACTGTGTTTTCTTCACCTCGGATTACGACAAGACGTGCAGGATTGTCGTGGACAGATGTGACTGTACAACGGTGGTCTGACGTATCTGCTCTTCATGTTACGACTTCGGATTCTTGCTTACATTGCCAATCATATTATGCAAAATTTTGTGCTAACTGATTTGGTAACTCAAATTTTATAAATGGCGCCTCTAGTAAATTACAGTATACGCAACAAACAAGTTGCTCCGAGAAGCAAATTCATTGCGATGACCAGAATTTACGATTTCAACTTAGCGCTTAGACAAAAACGACAAGTTAAACATGTCGCTGCAATGATATTTTTGCGTACTCTAAAAATCTTCGCGGCCTACGTTGAGAAACGTTGCCTTATTAGAAATGGTAGCAATCCTTGGTTCAACTTAGCCTCAGCGCTAATACTTTCTGTGATAGTTGAGGAAATTTCATATGTGATATTTTTCCTGAATGCCTCCGTGGGCCACTGAAAACGCTGTGGCGGGCCACATGTGGCCCGCGGGCCGCTAATTGCCAAACCCTGCTATAAAAGAAAGGAGTTGAACGCGAAAGAATTGTAGGTCGAAACTTTGCTCCCTCCTTCCCACTAACTAAAAATTGAGAGACATTTAATTTCTTAAATATCACAATCTCGACAATTTCCTCATAGTCTACTCTAACACCAGTACGTCTAATCAATTTAGTACACAACTATTTTGGGTTGTAACAACTTTGCACTTACATGCAGCAGTAGAGGAACATGTTGGCAATAATAAACACGAAAAAGACAGGTGCTTAATGGCGAAATAATACAACAGTCTAGTGATGCATACCTTCAACAGTCTGGTGCCAATAGAAAGCAAATCAAATGATAAAGACCGCATTTAATCCGTGTTTGGTTGGCGCAATGTGGCAAAGTTGTGGCGTATCTCTTACCATCGTCCCCAATCATATCTTGAATCATTTCCGCCGCGTCGTCGATCTCGTCTTGCTTGGTAACGTTCAGCTGTAAAATGGCTAAGTTGGTGGAGCCACGTGACGCCAGCGCCCGGGCTCCCAAGCTGTTGCAGTCCGAGCAGCCGGCGAATACCGAGTAACCTTGGTGGTCCAGGCGCAGGGCCAACTCGTAGCCGTACGAGCTGGGAATGTCGCACCCTGCCGTTGAAACAAAACAAACACGCCAGTGTCGAAGAGAGGTAACTTCCTTCGAAGGAAAACGAACAGTTTTTCACGTCATGACCACAGAGCTGCTGACGTAGTTTCGAAATCAGATTTCTGCAATGGATGACTTTGCAGACGATTTTTCTAATATACTTAAAAATCTTAACCCCAACTGAAAAGCAACGCAAATATATAGTTCTCAATTTTAAGTGCAGCAGTGCATATTGCTGGCATTTGGAGTCGACTTTACTGAAATTTAACTTCACCCACCGAACGGCATTTGCTATACTGTATTTGCTGCACTCCATCTTGAAAGGGCGGGATCACTGGCAAGCATCAGGTGATGTTCACCACACAAACTAGACGTCAGAAGCGTCACAACATGTTGAAAACATCTGAGCTGATCATTTTCGCACCACGTGGGGTGAATATTCGATTTGCCTTTACTTGATTCATAGCTCATTTGACATAATGAAATTACTTAGCCACAGCAAAACTAAAGCAACCGCCACTTTCATCGTTTGTCAGCGCTACCCTTTAAATGGTATCGAAAATTGCAGCAAAAAAAGGTTTAAAAACAGTGCAATACACGTAACTAAGAGCTCACTGCGCGACCGGTGTGCGGAGATTGAAGGAAAACATTCCGTAGTTCCACCCCGCTGTTAATTTGTAAGTCCAATTGGCTTTTTAGCCACGTACAAAACTGAGAGTCGACTCATGTCAGTGAGGTAAGGGACTGGTAATAACTGATCGAGTTTATTTAAGGTTCTTTAAATGTTATTTTCGGCTTTGACAGCCAAGATAACTACATTCTGTAACTAACCGCTTCAATTTGGCCTGGTGTTGAAAAATTAACGTGAACGACGCGAATTTGCTTGACGGTATGACGTGGACAGTGATTCGCAACAGCAATGTAAGTATAGAAGGGTACCTGTGATGAGCACGGGTTTGCTTTGCTTCTTCGCCATACCAGCAGATGGTTTGCGAAGGTCACAACTTCAGATCGATGAACAACTGATTTTTAACTTTACAAGTAATAAAATGGTGCTATTATATTCTGCACAAGCATAAGAATTAAATGAGAGGCAAGCCAAAGTCCAGGTGGCGTGACTAATCTCAAACCTAGCTTTGTCCGGCCTTAGTGTGGAACCACCAGAATTCAGAACTATCACAGGGTGCCGGAAACGGTGTTTCGCCTCTCACTCGGGCTGCTGCCACCCGACCCACCAGCGAGGTTAAGCGGATGTGAAGCAGGGTTGCCAACCTGTTTTCACTCAAAAGAACCAGACCTTGTCCCAAAAAGCCTTTCATATGAAGGAAAGGCTTTTTTGGGACAAGACAGATAGCAATTTTAAGACATATACACAGTAAAAGACAGATAGCAATTTTAAGACATATACACAAAAACCATAACCAAACAAAAAACCGTCATTAAATCTCGTTAGAAACATCGATGCAATACAATTCCAATCTTTAGAAGCATATTCGTTCCCGGCAATTACACTGTGGTACATTTCTTTTTTATCAACATCATCGATGATTTTTAGGGCAACAGTAAAACCTTTGCAATATTCTGTGCACCCTATGTTCATAGACTCTCGTCAAAAGAGATTTGTATTGAATATGCTCCTGAGACAAAATGCTTTGCCAGAGCCAAGCCTTTCTGACTGAAAAAAGCCAGATTTTCAAAACCTGGTTTCAAAAAAGCCAAATTTGCAACCCTGACGTGAAGAGTGAGTGATTATGCATGCACAAAAACCTTCATGAAGCATGCTCACTACGAACTTCGCACGAAAAGCCAATCTCCCTGAAATATTGAATAAATACGTTTGCTTAGAATACCCCACTTCAGATCGGGTAAAATGAGCAATCACAAGTGGTCAAAACAGTCAAATAATATTCGTTGCAGTGCGAGGTTATTTAGGAGACTATGGCTAAAATATTTGTAAAAAAATATAGCGAGCACCAATTATATAGAACTAACAGACATACGCAAACTTAGCAAAACTGATGAACTAGGCATACTCGTTGCTGTTAAAAGTAGGTTTGCCAATCCCTAGGAACTACGAACAAGCACGACTTGATTTATTTTTAAGTCCACTGTTTTGCGTACTGGTATTTGCTTATCAAAAACGTTGTCTGGTGACCTATTCGCGAGACTAAACTGTACTCTTGCGAACTGCGCGTTATTTCCCTGTGCGTTGCACAAGCAAATGAAACGCATCCAGCCAAATGAAGATTTGTTTGAACCACATACGCAGCGTAATCACAAAGTGGACGCCACACAAAACACCAAAGCTTTGATCGGAAGTGAAAAACAATGTAATATTTAACTTTGCTGGACCAACTTAGGAACACGTCCTGCACATTGCGATTCGTGGTAGCTAGTTCAACACTCCATTACATTGCCGCTACAATTTTTCTAAGTTGCGGCCTACAGCATAAAACAGGCCTCCACAACATACGGCCCGCGAAAGCTTTTTCAATTACAGAAAATTTTGCAAAAACCCGACTTCGGGTAATAGTTACAGAAGTTCTTTTGAACTACAACGAAATAGACTTTTGCGGCCCGCGGCAAATTATGTTGATGAATTTCGAGCTTTGAGTTGTGCAGGCCTCACCTAGAAGAATGGCGTAAACATTAAGGGCAGTATAGCTTGTGTAAACAGATGCGAAAAAATTGCATGAAGTATTTGTTCGGCCAAATTTCGCTGCTGCCTTACAAAAATAAATCGTTAAGTACCAACAATCCACATTAAATGTAGTTCCTTCATATGAAATGCCGACATTTTGCGAATGTACTTATCATGATGTTATCTACAGTAACGCTATCCTATCTGCAGCTGCAAATACACACAAAAGAGAATTTCGCTGCAAGCAACTTTTCCATCCTTTTGTTGCGAATGATATGTACCCCATTTTCGTATCCTCCATGACACTGCGCCGTGGCAGAAAACCGTTTTGTTTTGTGCTGTCTACTTCACACCAAGTGAGAGCAAGTTTTTCTGTCTCAACATAAGTCGAACGCGTAAACACTTGAATAGTAATAATAAGCACAACTGGACTAGCAGACTCACTGAGGCTACCGATCGCTGAGTTGACAGCAAGAAATGCAAACACGCACCCGCTTCCAACAAAAAGTCAATCCCTCTAGGAGAAACTTTGCTGAAGCAAAAGATAGCAGCTTCTTAACCCTTGCCAGCGGGAGAATCAAGCTTTTGGTTGAACAGCCAAACACCATGCTGTCCGTCAGCAACACACAGGAGGCCATGGCAAAACGCTCCAAACCACACTCGCCTAGTGCACTGTAAACCACCACGCGATGTCTGCGAAGACATGCAGACAAAAAAGCACACAGCAAACGATTGTTTCGACGTGGCTGCTGACAGCGTGGTGTGACCGCGGCATAATGATCACATCCGGCCGGAGCGTTGTGTAAAATCACTCAATCAAACCAAAGTTCCCCGAATATAACTAAGACCTTCACTCCGGTTGGTCTTCAAACACAGCAATCGCATGCAGATCGTATGTGGCAATGGCGATGCGCTTTTTGCGCAAGTGAATAGCGATCCGGGCGACTGCCTCAGTAATTATGTTTTGTCGGTGTGACGCAACTCTTGGCCGCAAGCGCATATGGCACGTATTGGTGGGATCTGACAAGGCTAATAGTTGTGTACAAAATCAAGCACCGTGCTGAAGTGTCGCTGCCAGCACGCGGTAAAACCAACCAACGCGTCAGGCGAAACCAGGAAGCATGCAACAGGCACACACGTAGGTTGGTGGCAACGCATTTTCTAAACGTTTCCTGAGAATGTGGCTGCGTGATCGTGCAATTGTATCCTGATGCGAGAAAAGCTTTGCTACATTAAAAATGTGTGAAATGATAAAGTTGGCCAGTTTTGAAAATAGCCAGCAGCTTCCACTACACTTGTGCGACACGCTTGGCATGTTTTGAGAACGACGGTGCCATTCGACATGCTGTCGAACTACTGGATCAGCATCAACAGGCAGCTTTCGCAGGACGGTAACAGCTACATATGGTTATAATCTGATCAGTGAGTAAGGAGATCAACGGGAAATAGAAAACGAAGAACAAACAATATAACCCTAAAATAGGCCATCATGTGACCAAAAATAGTAATCGCTCATCGACTGTGAACCGTGAACCTAAGTATTTTATAGCTCGTTGAGCAAAGGCGGCTTACAGTGTACTCTGTAGCCTGCAGCTTACAATACGTAGGTTTAAAATAGGAGGTAGAACAATGCCTGTGAATGCGAGGGCAGAGAGCCACATTCACTTCACAAAGATTTACCCAATCACGAAATAACATTTGGCAGCTTCCAATTTTTTCGCACACACTGCATTGCAGAGGAAAGTAACTGATGTCTTCTTACGCGGGTTGAAGTCGTCTATGTCGCCAAAAGTGACATCCTTATGAAATGAGATGCTCTAAACCAGTGATTCTCAGCCAGGGACCCGCGGGAAACCTTCAAATTTGACGGTCAGTCTTACATCGCATAATATTTACGTTTACTGGTCAGAAGTTGCAATGTGATAAAATGGTTTTGTGGGATATGGAACAATGCATCAATACAGTAAAGTGTCAGACAATGGTGACGAAAAGGTACAGTGCATGTTGTGCATGGAAGCTGTTTCGAGCAGATCAAAGGTTAATATTTGCAGTTCAAGGCTAGGTGTCATGCTCTATGGCCATCTGATGATACAGAGCACATTATTGTATTTCTGAAGCAGTGACTAAATCATGGTTGTGAATAACCAAAAAAAGGTAGCAAAAATGATGGGGTCCGCAATTGTTTTGGGAGGAGAAAAAGCGGCGCGCCATGACAAAAATGCTGATAACCACCACTATTCGAACCAAAGCGACGTTTGACAAACTCCTTAGTAACATCAACAACCTACTGAAAAGTTTCATGCAGTTCGCTAAACGCATCTTAACATAGCAAAATTTTCCGCTCACCTCCCTTCGCCAACTCACACGGCATAATCCATAATCTTGCAAAATGTCTTCTGCAAAATACTTGGAGACTAAACGCTGGCAATTATCATAACCGCGCACCGCGTTTAGTGTGTTACAGTTGTACACATTGTATAAATCTTGCACGAATTCACAGTTCATGTTAGGTTTTCGGAGAACGAAAAATAAAGACTACCGGCCGCAAAGGCAAGCATGGGCTTCCCCACTTGTTGCAACATAACGTCAGTTGGGTATTCACGAAAATAAGCAAAAAACGTGCGAAACACGCGATTCCTGAGGCGAAGTTTTTTGCCATGGCATCGCAAGCCTTTAACTTTTTTGTTTTATCACAATCTCCATCATGGTTCCTTACAACCAAATTTTCAATGTTAGGTCATACACTGGCAAATGTACAAGTTAGGACTTAAAAATCATTGTTTTTGTGCCTTCCATTCATATGTTCCATAGCATTGCGAATGTTACCAGTTCCAGTTTCGCAAAGACAAACGCAAATATTGTCTTTAAACCTTATCAAAATCTGATTTCCTATTCTGTTATGGCGGCCCTCTTCGGAACCAACTACCGTTCAACTTGGCAGCAAGACAGCGAAGACGCGATAGAGCTGCACGAAACGAAGTGGTCTGGTCTACGCCATTGCCGGCAGCAAGTGACTGACAGGAAGTCCCGGTGTTGCTGCTGTTGTGGAATTACTCTGATTCACTTGAAACAGCTGGCGAGTAATCGGATAAATACATTGTTCTCACGTTAGCCGTTTTCAGTCAGGCAACCGCGCACCTCAACCTGAGACTTGGTTGGATACTTTTGTTGTATTATTGATTTCCTTCGGTTTTGAGAACGACCGTTTGTGGTGAGATTTGACCTTTGGCGTCTGCCCTAACGTCTAGACATGGAAGTCACTACAGGCTAACCGCACGTTCGGCCGAGAGCACTTCTGCCTTATCCCAACTAATCTTTTCAACGCAGTGGGAATATACGCCAATTCAAGTGACGTTGCTTTTTTGGGAGATTTTGGGATTTCGCAGTGTATTTCACGTCCTTCGTGCGTTTCGGTCAGCTGAGACGCCAATGGTAGATGACAAACCATGCGCAGTTTTTCATGAGTTTATCGGAAACGTTTCGTGTTTTTTTAAACAGGTACGACTGTGTTTCCTCAGTCCATCTACTCGAGAAAACAACACTGCACTTCAGCGAGCGGCTGCGGTGTGTACAAACTAACGTTACGACAACGATAAGGTTACTCGTGTACAAAGAAATCGTTTGTATTGCGGTCAATGACGCACAATGTTTGTGCACTTCGTTCATAAGCTGGTTAACGGAAGGAGATCCGTGGCTGGGAAAAAATTAGTTTGCACAGAAGTAGACGTTTACGAATCATTAACGCACAAGGTTCCTATAAGATTTTAAAACGGGGTATAAAAAGATGAGCTGTAGAAATAAAAACAAAGGTAGAAGGTGAAAAAGGATAGAAAAACTAGCATAGATGTGTGAAATACAGCAAGGTTTACACTGCGGCTGGGTTCAAGTAAGTAATTACTTAATTGTTAGTAATTCCTTAATTACTTCCTAATTACTTAATTACTTACTTGAAAACCTTTACTTATTACTTGAGTAAGTAATTTTACCATTACTTGATATTTCAAGTAATTTGCTTTTAGAAAAGTTAAGATTTTAAAATCCATATTTGTTGCTGCAAACGCAACATGGTACATGACATGCATCGTCACACATAAACTAAGCCATCAAGGCGAATAGATTTCTTGCCTGTGCAGAGTGCTTTATGAGTCACAAATAGCTATTCCCCCATTATGTGATTTAAATTTTGCAATGATTTTGATATGCTCGCACGTTTTTAAGTCTAAACGTCGATTTTCGTGATTTACATGACTTACTTTAAAAGTAATCTGTTAGAAATTACTTATTATCAGGGTTTTTTTAAGGTGTTTTAGGGACCCGAATAGAATCTGAGAAAATCATCATCGGGTCCCTAGAATCTGAGAAAATCGAGTTCCTATAATCAGAGAAATCGGGACCCTACAGGTCCATACCGGGTACCAAACATTTTCCTTAAAAAAAAACTGTTATTACAATAAATTTTTGTTACTTGAATCGAGCCCTACCTTACACTTTGCAGCGATGACGGTGTTGCAATGTCTACTAATGACATAAGTTTCGCAACTGGTTATCAAAACATTTTATGGGTTATATGCGTGAAAATAATGTTACAATAACGAAAACCAGCAAACAATAACAAAAACTAGTGACCATAATATGAGTTTCTAATTCTATGACGAGGAATATAGTTTCGAACAAGAGTGCGTGGGCGAAGTTATTTTCAGCAGGGTGGAATCGACAGCAAAACTGCATGAAATTCATTGCAATCCTGGTTTCCACAGGTGTGTATACAAGCTGCACAGCGCTGGTTCATTATAATCACACAGTAATTACATTCCACCTGCGCTATCGAAGGATCACAGAAATTCTAAAGCGCGACCAACAGTAGGCCTATCCTTGTTAGCGTTGCGATCAAACCATAGTGAAGCAATGCGCCGAAATATGTTTCCACGCTCCAGTAACAAAATACCACTAGAAAAGCCCCGCAAACTTCAAAGCCTGAACGGTGCACTTGTGTGCACCTGCAAATTCACTTGAACTGCAGCACCTCGCTTGCCACCTTCAGCTCAATTCTTGGCTTCACTTCTCGCGTCGTGTAAAACACCACTCCGTTGGTGCACAGTTGAACACGTATGAGTTGTTGCTTGTTTTACACGCTCACGTCGATGCAGTTTTCTTGTAGCTTGGAGTGTTTATTGCTAAACGAGACGATCCTGCTGGTTCTGGCTGTTTTGCTTTCAGCAGTGCCACCTGACATCGAAGCAACAGCACACTGCATATGACCGAGGAGGTAAATAGAAATAAACTCAAGTTATCATCAGCTTTTCTGGGGAAATTTCAAATTATAGGCTACAAACAATCGCTGACATTTACTAAGTTTGTGTGTATTTGAAACATTATATTGAACAAACAAAAACAATCCAACAAAACGAAGTACACCATTCCATATGGCGGTAGCACGCCGTTGACTTCAGTGGAAATTCGAACCAGCATGCGATTGCGAGATTCTGTGTGACAGGGCTCGAGAGCTAAAAACGGCGGTAGAACTTGAATGTCCGGCAGCCCGGCTAGTTATTACGTATAGAATACAAAGAGTTCTTTGAGTTGATTTCTGATATGAGGTTGTCATCAGTGGCGTAATTAGCATTCCGCAAGTGGGCACTAAATGATTTAGAAGGCTCCCAAACCTTCCCAGTGCTTCACGAGTACAAAACATCAGGTTTCCTAAAAAATGCTAGAACCTACAGTGCATTATGACAATTCACATCACATTGACTGACACACATCAAACCCGTAGATAGTCTCAACCACTCGATGTTTGCCTGTTGCAATGCGCTGTTCGCAGGTCACGCTTTCGCTGATTGATCCAAGTTGAAAATCGAACGACCACCAGAAGCACAAGATCAGGGGAGATGGCAAGTTAAAAGAAATGAAATCTCAAAATGAAAACAGCAAACCTTATCCTAAGCGGTTGAGTGTATGTGAAGTTGCTAGACTCTGCAACGATGTCATCTGTGCTTGACCAGTTCTTCAACTTCTAATTGCATTCAGGTTTCACTCCGAAACGGTCCCAGATCACAAGAGTGAGTCCCGTATGGGAAAAGGTAACCCTGCATTTGAGATGATAGACTAACAGAGGCTCATGGGCTAATAAATTACTTCTAATTTTGACTTAAATGCTGTCAGTAAAATGCATCTCCAACGAAAACTAGTCAAGAGAGATGCTAGACCAGGGATTCCCAAGTTGGGGTACATTTGCCTATCTGAAGGGGTAAATTTAAGGTTATCAATTGAATGGAAATAAGTATTTATATATCATTTATTTCCAAATATACATATATCACTGAATATTATTTTCAAAAATCATTATATGCCTATTGTTAAATATATCTATGGTTAGTCTTGATAAAAAATTGTTAGGGTTACATGCTCATCTTTCGAATCGCTGAAGGGGTACATGGTCTGAGAAAGGTTGGGAACCCTTGTGCTAAACCAAAGGCGACGTGCCGTCGTAAAATTATTCCATTTCTAATAAAACATCACGTTTCATGTCAGGTTTAACCACCTGGTCAAGTTTGGGGGGAAACGACAATTTTTAGGCGAGCTCGCTTTGACCGCTTGAATGCGAGTTTAAAGAAATATTACTTCATCATTAACGAACGCATCCACGATAAAGCCAGTCAAACCTGGCCACAACAGTCCTGTCGCTGCGAACGGAAATAAAACTTGCATGAGCGTCGGTTAATTGCGTGTATAGGGTATTCAAAACGCCGGTGTGCTGTGCTTTAATCATTGTGAAGTTTTATTTCAGATGAAACATTTCCTTTTGACCATAGGAGCCACGGAGGTCATGTAGAGCTGACAGAAACTTTATGACAGAATATGAACAAGTTGACTTTAAAAGGATTGGACGTTCTTTTGCGTGGCTTTTCGACGGGGTCCCAAACAGAGATGTTGGTACCACGGTCAACCTTACGCCTGGCCACGGCGTTGTTTTATCATTGTTGCAGTTGCCAAATTTTGATAAAAGTGTTTGCCGTCAAGGATTGATACTGATCGAAAATGGAAAGCCTAACAAAAGCGCTGTGACTTGCAGCTTCCAAGATTCGTTTTGAAGCCACCCGTTCAGAACGTATCCTCACAACTCAGGATGGCAGAAACGACAGGAAAAGACATTATTTGCAGATATTTGTTACATTACAAAATAACTGATCGTAAAAACAAAGCATTAATGAGAATTAACATACACATTTGGCGTAAATCGAACTTTGATTATTGAGTACATTCTGTACCAGCCTCAGGGCCCCAAAAGACTGCAGTGCTGCCCTTCAAAATTTCTTTCTGACGCCCTGAGTACAGATGAAACCGTTTGAATCAACGCAACGGATTAGAAGCGTCTTTTAAATTTAATAGCGTAGCCACAGTCGAATTGTCTGTAGAACAACAGGAATAGTTCTTAGTCAACCATGCTTGCTTAGCGCTTATTAGCTATGCCGAAAAATACTGAATACATACGTTAACGATAGAACATTGACTTCGCTATTGCTTCAGCTATGGCTTCGACAAACCTTGGAACGTTTATTGTCAGAGATATATATACAAAATACACATTAATGTTTGCCCGAATGCTCTATCCGCCATTTAGTTTCAAAAGCTAACTACAAATCTTTGATATGATAATAATTTTGTCAAGTTTGAAGGGTTGGCTGCGTCACTGTTAGCACCAAGCTTGTCATTTGCGCAAGGAAGCCGTTGACACTTCCGTCCAACGTAGCAATCAAAATGTGGAAGTTGTCAAGGAGATAAGACGAAACTGCGCCTTTACAAGACTTTTTCGCGAGCAAGCGTACTGAAAATTTCGTGAACCCACTTCTGGCAAAGATTTTCAAAACTGGTTGAAAGATACCAATGCAAATGTCTAACGGGTGCCATACGATACTACTGTGTTTGGTGTGCTAGCTGCGTAAAATGAACTCGTTTCATCCTTCAAGCTAGACGTTGCTTTTAGCTGCTATTTTCTACGTCCACTGATCGCAAAGTTTTTCTTGTACCTTTAACAACTTATCAGATTTTCCATAAGATACTGGATGGACTACGATTTCGAAGACAGTAATCCTTTACGATGTTGGTGACTGGCACACTCGCCAGAAATACATGCTGTCTTTCATTCGATAAATAACTGTATGAGGGGTGCACCTCATTATAAAATCCAAAGCGTCTTTCAGTGATGTAGATAAACGCTTATTAGTCCAGACTGTTTGAACTTTTCTTTATTCAATACACAACTTATCTTCAATACACAACTTATCTCAGAGTGCACTGCCTGCATTCCAAGCAAAATCAGCATAAACGCTTTCTTCAGATCACCTGCACAACTCACACGTATCCTTGTAAGTGTAGCCGACTGCCACTGCAGTCGCCGCAGTTCTACTTATTGCCGTATACGCCGAACCATCAAAACACGGTGTTAAGCTGAATACACTTGACGCGGTAGAACAAGTGGTCGGAGGGCCACTTAACGATATGATATCATCAGCCGCGCTTAGGAGAAAGTTTTACGGTAAGCATGCTGTTTCACCAATGATCTACACGCAAGCTTCACGTTAAATGGATGCAGGTACTACGACTCTCGTCAACTTTCTAGCTCGGATTCAAACAGCCTTCAAAACAAAACACTAATTTCTGCGGATAAACTTTGTACTTTGTTTGACGATCAAACAATATTACTTGAGCTTGAATTTGAGGCTCTTGCCGTAGGTGTGGTGAAATTCTGGTAGTCCTTCTGCAACGAGGTTATGATACGGCCCTCATAAAGGTAAACACAATTGAGTATACTAGACGGACTGAAGGTATAGGATGGTTGAGTTTTCGACCTACAAATCTCCTATGGCATGATTGTTGTTTTTGTCATTCACTGTCCAACTTGAACTTCAATACACGAGTGCATTTGTGGTTGGTGATGCAGTTGTCTGGAACTGCAGCAAGTTTCAATTTAATGGTATTTCTGCTGCACGTTTGCGTGAGCTGTATATGACAAATCGTTCGCTCAGTCAACAATAACCATACCCTTTGCCAATGCAGCACCTACACTAGTCTCTTCTTGCTGCAGCCTACATTGCACAGGTTGCCCGGTGGCATGCAATGAAGCACAAGCTTTGATGCCAGTATAAACAGTAATGCGATCAACAGATAGTTTCAGGCGCAATAGCAGTCTGTTATCATCTAACGAGCCATTTGTAGATTTCAAATCATCATGCACAGCCTACCCAGCGCTTGTTGAAAAATATAGCTGGCAACAAAACCTGAACTTATATTTCCAAGCTACTGCATAAGCTAATGTACTGCTGTCGCTATGCGTTGACCAGACTTTTGAGCGAAGTCCACGCAAATCCATTAACCGTCTGAAATGGCTTGGTTTGCAATACTAGCTCTTAGTTGACTAATCCCTCTACACTGCAAACCTCACTCCGTACCACGCGGTTGATTTCACCGAAATCGAACAGGCCCATCAACAAAAGCGAAGCAAAACCTGCCGCGCCAAAAGCAGCGAATTGTTTGATCTATGGGTGTTAACCCTTGAGCATCACCTAGCGTTCAAGCTCAGTCGTTTGGAGCACCGCTCAATGCCGCCTGAGGTTTCACTTGCGCCAACAGATGTCCTAACTTGCCACATTACACATGAGACGCTAACACGTCAATGGCGTACAGAGGGAGCAAAGGGGTGCTGGAAAACAAAACGTAACTAATACTGCAACTCATGCTTCTGGGCTGCATTTCCCCTTTGATGATGTTGACTATGCTAGTAACACCGTACATGACATCATCTATCATCAAACGTTTGGCACGTACATGTAGTGTTCCTCGTTAATAATAATGCAATGAAATGTTTTGCAGTCCACACCATGATCTTGTAAGACGTCGACCAGCTCAATATGCGCTGTCATTGCCTTGGCACTATCTACTGCAACACATGTATAATTTGCAAAATCTCCATATTCATCAACGACAGATACGAGGCTGTTATAAATGTCCGAACCCTTTGTAATTCCACATAGTGGAGTTGTCTTAAGCAGTTTATCGTTAACAGTAAAGTCTTCATCAACAGTACAGATGAAAACTAAAAAAGCTGGACAATGTCACTTACGTGCGCACTTTCGTTAAACGCCAGAGAGAACTACTTGCACTGCTGAGCAACAGCTTTTAATTGCGAATACACGTTCTCACTTAATTCAGCCACTCTTTTGGGTTAGGGACACATTTTCAAAATTCTGGGCAACTCTTTTATCCAAAGGCAAGGGCCACCTTAAAGCACACTCCATGATAATCTCCCCCTCCTATGCGTTCTGCGTGCCAGCGTTTGGACACGCTTGTTCTGAACTATTTTGGCAATGTGGCAAAGACCAATTGGTATTCAATAAGACCGACCGATGAATGACTGCAGCTGAATGTGCGGCTCTATTCGAACAAGGTAGTACGTACGCAGTTCCACCTGGGCATTTTGTCTTCACAAAGAATATGGCCATGGTCTGGTTTCGTTCATCGTGGCAAAATACTGCTTTCAAAATCAAATTTGGTAGGACTGGCAGTTCGCCGTTAAGTATGATAAAAGTGGATTCTCTGAAAAAATAAATTTCCGTTGGATTTTCAACAAATAAGTGTTCACAGAATGATAGTGGTGTTGTTAGATAAAAAGTTTCGGTGCTGCACTGCAGTTTATATTTTGACAAACTTCAGCAAGGTGAGTCACAGTTGATTGGCTGTAATTGGTGCGGCCGTTTTGATAAATTCGCCTGAAGATTTTTCGGAAATGACACAGAACAGATCGAATTGTCTTGTTGGCTACTGCTTAGCGAGTCATTACTGGCCAAAGCTCAGTGCAGTCCAGACTTTCGCAAACGTTTTTTACCCGAAACTGTGGAGTGATCACAAAGCGCAGGTGGAGTTTTATTTTCACGAAAGTATTTTAAAACACTAATACACCGCAACGTACACAACCTCGCTGTAAATCTGATCATCTATGGTTACTGCTAGGTAGCGCGTATCCTCGGCTTTACTTTTTTTCATGAGCTGATAGTTTATATACTCCTTAGGATCATTGTACAAGTAAAACGTCCGTTACTTTCCTTTTCTAAAATATTGACGGACGCAGATATGAAAAAGCAGACAAGTTTTACGTTCATTTCTAGAAAAAGGTCTAAAACTTGCTAGGCTATCTTCATTCATTGGTGATTTAAATGCTCAACCTCTGCGGTTTTTCACTGATTGTTAACGTAGCAAGACGACTATAACTTGCCACAGATTTGCGTATTAAAAAGGTCTAAAATTTAACACCGCTTTCTTGGAAAATTGCTGGGATGCACTTAAAAAATAGACCAATTTCGGTTCGCAGAAACACGCTGTTGAGACCAGGGTATATTTCAGGAGTTTAAACACCTAAAACGGGAAGGCGTTATCAAGCACCACACGACAACCGGTTACTGCTTTGTGATACGTTCCTATAAGTAGTCTTCTTTCATAGGCGGCTCGATTATAAAGAAACGACGTTATAAGTTACAGATATAAAACTTTAGACTTTTGTCACACACTCATTTTCTTATACTCTGAACACCGCAAGGAACAGTTTAAACGTGTTTTTCCGTGAACAAATTTTTGTTTAAATTTTATTACTCAAAATTCAGCTTAATCTGAAAATGCATGCAATATTGTACGAAAATAAGTAAACAGTGGAATTCCCAGATCCCCTCTGCGGCCATTTTTAGGAAAATTAGGAAAAACGTTTTGGTCTGTCTTTGGGTGTAATTGGTGCCCAAAATTGTTTCTTTATTGATTTGCTCGAACACGTTTTTCCAGCTACGAATCATTTACACTGACCTTTTCTAAGGTTAGGACCACCAAAAGTAGTTTAATGCATGCGTCTCATTCAAAGTGTATCTTACTCAGAAACAATAAGAATATCTTCGCATTTCAAGGGTGATGAGAGCTACTTTTTCTCATCAAACAATGAGCAAAAACCTTAGAAAACAATTTATTACGTAAATTTATGTTCAACGACAATCGGAATACTCAATCATTTTTCACCATCCCTGCATCGCCTTTCCTTTCCAATCAAAACACGATGCAACATATCTTGGTGGTTTATACCTTCTGGAAATTGCCTCCTCTCCTCACTTGCAAAGCTACATTTTCCCGAACCCCTCTCTGAATATAACTTACACATCACTGACGCATGCGCTGACTTATTCGAAATGTGTAATCTCGGTTTAAATTCCTTAGGCTGATTTTGTGTTTGAGTTTTTGCTCGGATGTAACCAGTGCGTATGTTAGTTGAGTGCATAGTTTTATTCTTTAGTTTATGAGGCAGTTACCCGCGATTTTTACAAGTATGTAGATCAACACAAGCAGAACGCTTTATAAATTAAGCTGTTCATCCCCAACGCGACATGAAATCAAGACGCTGGAAATAGACCTTCCATACCTAATCGGTGCCAAATGTAGGGAAAATGTACAAACATTCTTTAACAAACACACCGTAAGGTTTGATTGTGCTGTGTGATAACCGCTGATTTTACTTTGGTTAGTTGCTAATCCGCCACCGGTTACTATTAAAATATACATGACCCAAAAATCAGAAACAAGATGTTGCTCAGACATATGACGATTGTACAAAAGTCAGTAATGTATGACACCATTTGTGGTTATCTGAAAAACACACACTACAAAGTCCATTATGGTTTTGGCGAGATGCGAGATATGCATACGTCCATATCATGGTATGAACAATTATAACCTACCGGAATGTAATTAAATGCAACTCAAGAAAAAGCGTTACCTGTAGTTAAAACTTGGATAATTAATAATAACGCTTTTCCAAAAAACATAGACTCAGTTCCTTGCACCGCGTGCTGGAAGAGCATGTGCTGTACAATGTGTCCAGTGGCGTAAACGGACGGGGGAAGGGGTGCAAATCGATAACCTGGAAAGCTAAATACAAAAACCGGGCGCCCACCTAGCTTATATTTCGGATTTAGTATTCTTTTGGTTTTCAGTAGGTTCTTGTTTCATTGCGTTTTTCGGAAGATTTTCGGAGTATTTTCCTGTGATTTAGGGTTTTAGTATAGCCATCCACATCCGGTGTCAAGCGAAATTTCTGACTGCACACCATGTGCGCATGCACAGAGTAATATTCTACACATCAAATACGCTGAGAAAACTGATCATTACGGGTTATGGTTTGGTGTTTAGGTAAGCGTGTCGGGTTAGGGTTTGGGCTAGGGTTGGAAAAAGAAAAATATTTGAGGTCTAAGACTTTGTCCAATATTTTTCAGTGGTTATAGTTATTCCCGTACTGTAGCTATTGTCGCGGTTATCTGTCTTCTATCCACAAAGCTTCAATTTACACAACACATCAAAAACGTGATTGCCAAACTTTATTCCTTCACTCTGAGAAGCAAAATAACTAACAAACAGTAACAGGTCATAAATATCGCAGAGGTCAGACATTCCGCTTGACACCGGATTCACTATCATTTCTCAAGTTTTTTTCTGAGTGTTGACTAGTGGTCCCCTACAGTGACTAGTGACCCCTTTCAGCTAAGTTTACCCTCCTATAGCTCAAACCTCTAGTTGCTCCACTGAATGTGTCATAAATACTAAACGCGCATTTAAAGTCAGTCAGTGTTAAGGTTTCATAGTAGACACTAGACAAGAATGCAAGAACCATCGCAACATATTTTACCTATATCTATATCAATGACCACTTTCTGTCAGGTTACCCGCGACTTTATGGGGGAGATTATATGAATATAGTTCTTATAGTGGTCTAACTTTCGCTCGCTAAAGCTGCTGCGATCCATAGCTGTAAACGCTAAGAAATCACATGAAATACTTATTTTGAATTGTCAGAGAATTGCGTTACTGTTCGCAGTTGTGGCTTAAAATTATCAGACAATTGCTCCACTGCAGTGTTCAAATAAATCACCTTCAAATGTGGTTCAAATCCCATTTTTCAAAATTGTCGTGTTACACTTTTGTATACTATAGGTTCATTATGTCTGCTGTAAATGCAATCTGGATGCCATGTAGCAGGGCCTGCATAGAAACTACAAAAATCGCCAGATCAATAGGTGCGTCTACATGCAAGATTCACGTAAACTGTTGTTAATGGGGCAACATGCAGAATTCAGACTATGGGGCAACATGCATTATTAAGTCTACGTTAATACTTTCATTTTGTTGCGAACTCTGGTAATGACTACGTAGTCCAAAATTTTCTAAATATGAGATTTCACAGGTATATACACGCAGGATAAGCTGAATATTTTATCGTAATATGGTTGAAAAGCCCTAAACAATCCTGTTACGTCATGATACTTTTATCCCCGCTACTACCTTTCACAAAACGTCACAAAAATTGCATTACCCATAAAAGTTTGACGACATTTATGGACAGTCCCTTATCACGTTCAGCAATGGTTAAATGACTAATACGTCACAAACTCTTTGCTCTACGTTTTAGACGACGTACAGCTCAGCAGAATCTCTTGGCCATTTTGATGCCAAGTTTCCGAAATTTGGCATTTCTGAAGTGGTTTGAATCACAGCGAGTAATCACAGCGAATATAGGCTTTTCGCATTTCAGTCTTTTCCGAAACTGTGCAGAGGGGCCATTCCAAAGTTGAATGATCACCGATGACGCTGCATTATCAGTCAACCTTTTTGTAGGTAACAGCACCTAAATCTGACCAAGGAACCCCCACTAAAATTCCGTTGCCCTGCCCCTTCTTAAAGATTAATAACTGTATTCTTGTAGTACGACATTTTTCCCGATTTGTTTCTGCTGAAGGGTTATTGCACCCAATTTCATTGCTTTTCGTAAGATCAGATATTTTGCGGTGTGCAGGGGCCATTTTTATGAAATTCTCAAAAACTCTCAGGTTTGGATTCGAGTGGAACTGTTTGCACATCCATACAATATGCAAAACCCTCTAATCTTTCCTGTTGAACGGAGTGTCTTTATAAATGTAAGAAAACGTAAAAACTGACCGATCACGAGGGAAGTGAGTGTCACCGGCAATCCTTGTGCAGAAGGAAACCACATGGGAAATTTTTCATCGTTCTAGGATTGAAGCTGCATTAATCGGATATACTGCAATGCATTAATTAGCGTGTGCCTTTCCTGATCACATGTGTTTTATCACCAGCGTAGTTTTTGTTGACCCTGTCAGGTCTTGACTAAGGTCAATTCTGTTCGCAAGAATTTTGTCTTTACCAAGGAGCTAGAAACCAATAACTGCCTCCTTTTCCTTGATGTTTTAAATAGGAAAACACCAACAGGTTTTATTACTTGTACCTACAGGAAACCCACACATACAAGCCTCTACTCAAAATGGTCTAGTTTCGTGCCGTTGCACAGGAAAAGGAACCTTGTCAACTCTTTACTCCGTCGCGCTTATGTCATCGCCAGTTCCTACGAACTGGTGTACACGGATTTTATGAATATTACGCGAATGTTGTTTCGCAACGGTTAATCCAACAATTTTTTGGAACGTCGCATTCGGCAATTCTTAAAAAAGCACGAAGTTAAAAAAACTGTTAAAAAAAACATAGGCTATGTTTCTTTAAATCTACCGTATTTGTGTTCCATATCTAACAACACTGGGCAGGAAGTCAGCAGCTTTATAAGACGCAAAGCTGTTGTAGAAATGAAGCTACGTTGTTTTCAAACTACCCGAAAGCTTCAAAGCTGGTTCTCGGTTAAGGACCAAGCTTTGCTCAACCGATACAACGTTGTTTACAGGCTTACATGCTCGTGCGGTGCCTCCTACATCGGGTAAACGCAACACAATTTAAGAAATGGTATAGAAGAGCATCGAACATCACTAAGCTCTTCAGTCTACAGGCATGTGCAAGCCAACCCAGATCATCGGTTTTATTTTCACAACTCCGAGGTCATTGCCAGTGAAAACAATTGGCGGCGACTGCAGATTCTTGAATCGTTGTTAATTGAAGAACACAAACCAGAGCTGAATGCAAACATCCTATCCATTCATCTATGCATTTTTATCCTGTAACACAGCTTCACGCATCCTCCGTGACGTCACGCGCCATCACCATCGGTACCTGTCCCGCTGAGTCACGTGGCTACCAATGGCCCGCGACACTACGTCACTTCCATAACATCCTTTCGCGTTTTTCACTTTTTTACGGCGCCTTTCTCGCCTGACCGTAAGAACTTGCAGGAAGATCACCGCAGGTTATTTGCTAATGTGTTGATGATGGTAGCAGTAGTTACCGAAACGTCTGCGAAAATGTCGTTTACATCTATTGCTTTCGCTGTTATTTTTACTACTGTCAGGTCTTGTTATTAAATCAGGACAAACAACCCAAAACCAACTTAACAAGGTCTTTCTGATGTTGAAAAAAGATCTAACCAATTTTTTGATATAATGGGCCAAAATTTTTGATGATGAACAGAATGTCTAAGCTAGGGATAGGCAGTTTCACAATGCTTAACCTGCTGTGAAGGCACACTTCGCAATCCCATCTTTAGAACATTTATTTTGGATCTTTGGCCTGCAGTGCCAATGCAACAGTGCAGTCAGCAGTGGGCAAATCTGTAAAATCATGAAGTAAATTGATCTGCTGAGTCATCTGTACTCGTTAGTTTCTTGCTTAGAATTGTTTGCAAGCAACAATGCCTTCCAATGTGGACTTTCAGAGCTGCTCCTTCAAGGCTCTTGTTTCCAATTACATTATTGCTCATGGTTTACAGTCTCCACACAGGGCAACGATGGTAAAAAATTTCAAAAGACTCGGTGTTACTGACGCTGCTGTTCCGTCGCCTCGGGGGGGTTTGGTGGGCTTAGTTCCCACAAACAAAGTTCCAAACCCAATAATTGAAATATGAAACATTATAATTCAATGGAGTTTTTGTCAATTTATAAAAGTCAACCCCCCTGCACGAACGTAAAGCCCCCTATTGAAAATTTTCTGGCTACGGTTCGGTAACGCTGTGGTGGTTATGCTGCACAAGTAAAAACAAAAGGGAGAGAAACTTCCATGAAGTTTCCATCTGAGAATCAATTGAGTATATTATCGCCTTGCTCGTGATTAAACCAGCTCTCGCTTAATGCCGTTGTGGTGTAGTGCAGTGGTGTACAGGATCCGGATTTCGGAGTCCAATCCGGCCGGATATTTGGATTTTTTTGGATTTGGCTTGGATTGGATATCGTTTTCCTTTCAACTGGATTCGGAACCGGATTATCCAAATGAAATAAAATCTGGCCGTGCAAAAACCTTGGTATATAGTTGTATGAGGAAAAATTCCGATCTTTCGTAATCATATACTAAAAATCTACTTTTGTTATTTCTCTGGATGGACTGCAATGTTGCCTGCCGCTCGGGATCCTAACTTTCAGACTGAGGACATCTCAAGCTAGATGTAGTTTGGAACTGTGTGAAGATGAGCATGATTGATTCTATAGTTTTATTATGACGCAGCCCATCGTTATTCAGATGAGACAGGTTTATTTTTGAAATATTTTTATTAGAAGATCATGCTGTAGAAAAATGTTGGTGTTTATCAAGGCATTTACAAATAGTTTTTCGGCATTGAACGAAGTAGGCTACACCAGTTTCTGTTTCAACGGCGTAGCGCACTTGTCTAACTCAAAGTGGCCTTACCTCACAACTAAGAAAGAGTTATAAACATGGTGAAAACATCAAATACAGGCTCTAGCTTTGCAGCCGGCTGTGTGAGGAATCTCCTGCTTGGTTCTGCTCCTATCTTCTTGCAATGATTCAAGCTTGCACTCATCATTCAGCAATAATTGTAAAGCCACTGTAGTGACCCACACCAAGGGAATCAATCGCAATTTATTGCGTAAGGAAACTAGTTTCGTGTGTTACACATCTTCAGTGATGGAGTCTCGAGATTTGGTTTCGGTCTCGAGACCCGTTTTTTCGAGTCTCGGTCTCGGTCTCGAATGATTTCGGTCTCGGTCTCGAACTCGAGACTAGTCTCGAGACTTTGCATGAGTTATTTTTTTATGAAGTCTTGCAAGAAGCGGCTGCTTAAAAGCGGAATTACAAAGCAATTGTTCAAAATTCATCCGTTCAAAATGATCAGTGGCTAAGCTTTCTTTGTTGTTATGCTACTACGGAGAAAACAATTTGCCCTCTACCCTGTTTAAAATTTGTGCTGAATTCAATAAAAACAGTGTGTGTACCAGTAAAACCGCAGCGCATAATTTCTGCAACGCATGCAACGAGACGTTAGGAGTAGCCTACTTTGCTAAGGACTATCTTTCAGCTGTTTTTGCAAGCAGATTGGTTACAAAAACCCATATTCAAAAGAAGTGGGAGAGTGCCAACAAGTTTCTTTTTTGAGAAGCCAAATCAAACGAGGTCTTTTCTTCGAAGTTCTTTTCAAAGCAGTCTGTTAAAATACCCTGGCGAGTTTTTTTTGTTCTGCGTAATACAGACATTGCAAAGTTCAGAAACGCCTCGGAACTCTCTTCAGAAAACGTTTTGCTCATGAAAGTTCTATACAGAGAGCAAGTAATGCGTCATGGCTGATCAGCTACTCTGACGTGCTGCTAGGTTTTACGGCCTTTCTGCGTTTTCTAACCGACCTACGGTGTGTGAACCTCTAAGTGAGGGAGTGAAAACGGAAATTCGGAACAGCTGTGAATAATCAATTTAACGTAAAAACATGGAAATTATCCGAAACTTCAAAATAAAAAATCTTGACAATAAAAAATAGCAAATCTAGGAAATTTATATATATATATAGCCATAAAATCAGTAGGTAGGGCGGGAGACCATTTGACTGCTAGTCAGATACAGCTCTAATCTCGATCTTCACTCATTCTGCTACACCAGTGGTTCTCAAACTTTTCTGGACGATGACCCCCAATTAAAGTATACAATTTTCTGTAGACCCCGTGGCCTAGCCCAACAGTTACTAATACAAGGAATTGTTCTCCGCCCTACTGCGTAGCAGAACCGTCGCCAGAAAGTTTTCAATAGGGGGGCTTTGCGTTTCTGCGGGGGGCTTCGG
>JGI24022J15233_10000670_pt1 | contig 23798 bp, 17 predicted proteins | sample Ectturendosymbi2_FD_15233 | JGI IMG/M metagenome (IMG submission 15233)
CGAAATGGTGTCGAAGTACCGAAAATGATTGTGTTGTGAAATTTTTGTAACTAAATCCAAACTTAAGGCGAGTTTGGCCGTTTGGCGGAATCTTTTGCCTCACATTTTTCAGGGAGGGCTGCAGTCCGGCAGCCCGTCTAGACGAGCCGCCCCTGATCATACAAATTACCTTTGATTTCTAGGTTTCACTAATTTCAATGTTTGGGAGCAACATTGTTCAGGCAAATTTTGTTCAGTTCAACAAAGATTTTGTGGGCCTTGGTGGTGTAGATGGAAGGGAAGGCCTCTCCAAGGCACATTCAAGTGCTTATGTTACAATGCCTCTGCACAAACTTGGGTCATGTGCTGTCACACCTGCCGCCACAATGTAAAGCCTTGGTTTTACCTTTTCAGTTCCTGTGCTTTGATCAGGCGTTCTTTCTGGTTGAGCAGGTCTCCAATGTATTGACGTCTATGTTGACAAAACTTGCCTGGGCCGTTTCGGCAAACGTTTGCGCTAATAGCTTTCAGTATAAAATCTAAAAATATAATATTGCGTTAGGTGCTGATGTAATCAGCAGGTTGTAACAAGCGTACAGGTATGTCTTTGATTTCAACGTCCAATAAAGTCTCCAGGGTTAATTTAGGTGTCTTGAAAAGCGAGAGGCCCGTGCATTTCAACAAAAAAGGTTTTGGTGCTGGGTTTGTTCGCTCTTTCTGCTTTTGCTTCATCCTTTCAATTCCAAACCCGAAAGTTTACTTACATATTTCAGAACTGAGGATGCGTAGTGCTATGTGAAATCGATTTCCTATTTTTAAAAATTTGCAGATTGATTCAAACCCGTCACCTTGTGGAGACTAGTTATTTGCCCAATAAATGATTAATATTTTTATAAACAATAGAAAGGTAATGGTAATGGAAATGGTTTATTGTTTCATATGACTCAGCCAACATGCAGAAGCACCATAAAAGCCATCGCATGCAGTAAACCAACCATTGGCGAAAATTAGCAGATGAAAACGCAATGGCACAATAGCTGATCGGTGTAAACAAAGACCGGCGCTGTGTCATATAGGATTGGCGAAAGACCGTGGCGGTCATCCAGTCAACCAACCCCAAAGGTTGTCCATTCAGACTTGCCTTTTTTTCAAAAACCAGTGTTTTGGTTAAGAAATTCAGAAAACCTTCACAACTGCTGCTTATTGCTTCATTTGAGTTTTTAAAACATCATTGCCGGAAGAAAGGTACGCTTCAAGCCTTTCATTGATATGTTCAAAGAAGAACCACAATGTCAGTCAATGTACCGGTAAGTTTGACTTTTATCTTTTGGATTTTATGAAGTTTCAGTCTTTATTTTCCTAATATTCTGACTGTACCTGAAGGAATGGCAAGTACAACAAATTTTTAGCGTCTATTGTGCCTTTGTGACAGCACCACCCTAGGACGACTCTTTTTTACACCAACCTTTACCTCGCAATTTCCACAGCCAATGTTCCTTTCTCTTTTGTTGATGCAAACTGGTGCATACAACTTTTGGGGTTGTATACGTTTCTCAGTAATCTTGTAACAGTATCAAAACACAATAGTCAATCTGAGGAAAATGCAATGAAACCACAACAAAATACAAACTAAATGTTGCACAGATAGACACAAGATTTGTAAACTTTTCAATCAAATGTTGTGTTTTTGCGTGGACATTCTCCACATGGAAATAACAAGACAAGAACAGAATACGCGTTTCCTTTTGTACTGGATTCTGGCAAAGTTAAACCTAGGATAGGATTCAACTGCCATTATTTGTTTCAATGCTTAACACGTTCAAGACGTTATTCGCTGAGAAAGACCAGCAGGTAATGAAATCTTTATTACATTTTTGATGAAACGCAACCTATCCAAATATTTTGCAGTCTAACTACTTGAAAAATAAAAGACAGTAAAAACACAGCAAACCAGACCATCACAAATTTAAATGTACTTTTTACGGAACTCAAAAAATGCATTCCAAAATTATTTCAGCATGAAAACTCTCTATCAACCCATATAGAACTTGCTGTACAGTACAAAAGCATGAAAACCTCTTAAATCAGACTTTCATACATTCCAGATCAGGAGTTTCACCTGAAGAAGCTTGACAAATGAAAGATATTTTGGTTATTTGTTCTCAGATATTTCAGCTGAAAGAGCTCGACAGCGACAATATATTTTGCATCGTTGGAAGTTTTGGTGAACTGGGATCGGGTGCGAGTGCAGTTGTTCGATTGGCTGTACAAGATGCCTTGGACTATGTAGCTGTCAAATGCTTCATTGTTAATGGAGGAGATCAGGACAAAAGAAGGATTGCAAAAAAGTATGTTGCATTGATGTACTTTAAGATAAATGTTAATTGGAATATGAAGCTGATTACTGAGTTGATAGAAAGAACGGACAACATCAGCAGTAGAATTAAAACACTTGTCTTTTTACGGATGGCTTTCACTCTATGTCAGTTTTCGTAACAAAATAAAATAATCTCAGCTTTGCATTAAAACCGATGCAATCTCGTGTAGTGTTTGTATTTAAGTTTGTAAATTTTAGTTCCGAAAATATATTCCAGTTTCTTGCCAAAACATGCAACCGCACGATCACGACATCTCTTGAAAAAGTTACGTTTTAATGGCTTTCAACATTTTCAACACATGCCCATAATGCCTCTTCAGTAAAACATTTTGCTCATTTTTTCTCACGTCGTTTCACAGTATCTTTAGACAAAAATAATTAAATATTTCTGTAACAAATAAGGACCCATTTGGCACAGCAAATTAGTAATAGTCGCAAACACGGGGTTCTGGGTAGGAAAGACTACCATCATGAAAATTATGAGCTTTGTACATTGACTACGAAGCAATCAATCTTTGCTTCATTCCTAATTTTCTTTTTCAGAAATTCAGGAGCACCTGCATTGTTTTTCAGGTTGAATAGAGAGTTACAAGCACTTCAGCAAACAATGAGCAAACACATCGTGTGTGTTTACGGCTGGGTCAAATGGCCGGGATCAATTGGATTGGTTCTGGAATACATGCCAGGTGGAAACTTATCCCGTTTTCTAGATGACGATGAATGCAGATCTTCCCTTCTACTCCTTCTTAGAATCTTTTCCGAATTGGCATCTGCTCTAGCATTTATCCACAATCTTCCGGAATCTCTTCCCCTTGTTCATGGAGATCTCAAACCAGAGAATGCTCTTCTTACTTCAGACTTGCATTGCAAGTTAAGTGACTTTGGAAGTTCTCAGGTGGCAACATTCACTAGTTCATCCACATCGGATTACCCCAAGCCAAAAAAACTGGATACGACTTTAGCTTATGCTGCACCTGAGAAACTAAGGTCTCTGAATACCAAACCTAAAACAGAACATGATGCTTACAGCTTTGGAATGATTCTGTACGTGATTCTCTCTGGATCTCGTCCTTATCAGCACCCTAGCCATACAAGTTCTTTCACCGAGTCAATCATTCGTGGAGAACGACCAGATGAAGAAGCAATCAACGAGTTAAGAGGTACTTCAGACGAAACCAATCAACGGATTCTTAATATTCTTCAACCGATGATGAAGAAATGCTGGGCCCAAAATCCATCGGACAGATCCAAAATGATACAAGTTCGACACGAGCTAAACTCACTTCTTGAACAGCAAAGCCCCGAAGACATTTTGGTCGAAGTCACACAAATGCTCCGATCCATGTCTTTGATGATTCCCAAGAAAGAGGAACAACAGTTCTTGCCTTTGCATAAGTTCGTAACAAATGATCAAAGGTTTATTCAAGGTTAGTTGGTTTCCACCATTGCCTCAGCTGCTATTACCGATGTGGCCGTTTAGTGAGTATTTTACGTTTGACTATATTTCAAATCTGCAGCTTTTACGTTTTCATGGAACAGATTTTTGATTGTGGTACTCCGTAAAAATAAATTAATTCACAGGAAGAAAAACGTGACGAATAATGCAAAACAGTAGCTTTTGTCTCAAACGTTTTGCAAGCCTTTGTGATTCGGGAAATGGATTTTAAAACGTAAGATGTTAGCTTAACAAGTTGAGACATACATCCACCGACTCCCTGCCTTTTTGCACTTTGTTCATTACAGGAAAGCATTTTTAAAACGTTTTGCGCTGTTTTGATATCTACCTTACATTTTTTTGTTTCCGATCAAAGTCAACTTTCTATATCATGCAGGGGCGTTTTAGTGAAAATCTCGAATTGTTTGCTAACAAACAACAAACATTCTTAAATGAAGTTTGACAACATTTGTTCTATTTTTCCTTCGAGCTCTCATCATTGCAAAGTTGCTCACTTACTGGCCGTCTATGCACTGATAGGCATCACATTTGATTATCGTCACTTGTTTTTGTTGGCATGATTTTCTATAAAGTGATTTTAGTTAAAGACTGATTTCAATGATCTATCATAAAAGTAACAACAGCTAATGCTAAGACATTACTACTCACAATTGTTTGAAAAGACTATCAAAATTTTAAAAGGTGTGATGTTGAAACAGTGATGTAAATGATGTAAATGGGAGAAAAGAGTGATGTAAATGGGTGAAGGGTTAGATTTTTGAAGTTGAGGTTGACAGCTAATTTCAGTCAGAAATTAAAACAACATCAGTGTTCATGGACATTCAACGACTAGAAAAGCTGTGGGTTTACCGCAAAATTTTGAAGCAAAGAGTTTGTAGATATTTGTGTGTTTGCATCAACAGGATTATTCAAGTCAATGTGAACAAGTGAAGATCCTCCCAACACGTTTCTCCATTCTTCATTAATTTTCACAGTCTTGATTTTGTGCATTTGTTATGATAAACCTTTGCTCTCAAACTATCCGTGAGATTTCGTATACACTAGCCAATTGATATTTTGTAATTTTTAAAGAAACGACATACAACATTTACAACTTGCCCAACGTGCAACAAGCTGCAATGGACTGCACGGAAGTGGAATTTGTTCAGCGAAGTTCAAGTGCGTAAAGCATAAAACTATCTATTAACCAGCTCAATGCCAACGTGCCATTGCGTAAAACAAGTGTACACCGTAAAAAAACATTTGACAGCTTCTCCGTCTTCATAACCGTAGAATAAGTAATGTCCTTCCAATTTTAATTGTCATTGTCTTGTCGGTTGTTGCTAAGGGTGGAAGATAGAGACACTTAAGGCAGCGTCTTTTACTAAAACTGTTTTTAACTTGCAAAAACAAAGTGAACAAAGGTTTGTATCTTTGAATAACTATAAAAAACAAGCAATCACAACACAAAGTTCTTAATACAAAATAACTTTGGTTGAAATTTCACTTTGCAGTCAACAATGGTCCGAGTTCGGATTGTTGTTTCATTTGCACTGTGACTGCTTCGTCAGGGATTTATGGTCTCATCAACTGTTGAAATTAGGCTCAAGTATATTTATAAATCGAATCAGAAATTTGGCGGAGATATCCGTCAGCTGTACTTGTTTAAATGTTCTACTTTTTTAAACCGATTTTTTGCAGATCTTAATTAACCGGATTTGAAGTACATCTAAGCAAAAATATGCTTTTTTTAAATGATAGAAAAATATGTCGTACGCTTTTTCTGAAAAAGAGAAGAACCAAAGTGTTAGCAAAGTGCTACTACCTCTGGAGAACTTACATTTTGTTTCGCTCTCAGAGTGCAAATATGTACATCGCAGCTGCTGGTTATTCCCAACAACTTAGATTAAGTTTCGATATAACCAAATTAGTATTTTCAAAATTAAGTCGCACTCTTTTAATCATAAATCAATGAATATTCAATATAGCGTGAAAGGCTTGGTTCGCATGACATCATTTAACTTTTAAATGTTGATCAAAACCAGTAGTTTGCAGCCAAACGCTAAAATAAACACTCAGTGGCTATGGGCGTCAGACGGATTTTTTCCAGATAGAGGCCAATAGTGGATTTTCCAGGGGCAGCCAAAGATTTTTGCAGAGGGGACCAAAGTAGCAAAATTTAATTATAATTTTTCGAAGCTAAGAAAACAATCCTTCTTTGCTAAAGATTTGATGGGAAGATGTCAAATTTCACCATCAGGAGGGCCTTGGGCTCTCCTGCCCCCTCTTACGACGCCCGTGTCAGTGTTCACAAACTTGTCCAACCTATTCCGACAGCAACACAGAACTAGTGCTGCAGTTTTAAGAGGCGAATAAACCAACATAATCTACTTTTCATCATCCCATATTGTGAAAGCTTAGTACAACTGAAATGTCTAGTTTGCGACGTTGCTCAAGAATATTAGATATCGGTTTCAAGTGCGGATATGATTGTTCATTCATGTACTGGGGCATTTCTTGAGAAAAAGAATGCCTTTGTTATCACAGCCCTGATCATTTCTTAGGCGCAACAAAAATCGCGCGATTCTACTCCACATTTCGATTTCGTTGCTTGATCTCTAATGTCTGTATCGATTCATATAAATAAAGGTTTTTCTGTTAACGCAGCGTGGACAGACATGGTTTTCTTGATCAAAAATCCAACTTCAAAAGTATAAAATTGAACTATGAATTTTTTACTTTCCTGAGCTTAAACGAAAGATTTCTTTGTTCATTGTTTTTCTTTTGCTTTATACGTTGTGATAATTTGATTTCTGTTCTTTTTTTGAGTTATTTTTACGATTTTCATTTTCCCTGAAGGCAACTCACAACAAGGTTCATCTCAGACAGTAGGACATCAAGAATCAAATGGTATTTCTCAGCAACGTGGTTCATATGCAACAGCAACACAACTTTGCTTCGATGAAGCGGGTTCTTCATCAACTGCAAGTGAGTTTAATTTAACAGGACATAAAAAATGAAGCTAAAGTATAGACCAACTATGTTCACACGAAATTCCTTGCTGGCCTGAAAATGATGTCACTCTCCTAGTGCGGGCTTCAAACTAAATGACTCACTTTTCTCAGCAAACTAAAATTTAGAATAAGCTGGTGAAAGCCTTGGAATGTAAACATCAATGATACTAGTTGTTTTGCAGCTCTAACTAATCCGTAGCTGTAATATTGTAGGCACGTTTATTGTCGATGAAACAACTACGGTAGAAATCAGTTTGGTGCCCATGGAACAACAAACAATGGGTAGATATCAGAAAACTACTGTAGACAAATTTTGAACAGAGGTGGCAGTGGAGACATGGAAATCTGCCATTACGCAGTACAGGCGTGATGAACGGCATTGACGACCAGTTCATCGAAATTGTCCCAATTAAGATTTTTTAAAAGTAACTGTAAGCTGTCATTGTATTATACGTACACAACGAAAGCCTTCAATTCTGCCGCATGCGGCCCACGGGTTACACACCGCTAGTATAGACGGTAGTGTTTTGGTAAACTTGGTTTCTCATCTTCAGATAAAAGTAGTGGCTGAACTGCCTGACATCTGTGGTTTCAGTGCAGTTCAATGACGTCAAACGACAGAGTGTTCAACCACCAAAGCAGCAAGCGCAGCACTGTTGCTTAACACAGCTTGACCCAAAGCAAGCACAAGCGAATGAAATTGTCATTGCTGAGTAGCCGAGAGTGGTGTAGTGTCACAAAATCGGGGAATGCTTTATCAAAATCAAAACCCGAATTGGAACAGCCTACATGCTGTACTTGGGATTTTTTTCGTTACTTAGAAGATGAAAAAAAGGAGAAAGACGGGCCGAAAGTTTGGTGATTCGTCATAAAGTGGGAGATTTTTCCCTTCAAAAATATGGAGATATGGCCTTCTCTCGATTTCCTCCGAGTGCAGAACTGATTACCATAAGCCTGTGCTGGAGTCACCACTACAATTCAGTGAATGAACAATGTGCGAACCCAATTAATTGGTTGGTGGCTGTCAGAATGTATTGCGTAAATAAACCGATAGCATAAAAATTGCCTTTATAAAATTTTGAGCAGTTATCACAATCACAATAGAGGTTTGTCGTCGTAGTTTAAACAAATGCAGCCTACCTGTCATATTCATGCACCTTGCGTTCCGTGACATCACAAACCAGAAGCTTGACATTCGCTACAGAATCGGTATCCGTGCAAAATATCAAATTTCAAACACAGTGGCCACCGACCTGTTGAATGTGCTTTCAAACGAAGTGAGCTTCCGTATCGTTCTTGTTCAGATGTATTTTGTGATCAGAAATAACTATCGATGTACCTACTGTACTTGCAGAGTTTGGCAGTATGTTCAAAATTAAAATCATCTTGTAATTAACATAAATTGGTTGATATCTCGCACTTTTTAACGCCAGATCCTGTCAGATTCTCGATTCTAAACAATCTTGTCAATTTTTTTCAGATATAACAACTTTATCATGCGAACGTCGGTTCGCGCTTTCACAGATTCTGTCAAATTTTTCGACCTAAAAATTTGTTTACCACATTTAGGATCTCAGAAAAAATTCGGAAGAAACTCAAAAATAAAACAAGGATCTACTCAATTTTTTTAGGATTTTATATTTCGAGAAATTATTTGAAAAGAAAGTAGCGCGCAGTTCTTGCCAAAATATTTTTGCGCTGATTACCTAACTGCACCTAATTTCGCAATTGCATGTTATGACATTCTGCATATAACATGCTACTTTCCACATTGTATATTCGCTGGGCATTTAAAACGCTTGGGAGAAACCAAAAATCAAACTGCAATCGGAAGTTTTTCAGTACCAGGACCGTAAACGGGGAGGATGCAGGAGGAGAAGCTCCCCCTGCAAAATTTTTCACTCCCATGGAAAAAGGTGTTGCACATGCTTTGAAATTATTGGACATTGATTAAAAATTTTAGGCCCCTCTCACAAAACTCTTCGCCTCCATGGTGTCCCAAGGTGGTTACGGCCTGGTCATTACTGAAATTAACATTTGAAAGGTCGTTGGCTTGAATTCCTCGAAACGGTTTAAGTAAATTTCAGATCGTCTGGTGACAAGATAGTGGCAATATTGGTAATTTCTAGTTTGGTAGCCGCACTTAGAATAAAGCTAAAATGTAAGCCGGTCCTGATCCAAATAACTTTACTTTGTACTGCAGGATCCTAATCATTTGCACATTTCTGCTTCTTAGCAAATTTTATCCTTACAGCTATCACGTTAGTGTGTTGCTAATGCAGTTTCAAGATCTTGTGCCATCACACAATCTTGAGCATACTGTTGCAAGAATCAGTGACTATGACGTGCGTTACGTGGAAGTAAATAGCAGAAAATTGTTGATTCGAATAACACTGCAATACATGAAACTACGGAAGCATTGCTTCGTTTTGAATCTGTGTCATTACTGAATTTTTGCAGGTTTGCTTTCATAGATTTTTTAGATGTTGCTCGCAGTTCGTGTTACTGGGAATAAAACCAATTAATTTTAGCCTCATTTTATCAAAGGTGATCAGCAACTGTCATCTCAAATTAAAGCAATTTCGCAGAAACAGGAAAAAGTCAAACTTCATCTCCACGAGATTTTCCTTCCATCAGGTTTTTTGCTTTTTCTTTTCGTAGTAACTTTTTGTAAACTTTTTCATTTAAATTCCTAAAGTCATGTGAGAAAAATTAAATTTTAGGAATTTCATCGATTAGACAGAGCATGAAAAGAAAATTTTGGTATTGTAGATTTAGTTTTTCGGGATTAGCATACAATGAATTCTTCGCTTCAATGCTATCTCTGGAAGAATGAGCTATCACTGATTGTCATAAACTGGCTAAGTTTGCCTGGGTTTTACAGTTCAGATTTTTTGCAATGACTGCCTCCAACCCCAAATACTAGTTTGCATGTTAGGTGATAGGGTTGTCTATTTTTTTATATTATGAACAACATGTAAAATTTTTCAACCATGAACCATGCAATTTGGTGCACTGCTGTCCTTTATGTTTTTCTTGACATAAACAAATTGCTATGTTTATTGTTTAGAAAAACAGATGAAAAGGTGATTCCTTTTATTCAACTAGAACATAAGAACAATTCAGTTACATACTTGCACTTGATCATTTCTCCTTCTAAATGAGCGCTCCTCAGGCCCGTAAATAGGGGAAGCCAAGACCCCTCTGAAAGTTTTTCACCCCCTGGAAAAATGTGTTGGACATGTAATAAAATATGGGACATAGTTTAAGAAACTTGGGCTTTTCTTAGTATACTCTTCACCCCCACCTGATGTCCCAAACTAGTTACCGGCCTGGCTCTCCTACTGAAATATGTTTACACAGATGTTTGCATGGCACTTTTGGTGAGAAAAAAAGCTAAGTAAATTTCAGAAAGAACGCTGGCGCTCTGCTAAAAACAAAATTTGAAAACAACAAAATGATCTAAAAATAAAACTTTAATTGCTTTACATTACTGAATATTTTTGCTGTTACGTATTTTTGCTGTAATACTTTACATTACTGAATATTTTTACTGTTACGTAAATTAATAAAACTCAAAGTTACCGTAAAACAGATGCTTTTCCTTGGTTTCAGATTCTTCAACGTTGCCAAGCAACATCAGTATTGCACAAAACGTTTTCAAAACTTATAAAAACTCCACAAAAAACAAAAAATATGAAGAGGCAACAAAAATAAAAACCGGACTGATTGACCTGATTGAAAACAATATCGACACAACAGCAGAGGGCATGAGATTGTTTGGAAGAAAACTTCGAGAAGACAAACATTTCTTGGAATCGATCCTGATTTTTGACGCAGCTTCAACTTTGAGCAAAAAAATCGAAAATCCTGAAAATAACTTGCGGATGATTTCGTTTTGCGTTTATGAAATGATGTTGACAAGCCAAGCGATGATTGAGGATCGGGACTTGAAGGTGGTCGTGGAAGATTACGTGATTCGACTCATGCGTGACAAGCTGCATGACATAAGGAGCACGCCATCAGTGAGCGAACGATGGAAGTGTCTTCAAGTGAGTTGGGTTCTTGCTTATATTGGGTTGAGCCAAGGTTTGGTCGATCAGTTGAAGGGACAAGAACAAACACTACGTGAAGGCTTGGAGCGAATGGATGAAGGGTTCGGTGAAAACAAAGTCAAACATCAGGTGTATGGAGATTTGCTCCATGATCTTGGTCATGTGTGCTACAAGACGTCACGTTACGAGGAAGCAGCTTCGTTTTTCAAACAAGCGAACGATGCCCACAAAGCTGCAACTGACACTGATGGTGATGAGGAGGAGAAGAGGAAACGACACATTGAACTAACTTTGCCACAGTGAAAAACGCTGTTTCCGCTTTCGGTTAAGTGATTAATGTGGCAACACAAAATTCGCAAACTTTATAAAAGCATGAGTTTCCATGCTTAGCTGAATATAATGCCTCGAGAGGGGCAGGGATATCGAGAACTTCAGGTATCCCTGGCGTGGATCAGGCAGGTGCGTAGCCAGAAATTTTCATAGGGGGGGCAAACAACAAACAAGTCTCAACATTTAAATAATTAACGCCTCTTGTTTTTGCAGCATCATCTATAAAATGTTCATTTTTCTGGCGCTTTTTACTGAAGTCTATTTTCATTGAATGTAAAAAATTTGTTTTCGATAAATTTCCTAGCTTCTACTGCGGATCTAAGCCACCATTTGCTCGTAAAATTAACCTGTAAAAACGCATGTGAAACACTCGATGCCAAGTGCAAGATCTGCAGTATGCTGTAGGCAGCCAATATTGCAGTTGAAGAAGATGTCATCGTGCCCGCCATTATGATTGCGCATTTTATATTTACACGCTTCTGACGTACACCAGCACATGTTCAATGGAAGCCAAGTAGCGACTGAGCGTTAAGACACCGACACGGAAGTAGGTCTACAAAACTTGCGCACATATGAGATGTGGATCTTTTCCAATTCTTGAGCGACTGGTTCACGTATAGAGCTGATACTGTAAAGGCTAGAGTCCCTCCACGCTTTTGAAAAATGTTTGCATTTTATGTCTTGAAACGCGGTGAAATGCGACTGCGGTATCATTTTTTTCCAATACTTGCACTAAGCTTGCTTCCCAAATATGATTAGGTATTTAGCCTTGCCATTTAGAGTTAACAATATAATTCACAAATATGATAAAGACAATATCGTAACTTGGGGAGAGTTGGGTATTTTCAACGTTACCACTGCTTGTCTGTGTCTGCCTGTAGTGTAGGATGTCAAATAAGAGTAGATTGTTGATATTGAAAACGAACTTAGTCACGAGGTGTTCACCAAGCTCAGATTTGGATCGCGCACAAAAAGTTGGGGGACAGCTGATTCAGCCATTCTTGCGTAAGCGATTGATGTATTTTTTAAAAATCCATTAGTTTTTAAATAACAAAATTCAGTCGACTGGGAACAAATTTGGTTCAGGGGTGGGCAAACTACGGTCCGTAGGGCAGTCATACATATATAGATAGTAGCCTACATATTTCGAGTCTGCGCTTAAGTAATTTTATCGATAAGGTTAGAATTCTCTTGATTTTATTCCACACGTTTCATTCTTTTACTCAACCGGAAGTGACGATATCTTCATTTTGTGCTAGCTAATGGAAAACGTTTTCGTTAAACTTTTTAAAACGATTATAGGTGCAATATATTCGGCCCCGGTAGAAATAAAGTGTTCATGGCGGCCCTCTGTCGAAAATATTTGCCCTCTCCTGCTTTAGTTTCATGTTAGTCCAGAGACCGCTATCATTGCCTCCAGTGATAGTTTTTCGATGATACATCTTGAAGTTCTTCTGCTACTGCACTGCTGGTTAAACTAAATCAGCTATGTCCAACCCGCGGCCAGCGGGCCGCATGCGTCCCAAGCGAAGGTTTTGTGAGGCCCAATTTAGGTTTTCACTGTAGAAAATGTTTTCTACATATTCACTTGTCATTCTTGATAATCTTAAATTTGACGTTTTTGATGCAAGTAGTCCTCAGCACCACTTTATCACGTCTGTTGCCATTGCAGGTAGGATCCGAACGCTTTCAGTATACTAGCTTAAAATAAATTTATTTTGCTAAAATCAAAGTAAGCCATTCGATCTGCGGCCCTCATTAATATGTCATTGAAGTGCGGCCCTGGATAAAATAGTGACAAAATTCTTGACTCAGTGAGCCATTTGGGTTGGACATAGATGAACTAGATCTATTTTTTGCATCTATAAGCCATTCGATCTGCGGCCCTCATTAATATGTCATTGAAATGCGGCCCTGGTTAAGATAGTGACAAACACTTTTGACTCAATGAGCCATTTGGGTTGGACATGTCCGAACTAGATCTATTTTCATCGTTACGTTGATCTAAGTCTGTCCCAACATGTTCTTCGATTTTCTGTCCTCTTACAGGTTCCGCAATAACGTCTTCGCTGGACTTCACTGCCAATGTAAAATAGTCACATGAATGGTTCATCACTTGGCTGGAACTTCTTCCTCTCTCATTTTTGCCTCTTTTGCTTTTTTACGTCTTTTAGACCCACTTGGATAAGCTCTGCACTTAATGACAATTCCCATTCTTTCTATGTTTATTTATCAATAAGCTCAATAAGGCTGCCACATTTTCATCGCAAAAAGGGAGGGCAACTTACGAGTATCATTTACTTGAGTGTATTGTCTACACTTAACAAGTCAAACAACAATTAGGCCTACTGATACGTTTTTAAGCATTGAAGTAAAACGTCCAGTGTGGAAGATGTTTCAGTCAAAACACACAAAACAAAATCCTCATTTACATGTCCTATTTAACTCAGGAATATTTTGCAGTTTCCTTAAATTTATTTGCAATGTAAAATCGCTTTTAACAATAATATGAAATTGATTGCATGAAAAATGTTTTCTATTGCACACCGTAGCTTTAATAGAGTAAAAACTGGTTCAATTAGAAATATTTCTCTTTCTTTTAAGTTTGTGGCTGCATCAAGGAAAAAATCATTTCACATTAGCGTAATGAGCCATAACGCTGAAGTAAAACTGTGAGAAATAAGTTTTTGGTACTCAATGTCCACAGAGTCACAATAGTCTTTACACTCTCTTTTGCGAACTTTGTAAATGCAACTACACGTAATTCACTCAGCTTCAAAATTATTTAGCCCTTTTCTGAAAAAGCGATACTTCCGACGAATTTCTTCATTTTTTAGCATTACGGATTAGCTATGATTTCTAGAAAGTACTACACTAAGCTATGTACAGTACGCTGATCATCGTATCACAGTTCATCTGCAAAGCTAGTACAGTATCTACTGTATAATGGGACAGAAGACCGCGCTCTAATCAAAAAGTCATTGAGCTGTTGAAAAAAGATTTACCACTGTTATGCAACGATTAAGGTGAAAGCATTCCCGCCTTTCCAGCCGAGAATTAACTCAACCAAAACATAGGTTAATTAGAGTCAACTTGCAGGCTCTCCCATTAACTTAGCCACGCCACCAGCTTGTATCTTGCTGCAGTTGAGTAGGAACAGCAGCTTACTGTATGTAACTATAACATATCATAGCCAGTGGCGTAACCCACGGGGGCAGAGAGGCGAATTGACCCCCTCTCAAGCTGAATGTAAAACCGGTCTCCTACTTAACTTCTATTTCGGTTTTAGCATCCTTTTGGTTGTCAGTAGGTTGTTGTTTTTTCGTTACCTTCGGATTATTTTCCGATGATTTATGGTTTTCGTTTAGCCACCCACATCTGGATTCACCATCATTTCTCAAGTTTTTTTTCTGAGTGTTGCCAAGTGAACCCCGTACATTGGCCAGTGGGACCCAGTTATCTAAGTTTACCACCCTGACTCTAACCTTTATTTACGTCACTGATTATAGCTATGTAAAATAAGAAGTGTTAAAAGGAGGATATTTTGACAGTTTTGAATGTTCTCGGAGATTATTTCATTTCTCATGAAAAAAGTGGAAATGTACTCCAAAAAGAGGACGTATGTCAGCCAATGGCGTAATGGAGGTTTGTGCAAGGGGGGAAAAAACTTAGCTGAAGGGGGCCCTCAGCCCACCGTAGGGGGGCTACCAGCCAACACTCAGAAAAAAGTTATGAAATGATAGTGAATTCGGGTGTCGCGAATGTCTATACCAGCTAAGAAAAACGAAAATATCCTGAAAAAGGCAAAATACAACAACCTACTGAAAACCAAAATAATTCTAAATATCAAAATGTGAGCTAAAGGGGGCCAGTTTTTACATTTAGCTTGCCAGGGGGACGGTTCGCCCCCTGCTCCCCCGTCAGTTACTCCACTGATGGCAGACCTACTTAACAATGCTGCTCACATGCGGCAGGTGCAAATCTGAGTAAGGCGGCGCAAAATCTACTAGTAACGAGTAGAGACTTAAGCTAATGCGTTCTATGTGGCTTGGTCTTGCATTCACTAGATTTAGATACCTGACCGACTTTCAGGAAAATAATAAGTATAATAGTTGTTTCGTCACAATATCAAATAATATACAAGTGAAATACTGATGTCTGGACGACCGATAATTTAATAGCGTCAAGAAACAAGCTTTACTCGCTAATAAAAATGACTACGTGGCACGCACATGTTGTACATATGGCTAAACACATGAACATGGTGGGCCCCTCTTTTTGGTAGGGAGCCCTGGCAGGGCCGGCCTTAACAAGTGCAGGGCCCGATTGGAAACACTTCGGCGGGGCCCCAATCACTGGCGTGTGCAGAAGTTGTGAGGAGGGGCATCAAGCCATAAACATAGAAATCATGAGTGATGTAAAAGACCTGGTCCCAAAAAAAGTAATGCCAAGCTAGGGGTGTCTGAGGGCATGCCCCCAGTTTTATCTGCCTAGCAATAACTTTCCAGGTCGGTTCTACGTACATCTCCGTAACACCCAATAAATCCATGCGTTGATGCACTCGATACCTCCTCTCTGGCCAGGTACCTACCGCGGTACGGCAGGCCAGTAGGCTACGTGTTAAATTAAATCAGCAACACAGTCCGCCAGCAAAGATAAGATATAACAGCGTAGAAACAAAACATCAAAAGAGAGAAAACGTGACAACAGGACATCACATAAAAACTACCGTGCAACCTTGTATTATCACGCTGTACAGTAATGGCAAGACCGAATGAAACAGATAAACAGGCTGTGGAATCGGAGCCCTAGTGGAGTCTGCGCCCATCCAATTTTGGATGATTGCATCTGGAGCCGAAGCCCAAAATTGTTACAAATTGGAGCGAATCTAGAGCCTGAAATTTGGGTTCCGGTTGCACAGAGCCTACGTTTGTGGGACAAGCGAGTTAACCTATTGCGGGATGAGCTTGGTTTACCGTATGTGTACAAAATTACCCTCGTTTGCATGGAGGTCAGAAGGGGATGCAGGGGGCCTTGGATCAGCAGGATTTTAAAATTAAAAAAATATTTTCTTTTAGTTTCGATTTGGTGAAAAAGATTAACCATTGTTGGCCACTACATGGGAAAATCCACTATTGCCTCAACCCTGGAAGCAATCCTTGATACACCCCAAGCTCATTTATGCGTAAACCAGGGTTTCTCAAACTTTTTTGCACACGTCCCACTATCCGTCAAATATATATATATATATATCATTTCGCGCCACATGACCTATGATGGTGTGATAAAACAGCCTACAAATGAGACATTGATTTTCAGTTTTCCATGGAGCAAATCATTTTGGAGCCGGTATCGAAGCTCGAGCCAAAAACTTTAGATGCCTAGAGCCAGAGCCGAAACCTGAAATTTCAGTTTCGGCCCCACAGCCCTGTTTTAGGCTATCTAGCCTGGGATAGAAAAAATGCATTTGCTAATAGAAACTTATTTTTCGTGCTTTAGCATCAGCAATGTCTTTCACAATTTTGTCCAAATTTAAGCCTCTGCTAATTTCGGATTCAATGGACATAATCACCAAACTATTTAGGGGCTCTGGCTAGATTGATGAACTAAAATAGGTTTTAAGTAGTTTCAGCTTAGAAAATTCCTTTCTTCTGATGCCACGTTCACTGGGATGGTCGATTGTAAATCCTGAGGGCAATAAACAAAATAAGGAGGCTGCCTCATCAGATCTCTACGAGAGAAAATGCATAACGCTGTTTTGAAAAGACAGAGTAAACAGCGAACTAAGCCGAACTTTCAGAAGACACAGCAATAACTTTCTAAGTACGAAACGCTTGCAACTAAAACAGAAAAGAGCTTACACTCTTTCTGTCGTAACTAGCTGCTGTTGAAAAGACTAGACCGCACATCGATAAACAATGACCACTGTTCCACGATTCCACAATGACCGCGATTCCAGAACGATTGATGATGAATGAGGATGTTAAAAAAACGCGCAGTTCACTTTCATTTTCCTTGGCAACAGGCCCACGATTAAAAGTACTGTGAGCCCCACGCTGGCACTACACAATCAGCTTCAATAGGAAGTGTAAATTGGTGTAGGTTAGTAGGCGTAGCGCGGGGCCCCCTTGGGCGCGGGGCCCGATTGGAAGCAATCGCTCCAATCGACTAAAGGCTCTGGGTCCCCCCTAAATCCGGCTCTGTCTTACCTGCAAATACAACAAGCAAAAACGTATTTGAATTATGAAAGTTTTACTAAGCCAATTCATTGAGATATGCAAAGTCTCAATACAATAGGTTGTGATCAAGACCTGTAGCTTTTTAGACCGAGACTTGCAAAAAATGGGTCTCGAGACTAGTCTCGAAACCAAGTCTCAAAACTTCAGAATTTCAACCTCAGAAATTTACGTTTTGGCTGTAAATTACAAATATTTATGTAAAACCGATCAGTGTGAATATGTATAAAACAACCACAAATCATACCTAATCCAAGTTTCAGAAGGTCCTGATAAAGCATTTTGACGCTTCTATCACGTCCGGAAAAGCTGACATGAAAAAACAATCAGCGAAATTCACAGCAAAATCACGTGTTGTGGCGTCAGCAGATTATATTGGAAACTTGGCAGGGATTTTAACGAGCACTTAAAAATTATTTCTCACTTTTTCTTTCCATTACAAGTGGGTGTATCTACGGGTGGTCTAAAAAGATATATCCATTTTATTACTGCTGTAATTTTATGTCAGATTAACCCAGGCTCCAAATTTTTGTCCAGTTTCAATGGATCAAGCAGCAAGATACTCCATGCAGGACAGGTTCAAAATCGTAGGGGCCTATTTTTCGACAAAATCCTTTGTCCCTACTCAACGACAATTTCGGAGCGACTTCAGGCATAAGCACTCCAACCGCACTAAAGTAAAGCTCGCAGTGGCCGGCCACAGTCAGTCAGGACAGAAAATCACATCATGACTGTGAGAAAATGTTTGGAGCAATCTCCAAGGAAATCCACAAGACGTTTCTCCCAGAAGACAGGTCTTTCAAGGAGTTCAGCTGCGCACATAATGCACCAAGATCTTCATCTGTTTCCACATAAGATGCAGATATTATAATTTCAGATCGATGTTAATATGGCTGAGAGACGTGCCTTTGCGCAAGCCATTAGTCAGCGAATAAAAGAACATCCCGGTTTCTATTGAACTTCATTTTATTCAATGAGGAGGCAAATTTCCATGTTGGTGTTCATGTGAACTAACAGAATATGCCTTTTTGGGCCCAGCCTCATGAGCTTCAGCATCGCCCACACACTGTGGAGAAAGTGACTCTTTGGTGCGCGCAGGGTCGTATAATGACATTATCGGGCCATACTGGTTCAAGAATGGTGGTGGACGTCCGGTAACTGTGGACACAGAGCGATACGTTGAAGTAATGAGAAGAAAACCCATCCTAGCAGGATGGGAAGTGAGAATTGGACATGGATACTGTAATTTACCAGCAGGAAGGAGTAACACCTCACTGTCGAATGTTTTCCTCGTTGCGTCCCTGGAAACGGATCATCTCCTGTGGTATACGGATCACCGTTGGCGTGCACTTTCTTCAGACCTATCCCTTTCAAATGGTTTCCTATGGTGTTACTTAAAAGACATGCTTATGCTAACAATCCTCAAATTGATGCGCTCAAGAATAACATATTTATGGAGTTTAGGAAAGTTCTCCATGAGATGTTGGACTGGGTCATTGCATACTTCAATGTGTGAGTATTCACAGTGATTCAGTGACAAAGAACTTGGATCGAGCACATCATAAACTATTGCGATGTGCTCGCAAAATGGTAGGGTACGAGGAAAAAACAAAATTACACAAAACGTGCATGTCTGTGAGACAGGCCTAAAAAATTGCAAAGTTTTTCTTTCGATATAAAATGCTACTTTATAAAAAATGTATACGTCTTTCTGGACCACCCTGTGCATTTCTGATGTAACTTCGTAATCCCTACAGACATTACTCACCAACGTAAGAAGTTAGTAAACACAAGATTTTGGTGTTGCAATTAGGTAAACTTTAAATTTCGGTAAGTCATCAATCAAGTACGGTTTCAAACGATGTAAACTGCACAGCTCTGGTGTTCGGTATATTTTCTCATCAAAAATACTGGCCGTTTCACATGGCAGAATTTTGGCGTTACATTGAAAACGAAAACACTGCTAAATGGGCAGGTACAGTAATTTACATCGTAGGGAAGGTGGGGTACAGTCGACACTTTTTTCCATTTTCAACCACTGCTACTTTATTTCAAGTCCAAACAAGCTCAAAATTTGTCCCATAACAAAACAACTCTATATACACAACATCATGCCAAACATAAAAACCACGCCCTTCAGAAAAAGTTTTGCAATCAATTTAAAAAGGGTACTTTTTCTGTCGAGTGTGCTCCAGGCATGGAGCACACTCGACATGAGCATGGGGTACACCTGACCGGTCAATAAAAAGTTGGGCTGCATGCATTGCATGATGTTCACGTGATATCCCATGTAAAATAGGCATTTGCTGACTGCCTTTTCACTTTTTTCACATTCTAATAACCCACTATCACTGCATGGCAAAACAAATTTTTATGATTACCAAACATTAAATGAAACCAATGCAATATGCTGAAATTCATGCTTTAATTATCATACATATATAATATGTGCCTCTAAGCACATAATAAACCTAAAAATGCTCATAGGTGAGAACTATTCTGTACTACATTCCAACATAACACCTCAAGCTTTACCTTGTTTAGACTGACCTAGTGGCAGTGTGTTGAGTGTGCTCCATTTTTTTGTCAGATGTGCCCCATGCAAATCTAAAAAATGAAATGAAGAAGTACCAACTCAACTTAAAAAGAATTTGAAATCTGGCATTATCAAATAATATTGCACTGCCCTGGCCACAACGTCACAAAAACTCAAAACAGAAGATGTTGATTAACGTGGGCAAAACCCAAATCTAAGTGCGATTTTATAATACTCTTGGGTAGCAAAAACACAACTTGCTCTGTATCTCGTAACAACGGCTGCCTATCAAGGAAAATTTCACTTTAGTACTACGGCTGGTATGAGACTAAATCACCATGGAATCTTTAAAGTTCAACGTTTTCAACTTTTTGAATAAATTAAAAAAGACGACTGTGCCCCTACTTCTACTGTGCTCCACCTTTCCCTACATACAAAGAATAGGCCTAACATCTACGTGAGAGGATGCATAGTCAATTGCGGTTGCATTCAAAGAATGATCAAACTGTGAATTTTACAATTTCAATCATTTTCATTCATAAATATTTGTCCTTTCTTTTCAAATAAATTGATTTTCAGGTGATATTCGTTCATTTCGAAGTGAGGTTTCGCCTAAAGTGTTAGTTTTTTCTGCCCAGACACGGGGTAACGCCATGTATAAAACAAGTGAAGCACAACATTTTGCTTCACACGAACAAAGAAACATTGTTCCTTACAGACAGAAAAAACACCGTAAATACAAGTTTTTAGACAAGTGCGTTCCATCTTTTATACAGAAAAGCTTTGGAAGCATTGTGTATAAAAATCTTCTTTTTTGAGGCTCAGGTCTGACTAACCACGTTCTATTGTATTTGGTGAATTAATTCACAATGGAGATAAAAATATTTTCATTCGAATCTTTTTCATATATGGCAGGGGTGGCCAACTTGTCTTCCACTGGAAGCGACTAAAAAATTTCTAGATAACTCGCGATCGACCGGTGGGTAATAAATTCACAAGTAAAAAATGTCATAAAATGCAACGTTTTTCCTGTAAATGAGTTTGTATTTACCACTCGTTTACCATCGAGAGCCGCATTCACGCGTTTTGGTTAATTTAGCAACTTACAATATCACAATAGTACATTCTGGAATATTGATTGAAAGATGTTTTTTTTAGGTATCTTGTCAATTCAATGCAAAATCAGGCGCGATCGACCAACTGACACTCGGCGATCGACCGCTCGATCGCCATCGACTTGCTTGCCACCCCTGATATACGGGATGCTTTGCTGCTAACGAAAGCTCTCTCTTCGTTTATTAGAACGTTAGTTCAATTTTTGCTTATCTGATGAGCAGAGAACGAGTAAGAAGATTGTTTTATTCTGTAATGACGTGGTTACATAGCTTTAGTCTCCTGTAGACCTAAACATGCAACTGCAACGATTTCTTTGCAGTCGTAAACAGAAAACAAAACTTACAACATAGAACATAACCATGGAAGGGTGTTCTAGTTTAAAGATTGTAACGTCTACGTTTGAATTCATATTGGGTGGAGAAGCCGCAAATCGCGTTTCAACTGCAATCGTGGGAATTGGTGTAGGGATAGCGATAGGTTTGGCTGGTTATGGCATAGGAAAAGGTGTCGCAGCTGCACGAGGTGTGGAGGAAGGAATCAGCAGGGTCGCAGAGTCTGGGTCGCAGAGGAAACAAGGAAGGGTCGCAGAGGAAACAAGGAAGCAGTTAAATGTATCAAAGTTTTAAAGTCGACTTACGAGGCGTATGGTTTTACGAAAGAAATCGAAAAACGTTGTTTGGTCGTAAAAGTAACAACAAGAGACATGGAATCTGCGCATAAATTATTCAATGACTGGTACTCCGGACAATTGAAGAAAATCTTGAACGAAAGTCTGCGAAACGCACTCGCTGATGGAGAAGAAACTAAAGTGCAGTTTGATTTTATTCGTCTCGAAAAATTCAAAACATTTGAAACTACTGAGCAAGGTTACAAGTCCCAGAGAGCGACAGCGAACTTGTACATATCGGCTCTCATTGGTGAAATTTCTGGAAACACTGGATCTCAAAATGTAAATCATTTGAGTTTTGTTACTCTGGAAAAAGCTTTTCCACTGCAGTATTTAAGTCAAAACTGAAACAAACATTCTAATAACGAAAAATATTTATAATGACAAAACAAAGATCTTTCAAGGACTAAAGCACTTTGCCACAGACTTAAACTAATGACCCTCCATTTGATAGTGTAAGATCTGTTCCCTATAGACATTTACTTCTGCATCATTTTATCTTCTTTCATAAAGGCTACAATCATATAATTTTATCTTTATACATTTATAGAGGCTGAGAAGTGCAGTTTATCTAATACAAAAACGTACAGATTCATTTATATTTCAGTTGAAAAAAATGTTGGTGCACCTAATGATTGTGTATATGTCTTGAACCGACAGTCAGTGCTGAAGTGATTACAATTGAAAATCATGAAGTTTGATTTTCATGTATATACATGGAGGCGAAAGAAGTAATTTCGCTTTTTATGTAGGATGAATTAATGCAAAATTTAATGGTTAGGGACCAGATAATCGAGTTTCATACTGGAGAGGGATGAACGAAGTTGACAAATGAATGTTCAGATGCAAATCCTATCAAGAAGTACAGTAACTTTCAAAACCTACGTAATCAAATGAAAAGCGTGAACCTGATATTGGCATAATAGCTAGTTTATTTCGCAAATGATAAAGTACAGTACACTGTTGTTAATCGAACGAAGCGCTTTCGTTTCCTCATGATGATCTCGAACACAAAGAATGAGAATCTGACCACGCCTTTAAAACGCTAGGAACCATTTTCCTTGAAGTGACTTTGGGAAGCGTGCAAACTAGCATAAACCTGATTGACCGTAATATTGTAATATACCGCTTTCTAATTCTGATTTTACAAACAAGGTTAATGAACACAACATTCAAAATTGCGTTTACTATTAGCAATTATACTGACACTTCAAATGTTGATGAGAACAAAAAATGTATTGCAATGTAAACCAACAATTTCTTCAGAACGTTAACAAACTGCGAGTATTAACATCCTTGGCAGGATCTTTTGAAGAGATTTGAAATTTTTGCAAATACATGGATATCAAACGTATCGACGTTTTCTTTAAGCTTTTTTATGCTTTTCAGTTGCCATGTCCAAGACCTTTACAAGATTTACCTCATTTGTTTCTACCTCCATTTCCAGCGAATTCAAGTTCAAATGCTTCCCATACACGTACGTAATCCATGGTTTTGATTTCAAGATATATTTCACATGCTCTCTGGTTAAAAAATGCTTTGTAAGCATGTATGTTAGTTAGGAATTTTATTATTCTGTAAACTTTGGGTGTTAAAAATTTTACTGAAAAAGCGTGGAGCTCGGTTAATAAATTATGTTTATGTTTCAAGATGTCCTAAAGTGATCCAACGGGCCCAATAACGGATCCACTGAGCGCAAAAATGCGCTTATTGCTTTTTGCAATCCTGTGTTAAAACTGGAACATCACATTTGTTTCTTCAGCACTCATTATGAGTGACTTACATAGAATTATTGCCAAATAGGCAGTTTGGCGAACCACCCCACCATATACCCAGGCTTGTCCATGGGAATTTCATTCCTATGGGAATTCCATGGGGGAAATGTCCCATGGGATGGGACAGCACGCATCCGTATTTCCCATGAGACTCAGAAATAGAATGAGAGTGTCCGAATGTTACTGAATTGTCATACTTAGACTATACTTCTGAATTTTAAAGTCAATAAATTTTGTCGTTTTGCATGTCTCTTTGTACATGTAGTCCTATGTAGTAG
>JGI24022J15233_10000671_pt1 | contig 23778 bp, 11 predicted proteins | sample Ectturendosymbi2_FD_15233 | JGI IMG/M metagenome (IMG submission 15233)
GGGTTTTTTCGTGGGTAACTTTGAGCTCAGATTGTAGGTTTCAACTGCAAGTAGACCAGGTTTTGTAAGACGTTTTGGGGACCCGATTCGGGTCCCTAAAATGAGAAAATATCGGGTCCCTACAAATCCAAACCGGGTTCCTAACATTTTTCTTAAAAAAAAATCCTGAAGTAGAGTGAATAAGAGCCAGACGATGGGCAATGTGGTTTTCGTGAAGACGCCTTTGTTCAACGGTACACTTTAAACATTGGCAGTCATAGAAAAACTTATTTCAACAAGAAAAGTTTAAAAAATATGTTGCTCTCATTTTGATGAATTTGAGGCAAGAACCTTAGTCTGAAAACCTAACGCAAGGGTAAACGATATGTTTAGATATGACTGTTGTTAACGCTTTTATTGAAAAGAGCGTTAATCGAAATGGTTGTACAGCTTGGCAATGTGTCTTCTGAATAAACTTGTTCATCGCAATAAACCGTCAAAACGCAAGACGTTGTTATCACTGCTGAACATCCAAAAGGCCTATGTCCCAGCTGGCATGGTTTGGTAATACAGTTTTCGAAATAGACGTCTGTTGGTAACCAGTCCCGTCGCCACGGGGCTTTGGTTGGATTAGTCCCCCCAAAAACCTACAAGTCCCCCAAAATTGAAATATGAAACACTATAAATCAGTGGATTTTTTGTCAAATTTTTGAATGTCAGTTTTACCTGCACAAACGTAGTCTCCCAATTGGAGTCCTTCTGGTGATGGTTCTGTTGGTAACAAACAAAGGCAAGGAATAACACTATGCACGTGTAATTGGAAGAGGTCCAACACAACAGCTAGGTCAAGTGCGCAGGTCACGATGAAGACTGCAAGCAGGCGCTTCTCAACCATAGCATTTTTTAAACGTGTTTAAAATATTTTTTCAAAATGGGTCCCTGCACCTTCAGAGGGCTCTGCGCAAGTGCCCACAGAGTCAACGTTCGAAGTGTTCCATATATTCTAAAGAGGATTAAACCACTACTTAAACGTGAAGTGTACAATGAAACGTTCTTTAGACCACTACGATCATATTCAGATTGATTTATAGCCTGCTATACGCGGTATATATATACTATTTTTAGTTAAAGACGGGGATATTACACGAAATTTAACATACATGAATGTTTCCATTTGTCAGGTACGTATGCCGCCATCACATCCCTTAATTTTTCCCTTTGATCCCCTGGAATGAGTAAACTATTAAAATGTCATGAAGTGAGCTTACCGGAGATTTAAAAACCAACAGGGAGGAAAGTTTGACGAAACATTTGTGGTTCGTATATGCCTATGCAAAGAAAGCAAAAAATAGAAAAATTAATGATGGGAAAGATGCAGGCCAGTCGCCAGGATTTAGCAGCAGGGGGGCCAACATTTTCAAAATACCGTATTGGATGTGTGCAACAACCGGTGGGCCAAACGTGAAATGGGGGGGAACCGATTTCAAATGGGGAGGGACGGGCAACACTGCCCCCCCTGGCGACGCCCCTGGAAAGATGGCGACGAGCAGAAAAAGCAAGAACCATAATCGACAATCAAAAACAAGACACATTGCTGTTTGTTAGTGTTTGATTGCGATTTTGAAGATGCTTTATTAATCCTTATATCTTTAAATTAGCATGAAACATGAACTTCCATTTAAAATTTTTGTAAGCAAATTTGAGGGGTGAAAAGGGCGGCACTTTTATGGTCGGCCCCGGGCGGCACTTTGCCTTGCTACGCCACTGATGGCTGGCTCTTTTTTTAGCCTCTTGTCTTAGAATTTGGCGCTTTTCTGGACTAGATTTGGCCCCTTGGCAAAAAGTACAGTAAACCTCGGTTAATTCGGATTCGATTTGACCGACGATTTTATCCGGTTTAGGCGAAGAGCGTTACGTTCAACGTGATATGCTATGCCAGTGTGTGACGTTAGAGTCATCTCTACGATTAGTCGAATTTGCACGCAGTTGCGGTCAATGTAATGATAATTCTAAACGTTCGTTGGTGAGCGTGCGCACTCTTGCGTTGCGCCTGAAGCTGCCGAATCTTTCCTAGAGACCAGTGAATGCACTTTAAGAACACAACAACGTGCAAGTGGATAAAAATCCGGATTACGAGATGTGAAAAGTGCATAGTTTATCCGGTATTGGCGAAGATTCGGATTAACCGAAGTTGACTGTAGATCTGGCAAAGGAAAGGACATGAATGAACTACAAGCTGATCACTGCATGACACCAGAACAGTCAACCTGGCTCTTGTGCAGTATGAATATCATTCCGACAAATACACTGTAATTACAAGAATTAAATCACTCAATCGGAATGAAGCTGCTGACTTCCGCTTCACTAGAAAATTTTGGTTCCAAATTTCCAGGGGGGAATACCCATTTTGCCTCCCCGCTGCGGACGATCATGGGGCTGTGTAGCGGTTAGGACCGGATACCAGCCGATGCCGGTAACATGCTGTTTTGGTTTCACCGGTAGTCGTCTACCTTTTTCGCTTTTCGACGCACGTACTGTGCAGCTGAAGAATTCGTGGTCCTCGATTTATGTCAAGCAACATGCGTTTACTGCAAGCTCTCGTTCCATTAATACCAACTGGACCTTGTGTAACTGCGAGTGCTTCATAGGAGTGCGAAGCTACAGGGCAGGATTCAGATTAATACTACTTACAGATCGAGGTCGTAAGGCAGAAAACAAATTCTGCAATTCACAGCTCACTACCCATGACTCGAGCAGCAAATGTCCGAAACGTAACGTTGACACTCAGACCTCCACCCACCGAAAAGCTAGAGCTGGCTGAACAGTTGTCCGATAGTCTTTCGCCAACCCTTTTTGATTCAAATGTTAGAACACGTCAGGTTGTTGCCTGAAGTTTTTGATGTTTTATATTTTCAATCGCAGGCAATTAATTTCTGCTCGTCGATGTTATTCTTTTTCCTCTGGTTGCATTTGTGTTCTTTCGTGATGAGTCACAAAAATGCATGAATGAGCTATTACCAATCAGTAATGGAAATTTATAGGGAGGTGTTGGAAATCTTGCTGGGGTCTAGCAAAGTATTGAGAAACTCGGGATAGCATAATTCTCAACCCTCAACTAAGTTGGCAGAAAGGCTTGCGATTGAGTCCGTCTTGTTCTGCATCGATATCACACCTTTGCCAGCAAGAGATCGGTCACAGCAGACGTCGCAACGATGGTACACGATACAGTTAGCCTACTGAGCGCGTCAAGTACACATAACCAGCTTTCTTATTTAAACAACTATCCTCTACCGACGTTAACACAAATAAATGATTTTTGCGCATAAAGTAAAACGACCTGCACGTTTGATCGAGAGGGTGGATGCACTTCTAGCACAATGGTTGGTAGCATAGGCGCAGTCGGGGGGCTTGGGCTGTGATAAGAACGTACCAGACACCGGTGGAGGGGTTCTCTGAGAAAAAGTCGCTAAAAACAAACGAAAGAAAGTTCCGAATAAAAACAGGTCATGTATTTTTAGGGGCAGCTGTGTAAAGCACCGCTGCTGGTTGAGAGGGCGAGTACACGAAATTTCCCCCTGAAACGAAACCACAAAAACAATTATATGATTTTGTTAACCTCAAACGCTGACGTGTTTTTTCAATTTTTTGTTCTTCACTGCCCTTTCAATGAAAAACTATTTTTGCGGAAAAATCAAGCTGGAATAAGACTAACAAATAGTAGAATTGGGAATGGCTTGCGTATTACTCGACTCAAGTTTCTGATCCCTAAATTTCACATCCCAATCAACATTCGTGGCTCCGCCTCTGGCAGAAAGTGGGCGCGTCGATTTGTTTTTAAAGTTTTAAAGATAACTTGAGGCATTCCTAAAACATAACCAGGTAAGAAAGTTATAATACGCCAACCCAATAGCAAAAACGACAGTGACACCGGAAACTCACCAAAAAGGTCTGTCAGATAACCCTGGCCCTGCACACGACACCCGATTTAACTATTGCAAAGTGACCAACATAACGAAAGCGCAAATTATACAGTTTTAGTGTTGCCAGTCGCGCCACAGTCTTGTTGTGAATAGCAAAAAATACGAAAAAAGAAAGAACACGAATGAGCTGCATAATGTATAGGAAGCTAGAGTAATTAACAAAGAAGTGTTTCGAAAAGCGAACGTAAGGTTTTTTCAAGGTACATCAAGAGACGAAAATTTTGATATCAATTTCTAAAATGGGCCTAAAGCCGATGGCAAACGTTGAAATACCAGGATTTTGACCGAATATATAACAGGGAGTAGAACTTTGATGAATTGCACAACGGTCACGTGTTAATGTATATTCAGTCCATAACAATTACTCTTTCAAGCGCTTCAACTATGCTCTCAGCAAGGGATAGAAGTTTGAACGGCTTGTGCTTAGACAGCTCCGACGCATGGGGAAGAGAATCAGTGATCCAAAACGTGTCCAAGGAACTACTACGGTCGTCCTCTGCAGACAAACACATCGTGGTTGCGTTGCAGTATGTTCGGATAAAAACAAAGTTGCGTAAATCATTTTTAACAGGAAACGAAATACAAGAATGAGTGGATGACAAGTGCTTATACGACAGGTGAGTACTTCAAACAGTCAAATATGGATTACAATGATGCAAGACTACAAGCATCACTGTAATCCATATTTGACCGTTTGAAGTACTGTGGGCGTTGGTCATGTTGACACGTTAAGTGGCTTCAGTTCAGTTGTTCTGTTCAGTTTATTTCTGCATCCCTACCAAGCACAGAATACTTCATCAGGAATACAGGGACAGGAAGAGACGGCTGTAGCTGTCACTTAAGTCACTGCCCCACAAGTTCATGCAAAACAATAAAATACAAATAAAACACCACAGCGAAAAACAAATATATGCAAATATTATTAGAGACGTTGCACTAAGTTAACAACACCACATATTCAACAGTTGAAAAAATTACACTGAGTCCAACCAAATTAAAACCAGTTTATAACTGCAGCAATCCGCAACCCTCAGCCTATGAATCAGCCACTCCCACAGCAGGGTCATCAATCAAAAATACGTGGTACTTCTCAAAAGAATCAAAATCGCGACCCAGCGCCGCCCAGGAAAACAACGGTAGCTCACAGCCAAGCTCATTACCACAACAAATATTTGACATAGTAAAGACAGTTATTTATTAGGCTGTCAACGGTCTTCACATAAATATATTTTGGAAACACTTTCACTGTTAAAAGTCCATTCCCAATTGTCTTTGGAAACACTGTTTCCACACATGCAAGTCTTACAAGGCCTTGACAACATAACACAGTACCTAAGCCTAGTCAACTCATTTCAGTAACCCGAAGTCGACATACAACCAAACAAATGAAAAATGAGACACACGTCCAACAAGCTTCAGTGTACATAAACCTAGACTGGACGTCATCGTTCAGATATAAACAAAAACAAAGTGTCAATGTCAAAGCAATATAAGATCAGACAATAATTATCAGTCATTGTCTACTTCAAAATCCATCTAGCACATATACACAGTATTTTGTTTTCAACCAGTTTCCTAAGCCAATATCAGTGCATGTGTGAGAACAAAACTAAGTGTAATTCTCTAATAGGTAATCATAGTAAAGCTTTTGAAATTGGATAAATGTTTTGTTTTTAGTGGTTATTGATATATAGTTCCAAATTTTAGACCCTAAATACGTGGCTTCACTTGAAACAAAATTTCAATACTGATCACCCACACTCCAAAAAGCGTTAACTAACTTTTTTATTACCTACCTTGCATAAACTTACTCAAAACCTTTTTCACTGAATGGTGTGCTGTGAAATTTCAAGAATGTCGGCACAACTCCAATACAATATCAAAGTTTAGGTCTAACGAAAAAATATTTACTTTTGCCTAAAACGCAGTATCAAATTAGCCCCAATCAGTGTTCTCTCTTAGAAAATTTTACACTGAGCAAATGCTTGTCAGCGAGCATGAATATGTTAAGGCTGAGTTGGCAGAGTGCTAAATGAAGAATAAGTATAAAGTCTTATCTAAATATGAACAAAGCACGCGTTTGATTCAAATAGCGTCAACCTGTTTTTGTGCTTGTCCCATGTTTCGGAATGTTGCAAGTGCGCGAGAATGAGACTTTACTGCGCAGGTGTTCTGGTGGTACTGCGCATTTACGCGCCTCAGAGGATACACTTGCCCCAATGGTGAAACTGGCAAATCACGACCGTGAGGACCAACGTAAAATAATTGTATCTTACTATGTTCGCTCACTACCTTCATTAAAAGATAATAATTGCATGGCACACTTTGAAGAGTGATTGACTAAAGAAGTCTTACTAAAAATTGGCATCAAGCCAGTCCCGTCCAAACCATGAGTACCTCGCAAATGCTTTCGCATCAGCGACGGCTAACGCATGGAATTAAATTGAATTTGCGAACGTGACCAAAGCAACGTTCGGTACGTTGCAAGTGATTTACTATCACCACAGCATTGGTCGATGAATAACTGCCTAGAAAAATCACAAAAATAGAAGCAATAATTCTATTTCTACACGGAAGTACTGAACGCCTCGTTTATTGATTAGCACTCTTCACCCCTAGTTTGTCGAAATTTGTGAGCTTTAACTTTTACCCAGTGTGCTTGCATTTGCCGGTCTCGGCTACACAAGGATCTTTTAGCCCTTCAGCCTTGGTGGGCAGCAATAATATTATCGCGAACGCTATGTTTTTCTGCTGCTTTCATTTTTTGTAAGCCATCGTGAGAGTTGTGCCAGATGCCTACCCGTAATTTATATTCCGAAACGTAGAATTGTGAACACACTTAACCAAGCAAAACGGATAATTGTGCGAACACTCGAGGCACACCTAAACCCTCATCAACCTAACTCTATGTGTTACACCGAGCCCTACACCGGTTAAAGTTTTCAGGGCATTTTACTCCCAGGTATATCATTATCACCATCAAGAATTGTATACGACCACATATCATTACGCAGAAGCTCACAACTACTGAACCAAAGAAGCTCAAAATCATACCATTGTAGTGCCGCAGGTCCCTTTCCTAACTGCAGTTTTTTCATTACACACTTTTTCCTTTGAGAAGTGCACTGTTTGGCTGGAGTGCCGTAATACCAAATGAATTAAATCTCCCCAATTCGTGAAAGCGTCTGTCTCAGAGCTAGTTATTTAAAAAAATCAGTGGTGTATTGACAAACACTGAAGCAACTGTCTTGCAAAACATTGTCTGAGGTATTCCTACACTATTATTTCAAAATTTGCGTTTTCAGATTAATTTCAACAGCGGGCAAAGAGTTATCAGGTCACAAAATGGACCACTTTTTCGCAATGACTTATTTTGCGTTTTTAAACATACTGTATCTTCCAAAGATACGTGCTTTTAAAACTATACTTCAAATTTCCTCGACACACCTGGAAAATGATTTTCCAGTTCCATGCGTTACTTAATAATTTAACACGAGACTCGTGAACTTCTGTAATATTTCTCCCTTTGAGGAAGTCCTACTGATGCCCGTAATTAAATCAGGCGAGTTTGTTTCGAAGTCTGCTGCAATGCTAATCCCGGACAACGGTTCCTAGATACAAAGCAAATTACCACATTTTCAATCTTGAACAATTCTTCGTTGTTTTTAATCAGGGAAACGGTCGACGAGTAGTGATGAAATGCTGTGACGAACTACAAAAACGTCCCTCTGACTCGTTAAGTAAGAAATGCCGTGCTTATAATAATCCGTATCTATAATACAGTTATCTATAATTTAGATAAACGCAACCAGTACAAGCTTTTTGACTGTCTCATTCTTCAATCCCAGTACCCCAAAATCGCTTTATGACAGTATGCGCTTAATAGAACTTGCGAAGAACCACCTTGCACCAAACGCCTCTCTCCCCCTATAAAGAACACACTACAAACCTGAAGAAAAAGAATATCAGCAAGAAGAATGTATTTGAGCTCCTTTTGGGGGCGGGTTCGCTTTTGATACAGGCAGTCTACTGGTTTACAATGACTTTGCGGACAATGCGCTGTTTAGAAGCAGGGGACACTGTTTTACAGCAGGTGCGCTTGTCACAATGGCATAGAATCGTTAGATATACCAAAACTCGTCTATCTCACAGGTCAACGATTTTTATTTCTAGCTCCACAACTTGCAATCCTGTCATATCTTACTCAAATTTAGCAAATACGTTTTGTTTAGGCTACATATTAAGCAGTGTTTGTTATATGCTGTGGTGACTGAAAGTAGTCACAGTTGTACATCTGCTCTTCAAAGTAATGAAAAACAAATGTTCAGTTGTCCAGTCGGGCAGATAAGCACTAAAGCCAATCCGCTTTTTAGGAAACACACAAAAGCGAAAAACACAACACGGCACCAGCAAGATGAACAGGTTCCATTGGACGTGGCTGCAGGCACGCACCAGTTTCCACAAGCTTCCCAGTACTTCCGCTTGGCAGCGAAGAGAAACAATGCAAGGCATGCGCAGCAGTGGGCTAAGCCTAAGGCGAATCTCGGCTTCCACATATTCGTTTGTGCTTCTATGTATTTTCTACTTAATGAACCAGGAGATCATTTAAAGGATACGAATCTTAAAATTTCTAGATCCAGGACGGCAGAAGACTGTTTTACGAACCTCACGGGTAGAACTACCAACCGAGTAACGAATCAAAAATTTGCACAAATGACTAACTTAGAAACCTCGCAAACATTTGCTTTAATGTTTGCAAAGTTATAACACGAACAATCTGTTTCAGCAAAAGTTAAATTGAGATCAAACAGCATGAAATAATTGTAAGCTTGTTGCGCGATGTTCGATAACGAGCTAACGACGTTTATATCAGAAAAAGACCCCAGCCGATGCAACTAATACGAAGCTTTTCTGCACAATGAAAGCAACAATTGTAAGAAATTAAAGTTCATACAACACATCTTCCTGCTAAACACTATCTCTACGCCAATTTTCGTGGCAATGCACTAAACATGCGCCTCAGGTTGAACACATTCCGTGGAACCTAAACAGAACTCTATCCCTTTTATCTTTGTTTTTTGGTGTACGAGGCAGCTTTTGCTCTCGAAGCTTATCTAAACAAAGCTTTAGTCACTCACTTCAACTAATACAGCTGAGAACACTGCGGTGGCGACAGTCAATCAGTTTCAGTGCAGGTAAACTTTTTTCGACGTACTGTACTCTATAAGAATTCGAAACAAAATTAAATCAGATTGTAGACGTGCTTAACTCACCGCCGACAAACTTTCTCCAAGATTCCTGAGGGAAAACCGCGTGGGTGACGTAAGCACTGACTTTAACAGCACCATTTTTCTTCATTACATTTACACATTCCAGAACTGTACCTCCTGTCATGATCAAGTCGTCGACAATGACCACATGACGACCGTCAGGGTCTCCATCTACGATGGTAACTTCTCTATAAAACAAAATGTCCCCAAGCTATGCCGCACACTGGCAAGGAACTAGGTTTTCACAACGGCAAATAAGCACATCATGTGTACTGAATCATTAGGACAGAACGGCTGACAAAAAATCTTACCAAAGCTTAAGTACTGCAGTTACAGTCAATTACGAGTTCAACCAACGACCGCACAACTCTTCACCAAAATATATGGTTTCACGACGTTTCCGCTTCAACACATGTGTAGGTTTCAGCACACAATATAGATTGTAGTAAAGATAAAAGTATTTGATTATGTAAAATGTGCAACCAATCTCATATCACACCAAACGAAACAGAGTTTCAAAGCAATAACATGACGAAATATAAGTTCAACTAATTTTTACGTAGATTTCACGCCTTTATTTAATCACCTTTTCTTTTTGTTGCAGAGCACATTTAAGGCTTCTAGCCGTAAATTGATCACTCATTTGTTGGAGCAAATCAACACAAACTCACGGAAAGACACATGCTGCGTCATACGCCTAGGATTTTCCCGCGCGAATAGTCTCACTCAGCTTTTTGCCTTCAGGGTTAGGCAATTTTTGAAAATCAAAAACTCAATTTGAAAACTCTTGTTTTGGCTCAGAGCAAGCTATATATTCATTTCGATCGACAATTGAGCAGGCACATGTCACAAACGCTTTGCGACTCTCTTTGGAGAGGATGACACGTGTCTACAAGTGGCCTCCCTGTCAGGCCCGTAGACAGGTTTTACAGTTTGGAGGGGTCAAAATACATTTTTAGAGGGCAGGATTTTTGTTTTTACTATATATTTAAGAAAAATCTCTGGGTACAACGAAATTTAGGGGTTACAAAAATTGTTTGGGGGGTATTGCCTCAGTATGCCCCTCGTGGCTACGGGCCTGCTCTCTGTTGCGACATTTCCTAAATGCTTACTAGACCTATCGATACGAAACAGAAGGTGATCGAAGTCGCTTTTTTACTCTTGCTCCAAAATAGTGTCTCCAGCTCCTGCTCCGGAGCTCATTGGAATTTTTCAGCCCGACTCATGTTTGCGCTCCGAAAGCTTGGACCAGTGTCTATTTTACCTCATGATGCAAAAGCACTGCTGGAGCTATTTTGCTTACCCAATATGGACAAGTCATACCATGGTTTTAGTGCTGGAAAGCAGTTAGTGGCTTCTTGTCTGTATTGCATGAACTGTAGGTTAAACTTGGGGGTGTAGTGCTAAAAAAGGTGTGGGAACGCCGTTCCCACCACACTACATCCCTGATTTAGGTTAAAGCCAAACTCCAACACCACATGTCGCTCAGATGTCCTTACACGCAAAGAGCTCCTTCAGTTTTCGCAATCCGCTCAAGCAAGCTGTTACCTAGTCCGCAACGGCCTGAAAACTTCAAGGCTAATTATTCCTCTAAAACGAAGACAGCAGAGTTACGATAAATGCAAACAATCAGAAAAAAGCGGAGTACGCAAATACCATTGTTGATGTCACAAACAGTAATTACACAAATCTGTTACGGTGCCATACACGAGATAACCTGTCATTTATTCATGTATAATGCTCCAGGCGCCACACGTAGAAATTGAAATGAAATATTTAAATATTAAAGTAACGTTACTAATGCGCACCAAAAAAAGGTGTTCCCACCCCACTACACCTCTGGTTGAACTCTAACCCTAACTCGTTGTGTCTTAGTGTGTCGCATTGTCATGTGACCACTTCAACCAATCGTGTTCAACTGAAGGCAAAATAGACACCACCAACCTCGAAACCAAGAAATAGAATCAAATCTTGTTGTCACATGAACCAAATCTCGTCCAACTCTTTCAATTCTAACATGAACCGAAGCTTGTTTAAATTTTTCATTTAACTGTTTGTGTTTTAGGCACAAGGACAATGAAACAAGAACCACTGTTACCTTTTCACTTACAGCCTCCACAAGTAAAGCCACATAGGCTACATCGAAAACACTTCGCGCCACCTTATTCACACAATTAAATTATCTCGCTTGTTACATTGTGAACATAACTGCAAAATAATAATGGCATGTTTAGGAATACCATAAAATTAAACTGCATTTCTACTGGCTTGGCTGAAACTGCACTGCTGTTGTTGCATTGTAAAGGTCATACACTGTTGTCTTGTGCTTTTCACTGAAATAACAAATTGTGAATACCGCCTCAAACTTGACACAGCGCAGAGATCAAAACGTCCAGTAACTGACATATCCACAAATACAAAAAATATTCCTATGGTACAGTAGCTGAGCATTGGTTATGTGCCAGGCAGGACAGGGTCCGCCAGTCTGCCACCCTCGTTCATCCTGACCAGCCTGCAATGAATTTTCACTGTCCTAATTCGAGAGAGATAATAAAGCCAGCATGTTAATCTAACATTTAGCCTGTTGGAGAATATTTAAATTTAATAAAAGTTATTATCCGGCTCCTGTAAAAACTGAAAATTTCACTGCTGCTCCGCTTTTTACTCGAAATTCCAACTCCTACTCCGGCAAAAATCGCAGACTCCGGCCGGAGAACACTTCGGCTCCGTGATCACCTCTGATACGAAGGCAACCACTGCTCGATGTGTTCGGCACGAGCTGGGTAGGAATACGTCCTTTACAAGGCGCGATGCTGCCGAAGATGACTGAAGAACCAGCATACGGAAGCTGAACACTGAGGGGCTCACAAGCAAGACCAACGTCATCGACCAGCTAGTCTACAAAAACAAGGCACTCGTCAACGTTCTTCAGGAGACCCATTGCACTACCGCAGAAAAGCTAGTGTGGGGTTGCCATACGTCCGGAATTTCGGTGTTAAAATTTGTGTCCGGAAATAATTAAAAAAAATGCTACAATGTCCAGAATTTGACGATTAGTAAATTACATTTAACTTGAAACAGTGTGTATGTAATGTGAAGATAAGAACTTCAACTTTTACTTCTTTGGACGCTTCCAGGTCCACAATAATTTTACGTAAAGTGATCCGGTATTCGATGGATTGGTAGGCCTAGTTGCTAGAACATACTGAAAATGCCGATAGCGCTTGTTTGTTCTCACGCAAAGTAGCCATTGAGACTGCCAGGAATTTTGCCTCTTCAGATATGGTAACCCTAAGCTGGTGCGATTCTCTTCACATTTGCACGATGAGTCCAAAGCCATTTTAAATAGTTTTCCTACGTCAAATAGATAAGAAAGATGCGGAATTGTGCAAAAACAACCAGCGCCTCGAAGTGAAAACTCCGTCGTATTTCATATTTCTTTTTGCAAGCAACTATTGAAAACAACAAGGTATGAAACGTTCTGTGAAAAGCATAACCTTTCTTTTCCGTTTCGACGCTTTATACATCGAACAATCGGGTACTCCGCAAAGTGAGGACTGAACCGTTTGTGCGCTCCCTCATCAGGAAAAGCGATAGTAATCGGTTCGTTTTGCGCCTTGAGTTGGTCGAGATGCTTCAAAAAATGTGGGATTGCCGTACAGAGGTTGGGGAGAACATTATCAGTGAAGAAAAATCTTTCCTGTAGGAATATAAGATTTTTGTCTCAAAATGAGGTACTTGTTATTTAGGCGATGGGGTGTTACAATGTTCACTTAATATACACTGTACATTGTAAATACTCCACAGCAACAAAACAATGAAAAGGTAACTTCTTACAGTTCACCAATGTCATCACTGCTACTGTTGACAGTAACTTGCAATGTGATCGAAAAGTACAGAAATATGCATCAAGCAACCCCCCGTTATGAGGAAAAAATACAGACGTCTGCTAACCTGCAGGGCGTGTATGTCAAAGATCATCACGCGAGCGGGCCCCATTGCTGACAGCGGAATGGACGACAGCATTCGTGCCATTGTTGCTGCGGTGGCCACTTGACCTTCTGTGTCAACCCTTTCCATTGTACCAGTAGGAAAGTAGGGAAGTAGTAGCGTTAAGGACCTGTGACAAACAACAGATCTTTGCAATGTCAACAAGTACAACCATTGGTTATTTGGTGCCACGTCTGATAAATACGTCTTTGTTAATTTAGATACGCCAAGTACTGTATGTGCCACCCTTTTGGCAACCACAATGCTTGTTAATTCTTGCTATGACTTTGTCACTGATAGCAGAGACTTTGGTAAAACATAAAAACACCCAAACCCAGAGGAGTACTGGAATATCAGCTCCTTTACACTAGCCTCCGCTAATGAACACCATGCACACATGCCTCACTTGATAGAAAGACGTGGCAGAACGTACAGCAATGAAATCTGCTCAAAAATAAGCTCAGGAGAATGGAAACTTCCCAGCAGAATTACATGCCTTCCAACGCAGTAGTTGCTGTTCTAGTAGCATGAAAAAATGCAACCAGTTAAGAAAAAGTCAAACTTAGGGCACTAAAGATTGTAACTCGACACGTTTCTTTTTGCTTACAATTTACATGCTTTCCGCTGATTTTATTACAACGGAAAACAAGTGCAAACAGTGAGTTGTATTTCAATGTACTGTTAACCATGCTATGAAAACAACAAACTGGAAATGGCATAGGGTATGTTCATGGTGCAACAAGCTGCACTCTAATGTATCATGGATTTCTCCCAATGACTTACATATTTGAACAAACTGAAATTTTACATTATGTACTCAAATAAGTTCTGCTTACAACACCCTTGAACCATCTTAGCATACGCAGCATGTTTTACAATCAAAGATTACTTACTTGCACAAATAAATTTGGGAAGCCATCTGGGAATTTATTCCATTCAATATCTTTCTTGAGCTCTAGCTTTAATACTTGGTCCTTGTTTCCTACAAAAATCATCATAAAAGAAAAGTTTTGTTGCAAAAGTAATGCAGAGAAGTCTCATCGGCAAAGCCTAGTATTGTTTAATTGACAAACAAAAAACTGAGGGTTGAAGCAAAAAGTTTTAATTGTAGCATATATGTCAATTGCTGAAACTTGTTGCCTTTTTCCCAAATGTCTGACTGCCTTACCAAAAAGCACAATGAAAACAATTCATTGCGACGCCAAATGGACAAGAAATGTATGTCTGATGGATGAAAAAAGAAACTAATTTGTTTTAACAGGGTCCAAAAAGATGTATCCATTTTATTGTCACTATCGTGTTATATCAAAATAAGCCAGATTTCTGTTATCCAGGAGGAAAATCATAGTTGGAGCTCCAAATTTTTATTTCCCAGCTTCATTGGATCAAGAAGAAATATATCCCATGCAGAAGAGGATCAAGATTGTAGCGGCCTATTTCATGACAAAATCAGTTGTTGAAAATCGAAAATTTTTGGAGGGATTTTCCAGGCAGAAATGCTCCATACAGAAACAGCAAATTGTTCACATCTGTTTAAAGCAAGCCTTGATACGACATGAAGGAAATGTCTGCAACATTTAAGAGTGTTTTGCGTATATGCAAACTGGCAATAATTTCCTACTGTTTAAAAAGCAATAGCTCATAAACAAAGTTTATTGTTAATCGTTTTACTAACAATTAACCACAGAGTGAAAAGGACTCTATGCAGTTTTCAAAGAGATAGTAAGTTTTCGATTAGTTTTACCACTGCTAGGGTACTATTGTATGATAATGGGAGAATTGAGTTGCCAATTCTTGTCTTTGACTGAAATTGAAATCAACAAGCCAATTATGTGGAAGATTATGTCCAGTAGGTGGCAAACTGACAACTTCAACATGCTGGGATCATTGCTCAGGAAACAAAAAAAGGAATATGACAAATAGGCAATATTCACATTCCGTTAGCATCATATGCATGCCAGTATAACAACAACAGCTCATGGGCCATTACATGATAAATTAATCATATCTGGAACATGAACACTAACAATGTTACTTACTGGTAACAGCTGCAATTTTTTCAGCAAGTACTTCAGTGCTTTTATGACAATACATGAGAAGGCATTTTGGAGGCATTCTTTATTACTCAATATATTTTGAATGATATTGCTTGATGAAATCATAACACAAACACACTGTCAACATAACCATTTAACCTGCATAAAAAGTCCTTATACACTGAGTCCAATCCTGGTCAAGGCCAGGTGATGTACAAAAGTATTGTGGCATGCACACACTCTCAAACAAACACCGTAACGTTTGAGCACTCACTCACGAAGCAAAATGCAGTTGTAGTGTTCAAAGAGTAAGGACGAATATAAACAATCTAACTGCACCAAAGCATGCAACCGTATGTTGTTAGACTTTCTGCATCATTTAACAAAAAGGTACACATTTTTTATCAATAAGGCCTCAAAGGTAGGAATGTTGCATTGAACCCAATGATTACTAACACTTGCTCGCCACAGCAGGTTGTATAGAGCTCTGCACCCAAAATTATAGGCCACACGCAATATCTGCATGCATGCCTTCCTGAAATTATACCATAATTCTGATGCAGACATGGATGTACAGAAGGAACAAAAAGCTACATTTTTACTGCATTTGAACATCAGGAAAAAGAAGCTTGCAGTTTGTTTGCTGCACAATATTGATATTGCAGTTGTCTCTGTAATGTCTTTGTCATCTGATAGCGCAGTATCTACTACAGCTATGTCCAACCTAAATAGCTTACTCAGCCAAAAAGTATGTCACTNTCTTGACCAGGGCTGCACATTGCATGACATATTATTGTGGGCCACACATTGAATGGCTTACTTTGATCTTAGTAAACTACATTTAGTTTAAACTAATATATTGAAAGTGTTCCAATCCTAACTGCAATGGTAACAGACATGACAAAGTGTCAATGAGGATCACCTGCATCAAAAATGTCAAGTCCAAGGTTATTGAGATGAGGACAGGTTGTCAGTATGTAGGATACTTTTACTACAGCGAAAACCTAAACTGGGCTGCACAAAACCCTTGACTGGCTGCAGGCAGCCCATGGCCTGGACATAGCTGATCTAGTACAATCCCCAAACATTTGCTGTTGTTTGCAGATTTTACATCGTCCACTCAGTGTCAGTAACAGGATGACCGTGCTTTTTTCTCTTAGTCGTAAATGTCATGCACACAGTTTTGTGGTAGTTGAAAATAACTGCATGTCATTCTGCACAAGCCTGACACACATCTAGTATAGACCCAACCAGGTGGTTTTCTAGTTAGGTCCCCCACTAGCCTAATGGTAAGATGCCGTTATATTAATGAGATTTAAGGTTTGGACCTATTGCAGTTTACTCATACCCAGAAGGCTGCCTTGGTAATTTGATGTTTTGATTTGAATGCTGAGTTCCAGCCAGGAACAGGGTTGATGTAATTGGACCCAACCCAAAAAACCCACATGGGTATTTTTAAAAAGCGCACCAAAAGACAACGAATAAAACCCACTCTTTATTTTTCCTCTGAAAAATCTACTGTGAAGTGAAAGTAAAATAAGCAGCACACTTGCACAGGTAACTGTAATTTTCTTTGATTAAACAAAATGAACAGCAATGAAACTTGAAATAAAAGAAAATATTTTTAAAACAGTTTGAATAAATTCTACTGGTTATCTTCTTCAGCTCTGTAAAATCGGTATATTTTCACTAATTTTTCTGCCTTCTCTGCATCGAAACTGTTTCAGATGTTGGACAATTTCATATCATATGTTGAAAACACCCACTCTGTAGTTGCTTAACTAGCAGGGTGTGCACATAAATTTGACATGAAATTGCAGAGGTTGTGTGGGAGTGGCTTTTCTCTGCTGTGCGCATGCTGGCCAAGCTTTACCATCTTTGAGTGAACTGACCAACAATATTTTGCGAAAACAAAGACGGGATAAATTTCTTTACCCGTAATTTGGAATGCCATAATTTGCACCACAAGTTATTATTATGTAATTTTAAAAATGGTGCTATTGCATGATGCAATAAAAACAATTCAGAATGGGGTTTTTGTGTTTTTCTTAAAAAAAGAACAAAAACCTAAAATTAATTTTTTTTTCAAAAAACCAGCGTGAGCTGTTTTTTTCTCAAAAAACAGGTTTTTATCAACCTTGGCCAGGGATGTTAAATTTACCTGCTTTTCTTCCACATGTTGTTTAATGGCAAAGGAAGTATCAGTAAGCAGAAAACTGGTCAGCTCCGTATACAAGTTCTCTATATCTTCCAGATGTTTTCCATCATACAATTAAAATTTTGACAGTGCACAACCTCTGTGGGCAATCGCAAGTGATCGAGTAGGTTTTAACTTTCATGGTAGCAATCTTCTCTTTCCTGGGCAGTAACCTTATGCAAGACAATTTGACATGGCTGAGACTGTCTGCTATCATCAAATTCAGTTATACAATTTGCAGTAAATTATATCCATCCTTTAAACAACCATTCCAAGTTGATCATAGAAGAACATCTAAGCTTCGAACCTTCTGTATGTATTTGATAAATGATTTACTGCAAATTGTACTCTTTCTTTTCAATTAATTGTAATGTAAGCCCACAGCAATATGTTTTTTTCCCAAATCAATCCACTGAACAATCAATTGCTGCCATCTGCGAAGACATAGTTTGAAACAAAAATTACAAACTGTAACTAGGGCCAATTTTTTATTACTTAAAATATCTTGATAATATGAATTCATACTTCAGAAAATATGACTTGATATGACCAAACAAAAATGACTGAGTTAGAACATGCAACTACTGTACAAAGAAGCATTACCAGCGAAAATAGGGATACAAGATGGGAGCCCATGCTTTGGAAGCCCACTAAGATAAACAGCTCAAAACATGTTTGGTTTGAAGTATATTGAAAACAAGCATAGACACTGGTTTATTTCTTTGGGGTAGCAAGAACTTGCATTTTTGGCGGTGCATTACATTTTATCCAAATAATATGGTTAACCTATGTCTTTCCCAGCATTTGCAAGGTGTCCAAGTAGGTTCAGTATGCAGCTTAGGTCTAGCTATATACTAGTTTCACCTGATATTTTGAGATTGTTTCAATGGTTTCCTTACTGAAGAGGTTGAAAATATGCAAAATATGACTTTGTGACCTAACGTGGAAAACAGGACTTTATAACTTTTGTTGTAGATTTCATAGGGGTTTGATTTTTGTTTTGAAATTCATTTCATAGCTTCCTGAAGCACAGAAAAAATATGACTTCAAATATCCCTACTAATAACACAAAATCTGTTCCTTGACTTGAGTAAAACTTTTGTGTTGACCCTATTTCAAAAATTGTTTTACTGTGAAATAAAAGGAGCACCCCTAAAACTTTGTGCTTCCTACTTGGACCACAGGGTTCAGTGTGCGTTGATTTTACCCACTGATGAAGCTGAAGTTTGTTGAAGCACATCAACATCCACACCAGTAATAGAAGCAAAAGATGTATCTAAATTTGTTACAACATTGTTCAGCTTTTGTTTTGATTTTAGTGTGCCGACTAAGGCATAAAACTAGCTTTTATAATATAGTTTATGAAACCACTGTTATTAGCCTCAGCCTTTCATTGCACAGTTAAATTTGTTGAATGAATATTTCAGTATCTTGGTTTGAGGTTGGACTTGCGTAATAGTTGAAAAAGCAATAGTTCAATGTAAGCTAGATGACAGCCTTTCGGCATTGGTTTTGTCTCCTTTGGACACAGTTCATATGCCAAATTCCAGCACACAATAAAATCAGGAGAAAAACTCTGCAATGTTGTTAAAAATTTGGAAACATTCTTTGCTTCTGTCATTGGTGTGGAAGTTGATGTGCTTCAGATACGTTGCAGTCTAATTTAAACAAAAAACTTCAATTGTGTTTAATTCATAAGTAGATAAAATCAGTGAGCTGACGCAGAATCCTGATTACCTTGATGCACTAATGGCAGATTTAAAGAGCAAAATTAAGGCAGCATCCATGTACTCTAAAAAAGTACAACACTTGACCCTAAAGCCACTACTGATTTTTTCCAAGTTTCAGATTACTTATTTTGAAAATCTATTATGTTCAAACATGAGAGTAAACTGTTGGAAACGGCCCAATAAAAAACTGGCAAGGTTATTCCAGGAAGCACCACTGCAACCAAAATTTCTATCATGATGATAGAAAATAAACACTTTCTATCATGATGATGAATACGGTAGTTGGTTGCTAGAAGCCATATTCTATGTTAGCAAAGCCGCAAGCATGTAAAAATAATCTATACTTTTCAGTTGTTTATGCAAGCAATATAAAATTTAAGAATTTGTTAAACTTATGCCAACATCAACCTAGATACATCTTGGTCACTTTTTTTGACAAGACACAGAAAATGTGGCTGTGGTGGCATCAGTGAAACTGTAAAGAAGCATCTAGCACAGTGTTCTTCAACAGGGGTTCCGTAGAACCCGAGTGTTCAGCAAAGCATGTGGTGGGTTTCTGCAAGGGTTCCTTGTATTTCAGGGGAAATGATTTCTTGCTTCAGTATGTTGATGCATCATTATGAAATTTTTTAGATCACCATGCTGCATTCAGACTCCAAGTAGGCCAGTTAGTTTAAAAAGAAGTTGAGTGCAGTTAATAGCTGAAAAAAAAATTGTTTTGTTATGAAGATAGTTGCTAAGAACACTATTGTTGCATCACAGTTATACGGTGTTGCCAATGTAGAGTTCACAGTAGAGTACACTGAGAGTAGACTACACACTAGAGCTGCTGTTCAGCCTTTGTGGGTAAAAATAGTGTGAAACCCAAACGCTTTACTATCTAGATAAGCCAGATGAAGCAAAACAGCAGATTTTTTATGTGAAGTGAAATAATAACAAAAGCGAAGGTGTGGATGATAATGAGCAATGTTGTTCAAATGCGAAAGAAGTACCTCTGAAGCAGACCAAATGTGATTCAATTGCTAAAGTTACAAAATGATGACACAGATTTGAGATACGGGTTCTTTTTGCTGGATGATCAAATTCTGAATGTAATAGTTACACTCAAGAAATGCAAGAACAACTGGGTCATTAAATTTCTTGGTTTTTGAACTTCTGTAATAACTGTTTAAAGTATCTAATAACTAATTATTTGGTTTTCTTATAAATAATTCATGCTTTTTTAATTTTTGTTAATGGGGGTTCCATGACAAACGCAAAAGTATATCAAGGGTTCCACAATAACAAAAACGTTGAAGAACACTAGTCTAGCAAAAAAATGAAGTTTGCAAAATACCCAAATATTAATCCAAAACATTTGTTGATTTTTGTCAAACTCGTATCCCAAACATAAAATGCTTTTTTATGCCGCGATGTGCTACAGAGGAGGTGCAACTTGCTCTATAAAGCAGGTACAAAATGTCAACAACAATGCATGGAACTAGATCTTTTCATTATTTCGAACCAATTTTTTCAATGGTATATATAAATTCCACGACCAAGTGGAGATCTATATTTTCTGGCGAGCCCATGTTTAAAGAATATCTCTAACGTTCTGTGATCAAAGTTAAAAACAATGACTATATAAAATGTAAAAAATGTATATGATTCAGTTGGGAGTGTTGGCAGCATCATAGAAGTAGGTGAACTGATAAGTGAAGTCAAAGATAAATTTATGTTCCCACATGGTCCAAATAAACACTTTCAGTGGCCATCACAACAAGACATATGTTGGGCGATTTCACATGCTCAAGGTCTCTTTCAAGATGCTAGGGGAGACGAACGAGGCCGTCACCTCAGGTTCTCCCTTGACCAGGGATGCACTGAAACCCCTTTAGAGTTTCACACTTAGTTTTTGCATTATTTTGTTAACACCTTTGGTGCCAGTGCACAATATATTTGTACTTGCTATTTGTGCCACTTTGCACCACCATAACTCACCAACTGATTGAGCTAGATAGTTGTTAAAACCCTCTAAAGATGTGGAAAGGATTCTAGTTTAGATTTTGAAAAAAATAGAAAGTTTTGGATTTTTTTGTGGGTGTGTTGCAATTGGAAAGCCCGAGCGGTATGTGTGCAAAGCTTTGCACTGTGGCAGAAAGCAACAATAGAGTTCACCCGACAAGATCACTCTGTTATTGCTTGTTCGCACCACATATATATGGGTGTTGTTCTTCGTGCAATACCAACCGAGAGGTTGCAACAACATCCCTTCCTTTTTACAATGAACCGCACCGATCGCACATTCTTTTTGTGAAGGTTTCACACAGCATGACCTTCACATCCTGGTCACAGTACCAATTTGTTGCGATTGGAAAGCATGAGTCGCATGTGTGCAAAGCTTCGCACTGCGGCAGCAAGCATCAATAGAGTTTACCCAACAAGATCACTCTATTATTGCTTGTTCGTACCACATGTATATGGGTGTTGTTCTTCGCGCACATCCCATTCATGGTGAATCGCACATTCAATGTAATGGACAATGGTTTATTGTTTCATATGACTCAGTCAACAAACAGTAGCAATACAAGAAACCATTGCACTATGCAAACAAGCCACAATAGTGAACATTAGTGCAAATGAAAATGCAATGACGCAATGGTTGATCAGTGTAAACAAAGAAGGGTGCTGTGTCATATAGGATTGGTGAGGGACCACGGCAGTCATCTAGTCAACCAACCCTGTTTTTCAGTTTTTCAGAAGTGTTGAAAAACAACATCTGAGTGAAATAAGCACAATTAGGAAAACAAACAAACTCAGAACATGGCGAAGAAAATGTACAGATGAAAGTGCATGCCTATGTACACAGATGAGTGGATCAATTTTAATTAAAAGAATTTGGTGTGGCTAAGAATATGTTTAAACAAAATATAAAATGAAAAAAGTAACAAAAATAGATTAATGAGGTACAGAAGAAAAAAACAAAGCAAACCAGAAAAAAAACTATGGAGTGTGCTTTCATGTTGAAAAGAATGGGATGTGCACAGGGAATAAAAAATGCAAAAAGTAAATATACACACAAAATACACAGAATTCAAAATTTACAGAATTTGGTTCTGGATAAGTGAAATGTTGCAAAAGTTCATAATTGTATATCTTTATCATGCAGGAGGTGTTTCTTCAGTTTCCATTTAAAGGTAAACGTGGTTGAAGACTTAATATAATTTGGTATTGAAGACCACACTTTTGGGCCAACGTAAAGGATTAAGTAAGTCAGTTTATCGGCGACAAGAGAGGTAATGCATTTACGTTTCCAAAATAAACAGTCTGCAAAGACATCGAAAAAAAACCAGAATGGTTATCATATCAGGTGTCCCTAGAAAAGCTAACATTAAAACAGTTTTCAGTTAATGAAAAGGCCATGTGTAAAAGATAACTAGCAACGCAGTCAAAGAAGGGTGTTTGCAGGACGATTCACGCAGTTGCGAAGGGAGTGCTGGATCCCAACTGGTTTCTCTCATTAGGGTGCACCAGTTCCACAAGGAACTGAGCTGGACGGAGAAAATGTAAACCCAGCCAAAATGAAACTCTGTCTGGGTTAACATAACCTTTTCACATCCATGCAAAAATACACTCAAAAGCAGTTTGTATGGGGCAAGTTATACAGAATCAAAACTGGTTGGATATCCATACGATCATCTGTGTGATTTCTTGGGTATGGTATTGCCACTGATGAGTCAAAGGTAGGGGTTGCTCATATTTAGTGCTCTGAAACTGCATGAAAATAAAACAGCAGCAACACAGAATGAATACAAGCAAAGTAGAGTGATATGCATGATTTCGTTACAAACATTGTATGATGGCCCAAAGGTATAACTTTTTCTTTTTACTTTTTTGTGCATTAATGATACATTTGACAAAAAAATGGACATTTAGTTAAACTGCAAAATAATTATAATTTCAACAACCGTGGAAAGGATATCTAAAATGGTGCATCTTCTTCCACATACTGAGAGATAAGGTGGGCTTGATAACATTTTCTAAATAGAAGACAACTGCTGTAATGAATTATCAACTGAATCCCAAATCTTAGGTCGATGATGCCTGATCGATCTTTGCCATGCTTGTTTGAAAATCAGTGCAAGAAATGTTTGCCATGGGTGTCCGTCCTAGTTAAATGAATGTAAACTGAAGCAACTGGAACAAAGTAATCATCGAAGGTTTGTGGCAGCTTGCCATTGTGTACACTGTGTATCAGTTTACCAATTGCAAGATGAAAAATATGATATATTTTCAACAGATTTGATTGATGGCAAAGTGGAGAATTGCATGTGATCTGTAGAGGCAAAATTCAAGGTTCAGATAAGTTTTTTATGTAGGACATTTAACACTTTGGCGTTCGACCAGAAAGGGGATTTTTGAAAAAAACACCGAAACGCACGTGGCTTTGCGTGGGAATTACTCCGCTCCTGTACAGGTTATGGACCTGGTCGAAGTGTCAAAAGACCCAACAAGCCCTCTGAAAACATTTATTAGTTGGGGGGTGCGGATTGTTTGTGAGTGACGTCATACGTAGAGGACTTTTAGGCCACTTGGCCCACTTCACCTGGCCCTAGG
>JGI24022J15233_10000674_pt1 | contig 23761 bp, 10 predicted proteins | sample Ectturendosymbi2_FD_15233 | JGI IMG/M metagenome (IMG submission 15233)
ACATGCCGCTCGGGATTTCCGATCGCAACAAAATGGTGCTGTGACCAGGATGTGAAGGTCGTGCCGAGTTCAGCCTTCACACAAACAACGTGCGATCGGGGCGGTTCGTTGTAAAAAGGAGGGGATGTTTTTGCAACCTCTCCGGTGGTGTTCCTTTGATTGTGTGATTCACCACGGACAACATGTACGCGAATAACAAAAATATGTATGCGTGGAGCAAGCAAGCAATAATAAGAGAGATTGCGACATGAAAGCTCTGCCGATATTAACGTGTGAACAATTGAACATGACGACTAGCGTACGCGAAGAGAGATTGCGACGCATGATCTCTATTGTTGCTTGCTGCCACGGTGCGAAACTTTGCGCACATGCCGCTCGGGATTTCCGATCGCAACACCCCTTAACATCGACCCATTGGGGGCGATTCAGCCCACTTTGAGAATCACTGTTCTGCATGAAAAATGTAGGCAAAGATCCAAAGATTGTAAAAAAATTTACAAAAAATTGTGCAAACTTTTTAGGGGGGTTTAGAGAGGAATTTGTTGGTTTTTAGGGCGGGGTGTTATTTTTGCAAATAAAAATTCAAATCTCCGGTTCCGAACAAAAAATAACTCTGAAACTTGCAGAAGATGTTCACATCCACTTCTTACAGCATCTTGACGAAAAAATATCGAAGAGTTTGAACTTAGTTTTTTTATTCTGGTTGTGGTTTTTGTGTTTCTTCCAATGGTGCACTCCAAAATCCGTTATCGGCAACGGTTTTGGCGTAAAACCCAAAAATTCGCTCTTTTGAGTTGCTTTATTTTCCCCAACCTTGCTTATTGCCCCAACTTTTTTTTTCAAAATAATTGGTGGTTAGATATAGTCTTTGCAAGCAGTCGAAGCCAAATAAACGATTCGAAAAAGCTAAAATGTAAGCGTGAAAATTTTTTTTGAAAATTATAAGAAACTTGCTCAAAACGGAGAAAAAACAAAGAAAGTCAATGTTCTCAAAAAATTAAAATGCAAACACACTTTTTGATTGGACTCATCTGCAAGATCTCGCGAAAACCTTTCTTGCAATGTTTTACTTGACGACGTACCTTCAGTGGTTCGCGAGTTAACGCCAAAAAACTGCCGAGCAAGTCGATATAACAGCTTCTGCGGTCGCTAAAGGGTTTTTGTTGCACTTTTTCTTCCTTTTTGAGAAATTGTGTCCACTGGTCGCCGTATGTTAGCCCGTTTATCGCGTGTCTGTAATCTTTTCTTAACCGTTCATCATGTGTCTGCTCGCTCGACATGACGCGACGAAGGGCATGTTCAGATTCCGGCCTGCCACCCATCGTCATTGAATAAAATAAAACATGACGTCTTTGCGCCGTGTCCATAAGCTGCAAGTGCCATAATATTTCATTTAAATTTATGAACTGACACTTTTTATTGATTGCTTGCATTTAAAACAGGATGGAGTGTCCCAGGGATTATGTAAGTTTCAGCGACGTTGCGACGCTTGGAGCGGAACCTCCCGATGTAACCAAGTATGCCTGCGTTCACAGGACGTTCGTCCAACCTGTGCTCAGCACCACGTCGAGGTAAAGCGGTAAAGCAACAGATCCAAATCAAGTTTATGACTGGTGAAATGCAACTCTTGATAATCCTCCAGAGACTAGAAAAAATTTTACCTGACAGCAGTTCACACTATGATGGGCTAGTCAGTTAACACCGCATTAAGTTAGTTAGCCAGTTGTTATGTGCAACACCAGCTATGTCCAACCGAAATGCCTTACCGGTCCAAAAATTATGTTATTAACTTCATGAGGGTCGCATATTGAATAACTTGCTTCGGTCTTAGAAAACCATAGTTTTACTAATTGGAATGATAACGACTGTATGAGCATGAGCGTCCGCAGGGGGGAAGAAACGGGCATTTGTCTGACTAAGAACCAAAAATTTATAGAAACCTTCAAGTCAGCAGCTTAATTCCGATTATTATTTGACTTGCAATGACAGTTTATTTGCCGGCATGGCACTCACATTACACAATAGCCAGGTTCAGTGTTCTGGTATCATGCAGTGATGAGCTTGTAGCTCACTAAATCCGCTCTATTACCTGCAGAGCAGAGGCAGGTTGCGAAATTTGGGAATGGATTGCTCTACTATTGGTGTTTATTGCGCAACAATTACAATGGCAACGCATTTTCAAATATTCACTTTAAGTTACGGTAGTAGGCGTTTTGCCGCGTGTGACTGTTGAATACAGACATCTGTTGCAGCTAACGCAGCGAGACAGCGACAGTTAATAAGGGTAAGCCACGTAGTTTTATATGGTGTGAAATAAAATACGAGTAAAAAGTACCATTGCTTCAAACGAAGCGCACTGTTTGCGACTGTTGCCGTAACACAGGGCATTTTCTTTGCGGGGTAGAAAGGTGAAACGTTTTGTGAACGTCCGTTTGTATTGCATCGTTAGCAACCTGAAAAGGATAAAAAAAGTCGACTTTCCCCCCACCCAGGAAAAATTTCTGCGGAAGACCATGTGTATGAGTACTTTTAATAACTCCAAAACTCTAACTTTATAGACAAGTTTAGTGCTAATGGAATCAACGAGGGTATAGTTAGAACTCAAGTGCAGAGGAACACTTGAGTAGAAATCAGAAAATTAGAAATCAGTTTTGCACCGAGGTGTCAGTGGACACGTAGAAATCTGCGAGTGCGTAGCAGGGTTGTCAGGTTGGCCTTTTTCGGCCGAATGTCAGAAATCTAGTTTTGTTTGAAGCTGGTTGACCTAAAAATTTCATTTGGTCTTTTTCTGGCCTCGTTTTAGTTGGTTGGCCTTAAAAAGTTCGATTGGCCTTTTGGCTTTTTTCCGCTGAAAAAGTTCCCTCTGTAAAAAATAGCTTTGCAAAATTTTTGTAATAAATGCTATATTAGACCGATACCCGCGTTTTGATGTTGGTAATATTTGAGGGATGCGAGATTCGAAATAATTTTTTAGCGTAACCACAGAAAATGCGTGCAGTGTGTAGTGTGTTCAACGGTGTTGTAAGCACTAAGCAGGAAGAACGCTTGTAGACAGGTCTGTGTCTCTACGATAGAAATGCTAAAATAACGTCGAGGAAGTGGAAGGGCTGTTGTGAATCAAGTTGCAAGTACAGGAGTGAATTGGAGATAACTTCATATGGGTGGAGAAAGCTGTCGATGGGTCAGTATGCAAACTGTGGCACCATTGCACCCAAATTGTGCAATCTCACAAACCATGAAAAGTCAGAAAGTTCTGAGGAATAAGCTGCAATAAAAGGCCAAGCAGAACCTAATCTCAACTTCGCAGAAAATTTATTTGCAACAAGAAACTTTAGGTGCTTTTTCTGACAAAAGAACGGCAAACCACAAATAAAGTTTGGCTTCATTTCTGGCTTTTGTGTAGTCGGTATGGCTTTTTTCTGGCCTTTTTATCTCTGTTTGGCTTTTTATTGAAACTTTCATCTGGCACCCTTGATGCGCAATACATAATAAACAAGCACTAAAGACCACTGCATCGAAAATTTTAAATTTAAATTATCAAAATAAGGACAGGTTGTCATTGTATTTACATACACGATAATGAAAAGCTTACTGGGTCGCACAAAACCTTCAACTAGGCCACATGTCGGACATAGCTGTATTACACGAAACCAAAATCACTGGCCATCAACGTTTTACTGAAAACGGCCTTCGCACGCTGAATTTTCAGTGAAACCAAAAACATTTGCTGCCAAATATCATGCGGTGAAAGCAAGGGCTGGGCCACACTTATCCTGCAGGTCATGGGAAAAATTTGTTCAATAAGTGTACATTTTGGTGAAAAAATTTAGCGAGCTTTATTTTGAGTTGTTCGGTCACTGTCCAAAGTTCGAGAAACAAGAAGGCAAAAATACTTCCGCGTGGTTTGGTGCACTAAACGTGTTAATAACCCATAGTGCTCGCGGGTTGTAAAATACCCCACAATGCGTCAAACTTTTCCTCCACAGAGTTAAAATGTATAGTCAGTTTTCATTTGGATTGGCTTTGTTTGGCACCGGGGTTCATTCAAATTTTATTTTTAATTCTATGCGATTCAATACCCTCCCAGTATCTAGAGTATCCACACAACCAATTTTGGTATTATAAGGAAGCTCTGGCAGCAACTGCTAACCTATAAATTTTTACTTTGAAACGCTGCTCTTGTGAAAAAAGGTTGCCCGCCGTTGATTATGAGAACAAACTTGTTTATCTGAACCAAATTAAAAGAAAGCTGAAAGCACGAAAATAATTAATTTTCATGGAGATTAATTTTGCGTAAATCAAAAATTTAATCATTGTGATATTGCCAAAATATCTGTTTAACATGTAACTTTAATATTTATCAACTCTAATGGTCTGAACGGCGCTCTTTTTTATTACATCCAGCGCGATTACAGGCATCTCGATACATTTCACAAGACCACAATGCTTTACCGACTCAACTGCTTTCTTCTTCATGACAAGAACAGGAACCACTCACCAAAACGCGTACCGGCTAAAGCAACACGTTGGTACGAACATGAGTTGTTAATTTGTATGTGGATAAACGACAAGCAATCCACAGAACCAAACAGTTTAATCTTATCTGCGCTGCACGTGTCGCATGCAAAAATGGCCATGGCCGACTTGTTTATTAGGAGCAAAATCTCAAATCGTTTGCCTCCTTGTTTTGCGCGTCGCCCATTTACCCTTAACGTCTGAAAAAAAAACTCTGTAACAACAGATCAGCTCCAGCAATCATTTACATCACCCAGATTTTGTTCGTTATTTTCGCATAACTTTTAGTATTTTGTTCTTTGCAGACGACCACACTGGCAAGCAGATATGTATTAGGCTCTATAAAAAGAGCTACAGAGCTTGGCGCACGGGCGTATCAACTTACAGGACGCAGTTAGAAGCCCACTTGGAAAAAATAAGGTTGGAGAAACTGCGGAAGAAAGAAGCAGCAAACGGTGGTACTTTCGGTGGATTCAGGTTTGACAAATACGACCAATACGAAGGTTCCGCAAGCATGGATGTTGGTGGCTATGGTGTTGGTGTCATTATGGAAAGTTACAGTGACACTTCAGAATCCTTAGAAAACACCACTTCTGCAAATGTTGGAGATGATGTCGCTACAGCTTCCCTGGAAAAAGGGAGATCCTCATCGAATCGCGGTGGATCAGAGAATTCTGTTTCACAGCAAACGATAGCGGTAAATTCGTCAGTGCACAGCGATGGTGTGGCTGGGAAGACATTGACAATGAAAATTCACGGTCAAGGTACATCAAACGTTTCTCTTACCCAACATTATTTCCTCAGCAATTCTTCGATGTTACAAAGAGGCTTTGGCATCACCACGAAAGCAAAACGGGTTCAGATTACATACGACCAAACTAACTTTAGTGCCTCCCAAAGTCATGGAAGAAATCTCAGTTTTATGTCTACTGGGTTTAGTTCTGGCACCTCTGCTTCCATGCACAATGCAAGTATTTTTTCGCGGGTTGTACCTTACTTATCGGGAAACAGAAGCATTTCGTTTTCAAATGGAACTGGAAGAACAAGTGCTACGTGGTTTGGTTACCAAGGTGCATTTGGCAATAATGCTTTTAAAAAAAGTAGGATTCTGTCAGCAGCTTCTCATTCACCAAACCCAGGTAGCAGCAACAGAACAATATCATTGCCAAACGATTTGTCTCATTCAAAGTCAATAACTGTTAAAATCCCTGCAGGGCGTACAGTACAGAGAAGCCATTCTCATCAGATAAAAAGTAAACCCAGTTTACCAACTTACACCAATATCCATCAGCACGGACAACGAGTGATGAAAACAGTTCGACCCAAAGCAATAGCTCCTACCCAATCCTCCGGAGTTCTCTTGCACGGAAGCCATTCTCATCAGATAAAAAGTAAACCCAGGTTACCAACTTACACCAATATCCATCAGCACGGACAACGAGTGATAAAAACAGTTCGACCCAAAGCAATAGCTCCTACCCAATCCTCCGGAGTTCTCTTGCACGGAAGCCATTCTCATCAGATAAAAAGTAAACCCAGTTTACCAACTAACAACAATATCCATCAGCACGGACAACGAGTGATAAAAACAGTTCGACCCAAAGCAATAGCTCCTACCCAATCCTTCGGAGTTCACTTGCACAGAAGCCAAACTCAAGCAGTAAGAAGACCAACAGATGCTCATGTCAGACTGCCCGTTATTTCCGCGCAAAACAAACATAGTGGTGGACACAAGAATTCACAAGAAAACCCCGTTCAGCTGAAGCTTCCACAAGGTATGACAATCCTTAATCCACGACTGAAGGATTTTAGTATATTGTTTATGCAACCGAAGAATTAACATTTTCGGTATGAATTGACACCTGTTGTATGATGCCATCACCGCTTAGTGAAAAGGTTGAATGAATCAAAGAATACTTTTTCTTTAAATTGTCACACTTTACTAAGCTTTCCACAAAAAATCCGCGATCACTCATTTCTGTAATAGCCGAGTTGCAATGCCACTTTTCAGTGACATTTTTACTGTACAAAATTTCTACAATTATTACATTAAATATAGGTGTATTTTTAGTTAAAATTGTTTTTTTGATTTTATTCATTTGTGCAAACACACGACAGAAAACACATTTTGTGAAACGCATTTATTTTTGTCATTCATTATCTTCTGATTTGTTTCTCTATGTACAGTTAATTTCTTAAAAAATACCATTACTGTTAATTACTAAATCATAACAGTGGTCTGCGCTTTAGACGTAATGAGACGAATATTTTATTGGCTTGATATTACCAACTAACCTCAAAACATGCATGAAAACGTTTTTTCACTTTTCGGACCAGCCTTCTCTCTTACAAGTACAAATCTATTGTGCGTCTCATGCAAAAGAGTCTGTTTAGCTGCTATGTTGTCCATAAATGACGTCCAACTTCATGGGGAGGGTTTTCCGACTCTCTCGACGTTTTTGAAAAGAAGGAAGGCATGCTAATACATATGGTGATGTTACAAATTTGCCAAAGCTTTTTTATTCACTTCCATCAAACTGCAAACACTTTTGAAATCTCATTTCAGAAACACCACTGAAATCTCATTCATAGCTTTTGCTAGAGTTTGTCATAAAATGAATGCATTTACTTATAGGCAGTGATGTAGCCTAATCGAGACCGTAACCTTTGAGACTGAGACTTGGTTAAAACTTCGAGACCGAGACTTAATCAAAAATTCCGAGATCGAGTCTTGAAAATTTGTGGATTTTCCGAAATTTTTCAAAAATTGTCATCATCACTTCTAAGTCGCATTTTTTCAAATTTCTGGCATTTTTCCGACTTGTTTTGTTTATTTCTTACCTGAAAATACAACAAACAAAAACGTATTGAAAAATAGAAATTTTACTAAGCCATTTCTTTGCGACATTCAAAGTGTCGAGACCTGTAGCCTTCGAGACCGAGACTCGCAGAAATGGGTCTCGAGACGAGTCTCGAGACCGAGCCCCGATACTCCATCACTGCTTATAGGCCTAGTAGTAATACTGAATACCGCACCCATATGCAGCAATTTGCTGACACTTAATTGAATGCATCCGCGCGAGTGTGCCTGCAATATACTGATTTTTGTAGTTTCTATATGTGCATGGAGTTAAAAACGCTTCTGCAGTATATAAAATGAGTCTAGACATAACGGCCTAACCACAACATCTTTGAAAAACGGTGGGTACGTTGAAGGACCACATATTCCGGTTTGATCAAGATAAGGTTCCAATGTTTGAGGTCGTGTTTAGGTTGTCGCTGATTGTGGCCTGCTTGTCACTCATAGCGAGATTGGCTGCAAATAGCAGAAAAAATGTTAAGCTATGAAAGTTTGTGGAGGAAACGTGTTAAAATGTAACAAAAAATCGATAACATTCATTTGTGAGAATAGACGGTTTGAGCAAGAACGTAGTTTACACTGGAATCTGACAGAACTTGTTATCGTTATTAAAAAACATAGCCTAACTTTGCTGCCACGGTTCCGGCATTGTCTACATTGAAGCCTTTAAAAAATAGTTCAAAAGTGTGCTTAAGATTTTTGAAACTTTGCACATGGTACTCCAGTGCGTGGTGCAAAGTATTTGTCTTTGTCTTGAAAAACGTTTTATGAACCAAATTTTCACGATGTAAACTATTTTTCTAGGGATACCATTTAAATTTGTAAAGGCACATTAACATAATTTTTTTATACTGTGGCGGGATGTTCTTCTCCACATCCCGCCAAAGTCATAGTTGCGTCTTTAGAGTGCGTTGTCTCAATTGAGCAGAAACGATATCTTAACATAAGCTGATTGTTTGCAGTGGTCATTTGACTTGCATAAACGTTTGCTTATGGCTTTAGTGTGATGCATCTTTAAAGTAACTCGAGGGGGGGTTAGAAACAAACAAGAGTAAAATCAGACGTTGACCGAAGATTTACTGTTTGTTTGAAAAAGGACGTTTGTGCGTTTATCCTGCTAGTTTGCAAGTGTACGGCATCGAATGTAAATTTACAATATCAGAGCTACAATGCATGGCACATCCTACTGGAGATGATAAAGCTAAAAATACCAAAGGATGCTGATATTCATACTTACAGCAGGAATGACGGGGGTAACTGCTTAATAAGTTTATCCAGTTAATGCTCTACATCCAATTGATTTGGTGCTCTAGATGCAATTGATTGGTTTCACTAGGTAATAGCTCAAAAATAATATTAGCTGAAGTAATGTAAACCCTGACAAAGCATTTCAAATCGTTCAGGGGCAAACGAATTGTGACGTTGTAATCGCAAGATTAGATACAGTGTGGCATTTTGTGACAAAACGAAAGTGGCAAATGTTTTACGACAATAGTGTGTCGTCATTCATGGACAGCCCCTATTTCCAAGTTTTTCATTGTTCCAAATGGTAAGTTCTGCAGTATTTCACTCATGATTTTGCAGATTAAGTTGTGGAGTACTTCAATCACGACTTTGGTGAGAAAAACAAGTAGAACCTTTCAAATAAGATGCCACTGCCACAAGATGATATTCGTAGATAATACTGCTGTTTTGTAATTATTTTTGATTAAGTGTGCTTCGTGCTGTGCGGGTATAAACAAGAAACATGCGCTGTGCCACCGATTTTGAGCAAGAGCTTGGATACTGTCCTCGTGGTAGTTATGTTTAGCACAGCCTGCGTTGTCGTTGCGCGAAACGGCACAGGCTCTCATTACGTGTGAAGAAATGTGTAGTAGTAGAGATAAAACTTTGGAAGAGTCAGCGCTGTGTGTTGTTACCACAAGGACTGGCTTCCTACCACGTAGTTTGCCGTCTATAATTCCGCACGTTACGGTACATATATGTTTGCAGGATTTGGAGAATCATTGAAAGGTTGGGGATGTTACCGTGTCCGACGTGACTTTGCCATATTTGCTGCTGAGATACGACCTGATACATTGGTTAATTTACGTGACCATTGCTCGGTATGGTATATTTGCGAATGTTTATGAGAATGGTAAAGTTGCTACCTCATTGATAAATTAGTACTTACTGCTTTGAATTTCATGGACAACGAGAAATAGAAATAATTGATATCAATAAAGGCTTGAAACATTGACAAATATTGTCGCAGCTTAATAAATAAGATGTTCTACCTCGGCTATAGTAGTAAGAGTTTAACCACCATTTGTTGCTAACACTAGCAATATTTCCACCAACACAGCTCAAGCTTGACCATTAAATCCAAAAAGTTCAAAATTTTGAGCAGTTAGATCAGGGGTGGGGAAGGTATTTACTATCGCGGGCCGCATGAATTGGGCATTATCGCTGGCGGACCGCAAAATCAATTAATTTTATCTTAAATATCTACCTTCATCTAACTATGAGGAAGAGTGACTTCTCTTGACTTACTATCTAAGTACCTGCTTATCATGGAGCTTCGTTTTGAATCGATGTTGTACTCTAACTTGGGCAATAAAAAATTGATGCAGGCCATACCAAATGTTCACGCGAGCGGGCATTTGGCCCGCGGGCGTCAGGTTCCCCACCCCTGAGTTCGATTGTAGCTGCACCCAGGTAAATGAACCTTTTGTCAACCCTGGAATACTTACGCCGGTAACGGGCAACCGGGTCAAATGAGGTTATTCACGTGCAACTACGTAAGCGGAAGTTGGCGCGCTTTCAACTCTTCAGTATCTTCATGTTTTTGTGTGACTGGTAAATAGGTGCACTTGCTGTCATCTACGCTTTTCTAGATTTTGCAAGGGAGCGAGTTCGTCACGAGTTCGAGTCACGCTGACCCGACGTAATGGTTAATGCGAGGTGGCACTGGGTACATTGGACCCACGTTATGGTTTATGGGGTATAACCTCTGAAAAGCTGAAACTCACTCAGGGCATGCTTCTACAGTCTTGTTAGCAATATTCAAAAGGAGAAGTTGTTTATGCCCGTAATTTTTTTTTATAAGCAGTTGAATTTTAGACATACATGACACCTTCGCTATATTTGATCTACTTACTTTTCATCAAAAATCGTATGATATTAGAGTAAAGTAACTATGTAAGTGCTCAAATTGCTCAGTGAGACTTATATTTTCAGTGTAGTTTTTGTGATAAACTGCAGTTGAAGAAAAGTATATTTTTTATATTTTTGAAAACCGGGTCATGCACACCCGACGTAAGTTTTTACGTGACAAAAACCTAAGGTAAGTGTTCCAGGGCAACGTTAACGCCTCAGTAAAAGTTGCTCATGCTCCAGAGCGCGGTATCTTTGATAAAATGTAGTTTTCGTTATCGCTTGTAGTTTTTGACTACAGCCATTTATTTTAAGAAGTGCCGTTAACTTTGTTTTATATCATATAAAAAGCACAACTGTGGAGTGGCTGAAGGCTGCTTGGCTTGGACATTTGTTCCCGAACTGCTGAAGCACCTTCAACCGGCAAAATGCTTCCATACTTATCGAAACACATCGTTTCACGACGTAAACCTTGCATATGTTCCCGGTGCAATGACAACCTTCAAAAGCTGTGATTCGGGTAAGTTCGAGAGTTCGATTCCTGAGACGAAGCAATAAACTTGCAGAGTATATTTTTTTATTTGCAAAAATAACTTCCAACGTATCAGCTTGACTGTGACAGAATTCGTTTACCATGCTACCTTTGACGCCTTATTTCGCTTAACCCAAACTGAACCTGAACACAATTTATCTTCTAAGATTTGTTTTTCGAAGATCAAACTCATCGTTTTTTGGGTCAGGTTACATTGGATGCTTCGAAGACAAAGATCGAAGGGACTTGAAAAGAAATATACAAAGAACTGGAGCACAGTTGTCAACATGTCTGAAACTTTGCAAACGATACACATATGCTGGATTACAGGTACATTTCTAGTCATGGACGTTTTTACACGCCACACCACTAGGAAGTGCGACTTTGAATCAATTACCAAAGTGTTAAACTTATTTTGTGCAAATGAAACAATTTAGGTAACTGAAGTAAATCAAATGCATGCAATAAAGTGCGCGCAGGCAATCTGCTGGGTAGCAAAACTCAAGCACTAAGACAGACACAAACGCATGGAAAGTTGACGTTCACTTAATACAAATTTTTATTATAGGTATGATTATTTAAGGAGCCAGAAATACGAAAGGCAGTGATACAAAAATTGGAGGAAACATACCAGCTGAACAACGTAATTGTGGCATGGATCGGCCTCACTAGTGCAAAATAAAGCTTGAATTTTTGTAAAGCAATCCATCAAAAGCTTCACAGGTTCCCTGTGAATGTTAATAAATAGATGTGGCAAAAACCATCAACTGGATTATGAAACTTACGCGACTGACACCTGGATGAAGTGCAACCACCAAGACGTGATGAGTGAAAATGGTGGTAGGAAGAGGCAACCCATCACTTTCAACATAAGTTGGGTGCAATGCGCTTGAACACCTGCCATGTGGTATCTCACACTAGGGTTATGAAATGCAATATAGGCTATATCTTTAATTTTTCACTTTCAAAAGTAGTTAGACCGCTTATGGGCACCGTGTTGTTTTCAAATTGATGATGTTAAGTGAAAACTTGAGCGCTAATTATCAGAAGCAATTTACCTATCGAAACATAACTTCACCTGCACTATCAAAACACACGTAGCTTCCTGAAATTAGGGAGACAAAGCTTACGCCCATCAATATACTGTCAAATCAGCTGCAAGCCAAATAAATCAAGTAGCAGCGCAACTGACGGGGGCAGGGGTGAGAACCGCTCCTTGGAAAACTAAATGTAAAAACCGGGCACCACTTGGCTTATATTTCAGTATTTAGTATTTTATGGTTTTTAGTAGATTGTTTTTTTGTATGTTTCGGAGTGTTTGCCGGTATCGCATATAGCCATCCACATCCGGATTCACTATCATTTCTCACCTTTTTTCTGAGTGTTGCAAACCGTCTATTTTCCACCAATGTCATCAATCAAAAATTTGGTTAGTACCCGATCTCTTTACTTTATGATCTTTATTTGTAATGTTGGTTACACCGATTGCAGTTTCTCTATAAAAACTTCTCTAAAAATTCCGTTTTCGACTTACCAAATTTGTTTCGTGGTGCTTAGAAGAAAGGTAAAATTAATTTAATTACCAAGATTCAGATGTGTTGGCTCTTACAACAAATCATTAGCCTACATTAACCCAAACACAAGTGATTGACGAAGATCAATTTTAGACAGGATATGTTGCATGGAAAACGTAAAAGTCTCCTTCAAAGCCATTTACGCAACTAAAGCTCGTTACCGACAATGATTAATGTCCACACCATCACCTGACAATAACTTTGTGTATTTGTGTAATAACGTGTATGAGTTTTTCGGGACCCAATCATTGCATGCCCAGTCGATGATCAGTGGGCCCGCGTCGGCTAGGACCTACAGTAGGTTTTCCCCCTGGCTCAAAGCTCACGTTGGGTCACCGCGAGATACCACATGGAAAAAGACCATCTTCACTGAAACTTAAGACATTCATGGGTACCACACAAGGAAGACTGAATCCATGCAGCGGTACGAAAAACGCAACCGTTAGGTTTCATCTACAGTGATTTGCCACATAAGCTATTTGCTAAGATGATCATAGCTAGGAATTGCACGAGCACAAAATTTGGTTTCAAGCTGACATACAGTGACGCTTTCTTTTCGCAAGATTTGGTTCAAGCACAACTTTTGCGTTTGCAATATTAACTTCCACATTTCAGAATCACCGAGAGTGCTGGTGCGGTAATGGGTTTGGATTGTACAACCAGAGCACAACGAACGGATCAGAGTGCCACAGTGCATGCGAAGCGAATCCTCGGGATAATTGCGGGTCTCATTTTAAAAACTCTGTGTACAGAACAGGTAGGAATAGGATTGTTACTTTCAGTGTAATAGCCAATGATTTGATGGCAGTCGTTTCGGTTGTTGTTGAAGCATTAGCATAAACGTTTGGATTGGAAATATGAAAAACAAACATATGGCAATCAAACTCAAAAACCGCACTTGAAAGCTTGATCCATCCTTCCTCGAATTGCCTAACAATGGGCCTTCGATTCTAAAATACCTCTCGTGATAATCTGATGTATTCGTTTCCAGGAAAATCGGTTATGGACATGATGTGTGTTCTTGGACGCTTTTCGTTGAACCAGTACCTAACATCAGGACAAGACGTTTCTGAAGGTGATTAAAATACCGGCGGTTTCGCTTTGGTTATTTATCTGCAATCAATCTTGCATGCAAGTAAAGTTAGATGTCAGAAATGCAACATCAGAAATCAGCATATTGCTTTTACACATAATTTGAATCAGGAGATGTTGGCAGTTAACACAAGGATATGATCGATCGATTAACTCATCCTGGTAAATAAATTTTGTTGATCAAGGTTGCGGGGTTGAAAACGATGTTCACGTTGATGTTTTTCGGAATTAAACAATCAAGATATAAGTGATGTTGTTATCACGGTGTTTTTCACGACGAACAAAACGTATATTTCTATTTAGTCTTTCCTCAATGAAGCATATAGCAATACATCGCATTTGTTTCAAATCAATATTTTATAAAATCAAAGCATATAACATGAAGCAAAACCTTTTTGAATTTCATTTAAAACCTGCAAAACCAGATAAAATTTGCTCTTGAAATTGATTGATGCACATGTTATTTTGCAACTCTTGTGAGCGCAAGCAAGTTCAGTGGTCTCAATCCGTACTTTCCTTTAACCCTTTCTCTACCACCTCTTCCTCAAGTAATTGTCATTGTTAGGGTGAAATACTGGCTGGGGTCACGTTATTTCCGGATGATGTCATCGGCGGAAAATTTTAGGGTGAAAAAGTGGGTCACATTATTTCCTTATAATGTCATCGGGGCTTGAAAAAAAACTACAGGGGGTAGATCGTTTTTTGCTCTTGTAGACGAAACTAAGTGGAGATCTGAATCTTTAGAGCCCTTCATTAACTTTCTAGCGTTCGTGGTTCGAACGTTATGGCCTAAAGTAAACAAACTAATCAGTGAATACCCTAGGGAATTAGCTAATTTTCATAGGTGCAAAATCTTCCATAAATTTTTTTCCTCTCAATATTTTCACTTGAAATTTGTTAGGATGATGTAAGACACCAAGCAAAATTTATTCTTTTTTCAAATGTTTCTGTTTTCAAATGTTTCATTGTTTTCAAATGTTCCAATGTTTCACTGGACAACTGAAGGGTCAATTTACCCTTCAAAGAAATCAATTTACCGTCCAAAGAAGGTAAAAACAAGTGAAAAATGTTGGCTTTTCTGCCGTTTTACCCCCTACCAAAACGCAAATTTAATTTTTTGCAATTAAATTTACAAAGTTACGGTCATAACTGACATTTTTATGTAGAAACTTAATTTCCAACGTGTATAGTTTCTGCTCCATAGCTTTTTGAATAAAAACCACTAAAGTTTTTGGCATCGTGAAAATCGAGTTTTTCCTCAAAATCACGTCACAATGACGTCACACGTACACACAACATACCTCAAAAGGTGTGTTGCTGTTTGCCGCATTGGACGATGTCTTCACTGACTCTCTAGCGCAATCTGGTCGCAAGTGATGGACGATCTTGACTTCAAAAGCCACGATCATGGCTTCTGTGGGGGTTAAAGGGTTGTGGTGGACACACAACTCAACCACGCACGGTTCAACTATCCTGTGATTATTTTAATTAATTTTTGTAATTGCACTTTTGGTAATCTTTCTGTATTTGCTGATCTTGTTGAATAATCATAGATGGCTGCTCACATTGTTTTTATGAGATGACAAGACCTTTTATGCCTTCTATTATGTGAAACGTAATTTACTGAGTATTTGTAATTGAGTAAAATATCTTGCAGATACTTATGTCCGAAAGTGCGTCATGCAATGCATGATGCGGAAAAACTCGGGTTGTGTTATGTGGACACACAATGGCACCCACTGCGCTTTGATTTTCAAGCATCAAATCAATTCTACTCAAATGCTATCAGGAGACATCCAAGCAGGATCTCTGACCTACACTGGTTTTGTTGAGTGTCGACCGCGTCACGCAGAACAACGTGAGTTAATTGCTTCATATTTCCATGATTTTCGAAAAGCACGAAATTTTTATGCCAAGTCTTTCATGAAAACCCGTAGATAGCTCTGTCCTCTCTTATGCTCTTAAAATCAATTTTGCAGATGAAGTTTATCAACATTTTCAAAGAAATCGTCTGGGTAAGTGTCAGAAATTCCATGAATTCCTTGCTTTCATGCCTACTGCTGCATGACATGTTACATGTTACTTTTGTATGCAGGCGGGTATTATAGGAGGGCTTTCGGCGAAAAAGAGATTTCCTCTCTCGCTTCTGCGGTGTCGAGAAACCAAATTGCCGCTGGAGGAAAGCAGGAAGGATTGTACACTTGGCGAGTTAGATCGGAAGATCTAACAGATAACTGGAGAACCCTCGGTGATGTGTTCGCTGAACCCCGAAGCTCCAGAAGTAATGCTTCACCTGCGAAAGGAGAAGTTTTAAGGTTTGGCCTTGTTGAGTGTAGAGCAAAACTTTGAATGCAAAAACAATGCAGTGTTACTAGTTGAGCTTTCTCAACCTGAAGTGGCATTGTGCTGAATTCTACCTTCTAAATTGTGAACTTACAATTCATGTCAGTATTTTGTCTGAGGCAAGAAGTATTGGCCTAGGTTTTATTAGACTAGTTTAAGATAAATTCTCATATACATGTCTAAACTGAGTCCTAATTAGCAGTACTAATACAGAGAAGAAGAGTACTAGGACAAGGGTCACGTATAGATAGAAGTCTCGGACGTCGAATTTTTAGAGATGAGGAAAATTTGTTTAAAGTTTCAAACAATACATACTGCAACTTTTTACGCGGTCGATTTATTTAAATAGCTTTGTTTTTTCAAGAAAATATTCTCTCTTTAGCTAACTAACACACACATAAACCTATTTTATCATAAGCAGTGGTGGTTTTAGCATTTTGGAGGTCCGTGCGCTCGCGTAAATAAGAATCGAAATAAAGGTAATATACTTTAAAAATTGGGTTTGATCCGATGCTTACTTTTACACTAAGTCATACCTTCTTTAGTAATGCATTATCAATCCCATATAAGCACAGTAATCCATTACACAAATAGCACAACTGCACACAACATACACCCCAAAGCTCCTAACTTATATTAAATGGACAGAAAACACCTCAGCATCTCCAGCTTCATTCGTTCGCCTTGTACAAAAACAGGGAACCAACTCACACGTCAACAAATCACTGCTGTCTATAGCCTAACTATCTAACATATTGCTTGTACAGTATTTTTCAAAAACTTGTCCGTAGAACCACCGAATGTAGCCATGGATTTCTTCGTTTTTTGCAACTTTCTCTTGAAAGCACCCAGAGAGATAGGGAGCGATTTAAACTTTTCAATATGGCAAAAAATGAACAGAAACAAACAGTTATATCTCAAAACTCACTGAATACTGTGAACTACTACTACGACAGTGTAGTAGTGTAGTAACTTATACTTTGTAAAAAAACCTTTATACATTCATCCTGTCAAATGTCGGCTACATGTGAAAAATCCTTGAAATAAATGTAGTAATACTACAAATTTTTTTTTCTGAATCTCTGCAGTAAAAGTCATGTAGCTGTAGGGCAATGGAAAACATTAATGGCTCAAAAAGTAAGGAAAGCTTTACCGTAAACATTCCAACATTCAGTTCTGACACAAAGAAACTGAGAGCAACTGATGCAACAATGCATTGGCAGACATTGAATTATACCATGCGAGTATACACATGCACATTGGTGTTTAACTTCTGATTTTCTCCAAAACTAGTTTTTTGCATAACTGTTTGAACAATGGAGTTATCCTTCCGCCAGGTTAAGCTTTGTGAGAACTTATTGTTGCTGGAGTTTCACTGTCCAAAAATATAGATATACATGCCTTTTTTCAACAGTAAATCGGCTGCTAAAGAACTAATCAAATACAATTTTTATGATGAGGCCGGAATGAACGAACTATGCAGTATTGACTCACCAACTGTAATCAGATTTCAATGTTGTTTTCACTTTAAATAGGTTACAAACCACTACACCTACGGCAGTAATAACTTAAACACAAATTTAATATTACAAAACCACAAATCTTTAGTAAGGGCTGAATGAATAGACTTGTGCTAATGGATATCTCTGCATGTTATTTTGCTTTAAGGATGTGTCAATTGGGTAACTAGTAGATTTATAAACATAAATGGTAAGCTGGCAGCTAAATCTTGCAACTATAAGCAAAACGATTAAAAAAAGTACGGGCTCAATATTCTTAAGATGAAGCCTCTTAAATTTTGATCGGGCGCTCATACAAGAATATTGGTCTCCCTTATCCATGTCCAAAGAACAAAGCGCCTGCTTATCCTTTGATAAGTGCTGTTAGTGGCCTCGTATATTTTGACTTGGGCCCTTTGGCCTTTGATCAAAGACACCATAGGCTATTTATGTTTTATCGTTATAATGTGGTTTCTTATCTTCAGGTTGAAAAATCATGTGTTGAAACATATCAGTAATCACAATTTCTTATACTTATAGCAAACCAACCAAAGTTTTGTACTAAATATAATTTAATCATTATAATAAAAATACAATCATCAACAACAACTCATAAATCTTTGAATGCGACTAAACTAAAAATAAGGGGCCCTTTGAAGCGGGTAAATTTAAAGTCTATTTTCTACACCCTTGCATATTCGCTAGGACCACTACTCATGATAAGAATCGCTGAAGGTGTTGTGTTGCAAAAAATGAAAGTGCGGAGTCTTGTGGGGTTGTTCGCCCACACCGCATCCCATTGGTGATCCGCCCAGATCGCCGCATACATGTTGTTGTCAGATAAACTGATCAGTTGTTGTGCGGCGGGTACAAATGGGTGTCTCGATTTGAGGCGCCATGCATTTGTGCTCGATGGACGGGTAAGCGCTGAGTGGAGCAGGTGTCTAGGCTCCATGCCACGGCGTGCTAGAGGCAGTGTGGCTCCATTGCGACGAAGCTCAGCAGGTTGGATGCCTGCGAGGATGGGAAGGTTGTCCGCTGGTGTAAGACGCAGGCATCCACTCACAATTCGCAAGGTGCCACAATTCGCAAGACTCCAGGAGACGATGGTTGGCCTACTTACTCCGACAAAGTTAAAAAGATCCCCGCAAAACAAACGACGCATGGATTACGGATGTGAAGAAGGGTATCCAAATCAGTTCCTCTACAGTTCACAGACCACTCGTCGCAGTTGGTCAAAAAGCCTGAAATCCAGTGAAAAAATACCTTTCAACCAAAGCAATGAAAAAAAACGATATAAGAGGCCAAAAAGTACAAAGAGTGTACAGGGTCAGAGAAGGCAGCACGTTCGCAGATTATCCGAAGAGAAGAGTCCTGATTACCATATAAATCAGTTTTTTGAGCTCCCGTAGAAAAAGATGTTTTGGGCATACGTTACTTACCACGGTGTCGGAAACCTTCAGCCAATAGAAGGAGCGACACGCTCGCCACATGATATTGAAGTACTTCGAAGAAAAGTAGTTCCAGAGCTGGAAAAGACGTATCCTGATGTTTTCGGAGTCTTTCAGTAGTATTTTGCCCCCTGTCACACACGTCGAAAATGGTGAAAATGTTCATACTGACTATTCTTGGCGCGCATCCCGTTCGTGATGCATCTCGCAGGCGAGTCCGCGTCAACCGACCGGCCTCAACACTATGTAAGAAATAATTTTGGTGTTTGCAAACAAGATACTGAAGTGCTTCAACGTCATTGGCATTTACCTTTGCCGAAAACAAACAAATAATTTACATTAAATCTTGTCCTTTACGAGTAAGTTGCACTAGAATCAGCACACTCCCAAACATTAGTTCCAAACTGAAGCTGAAGATGCCGTGAAAACGTCGAAACCGATTTTCCTTTCTGTAACGTCTATGTGTGTGAGTATGTTGCTATGCCTACTTCTGGAAAAACGCAAAAATTGAGTTAAAAAATCAGCAACCAGGAACCACCACAAGTAACGGAAAGTAAAGAGCAGAAAGAGATTCAAGCTCTAAAAATAAATAGAGTTCCTTGGCAAAAAAATGGACATCGTTCATTTTTACACTTCTAAGAAGAGTCGTATGGATTATTGCGGTTTTATACTTAACTTAAAAAGTGCATCAGCATGATATCAGTCAATCGATTGACTGATTGATTTTTCATATGATTCAGCTAATAAGCGGAAATAATGCAAAGAGCAACCATGCAAAGAAGTAACCAATTCTCAGTAGAATTACAGTAAATGAAAACACAATGGCAAGAGACTGATCAATGTAAGCAAAGATTGTCACATATGATTGGTGAAAGACCATCTAGTCAACCAACCCCGTATAGCACAAATAATATTTAGTCTGAGTGAAAGTTTCGGTGTTTCTTTTCAAAATTACTACATGTTTTTCAAAAAAATATTCGTGCGGTGCCCAACCTTATGAATTTTGCGGTAAATGCTAGGCCATATCTTTACAGGGCCATCGAGGGTGGTGGCATTGCTTTGCCTGATGATGCAATACTTTTGACAAACGACGGGGTGAATTATTACTGGAGCATCGAGTGTCCGCAAGACTACTATTCACTCGGTGATATTGTGACTGCCAGCCCTGTCAAACCGAATGTCGATCGACTGGTTTGCGTGAATAAATTGTTTCTCGTTCGAGCAAACTACGGAAAAACAGTGTGGTAAGTAATGCGCTTTTGAACGTGCTGCTAACAATTTGCCTGAAAAGTGAGCCTTCTCGCAGGACCATAGCCTAACACTGGTGCTAAACGTAGATTTAGAAAGGTTAAATGCAAGCTTGAAGCAATCGAAAGTTTTGATGAATCCAGAAACTTTAGTTAAGTACAAATTTTCAAATTTATAAAACTAAAATTACTCTCATCAAGGAATCCTTAACAAAATGACTATGGATAAAAATTTGTAAGCTGTATAAATGATGCTAAACAAAACCTGGAAAGTAATTGATGAAATTATTTCCACAAAAACGGAAAAGCAAAGTAGTTACAGAAGCTTACAGTTCTGATTCCAGCAGTCAGAACCATTGTGAAGAACTAAATATCCACTTATCAAATATTGACAAAAATGCATCCACCAAAATTGTCCCTGTCCCTACATCTTTAACGACTCACTTTCTTGATGAGTCATTTCCGAATAGTGCTCATATCCACTTACTGCTGTCNTAAAGTAAACCAAATAATTTCATCTCTGAAAAGCATAACAGTATTAAACTTTTATGAAATTCCAGCAACGCTTAACAATCTGCAAATATTTTATCTTCATTGTTATCTGAATTTTTAACAAATGTGAAATTCGCAGTCTTTGAAAAATTGCTCAAATTTAAACCCATCGGAATAATAAGCATTGCCAAATCTGCTAATGACTATAGACTAGACCAATATTCATTTTCCCACTCTCTCCAAAGTATTTGAAAATTTGATTTACAGTCGATTGTGCTTTTATGTTCAATTATTTGCATTCTAAGACCACTGCAGTATGGTTTTGAGTAAGAGAAACACCCCTAACATTACTTGACAGCACGTTTCATGCTACTAAAAGGACATACATTAATTTTTTCCTTATCTGCAACATTCGGTGTTCCTCAGGATCTGCTCTTAGATCAGGCCTGCCCAACCTTTTCAGTGTTGCTGGCCACTTTCACATGAGGAAATTTATTGCGGGTCACAAACGTTTTCATGATGTAACAATAAGTTTTTAGGACGTAACAAATCACTTGATTTTGATTAGTTTTATACGATAACAGAGGTGATAATGAGTCCTATAGTTCAGTGCTCTTCAACCTTTTTTTGTTACGGTGCACCCTTAAAGATATTGTGACGAACTCATGCACCCTATTTAATGATATTACCCCCGTGTCCCCCACCTAATTGGGCCCATGTCTGTAAGTAACCTGGCCTAAATAAACAAGTCTCCTAATTCAGTAACTCAGCTACATAATTCAAATGATAATGGGTCATTGTCTGTTGCTTATCAATCACAAATAATCATATAATTACAATTAGCTTGATATGGTGTGATGCTTGTGCACCACACTTTAGATTGTGCAAAGTCTCGGTTAAATCCTGAAGGTCATTGGTTGGTTAATGGTTTATTTTTGCTAACAGAAAGTTTTTGTAAAAATCATCTGTTTAGTGTGACAAGTTTGTGATGTACTTTTGTGAACCCTTGCTTAGTGGTGCACCCCACGCATATTTTGGTGGGGTGCACCCTAGGGTGCACCGTGTACACCGGTTGAATAGCGCTGCTATAGTTGCACGCACCACACGCAGTGTTGCCAGCTTGTATAGGTGTAAACCAAGTCAAAAAATTGACATATTTTCTAAGCTTTCGTTATACAAGTTTTTGGGTGGTAGCCCCATAGCAGAACAACAAGTATAATTTTGGTGTGTTTTGATAAACATACTAAAAATTTAAAACGTCTATTTACGAACTTATTACATCGCGGGCCACAAACAGCCTCGCGGGCCGCGGGTTGTGCAGCCTTGTCTTAGACCTTTACTATTTTATTGTATAATAATAATATTGAAAAAGCCTCCAAGTGTGATACTGTCGTATATGTTGATGATATCAGTCTTCATACTTGAGGGAAAAAACTGCAAAATCCACGAAAACATGCGAACAAAGAACTTCAAAAATGACGATGGGGTTCGTACTAACAAACCACAGTTATGTATCAACTGTTCCAAAAGTTTTTCTATGCTCATGAATAACCCTGCGTCCCTGGCAATCAAAATTTTTCTGCGTATATTTATAATCAGTCAATGCCAAAACAAATTAACGTAAAATATCTTGGCACTATCACTGGTAACAAACGCAGTTGGAAGCCACAAACAGAAAGTTAGTAACGCAACTTTCAATCTCACGTGAATTTTGTTCGAATTAAAACACTACGCCAATATTTCAGTACTCACATCTGTTTATTTTGCTCTTTTTCATTCGTCTCAAGCTTACTCAATACATGATTGGGGAAGAGAAAATAAAACGAATTTATTTCTTCTAAATGGATTACTACAGCATAAAGCTGTAGAAGCTCGCCCTTCATGATAACAAAACTTAAACGGGCATTCCTTTTTATAAGTACAGAATTAGATTTATTTGAATTATCAGTTGCCAAATTTGTGTGCTCTTTTGATAAATGTGAGCTGCCTGAATACTTCGAAAATTAATTTTTCAAGATTTCATTAATTCACAATTATCAAGCAAGGCTGGTTTATTCGCAAAAATATAATTTACCTAAAATGGAAAACGTCTTTCGGTCATCTTTCTTTATTGTTTATCACTCCCAAACAGTATTTCTACCTACTACTACAAAACGCCGCAACAGGTACGATAAATGTTTTCCACAGTGAATTTGCATATATTAGATTAGAAGCGTTTACACACAATTTAGAAAGTAATGTTTTTTTGTATTTTTTATAAATTGCGTATAACAACACCGTATATGTTAGATTGTTAGCATGAAAATGTTGTTAATTGCAGTGATTTTTCGAGTAGCATTTTGTTTTTTGTAATAATCCTTGTAATAAGTAAGTCATTCACCTACTCAGCAAACTTTATTGTTTGCAATACAAAAAGAAAAAGAATGTCGCTACTTTCAAGAGATTTCTGCACCATTGATTATGCATTTTATTGCTATTATTTTCAGGTCTGTGCCGCGAAGCAACTGGACAATAAGGATGGTTGAACCTTCTGACTGCCCAGGCAAAAACCTTTCGATGTTCAAATTGGTTAAAGAATCTGTTCCTCTTCCTCGAGTTTATACTTTGAAAAACGCCAACGGTAACTGTACTGCCGCGATACGTATACATGTTGAACTTAACACTTCTGCAGTAATCTGTACTTAACTTAAAAATAGCAGTGAAATTAATCTTACAGATTTTTAGTCAGTTTTGTTTGCCATTGTAACTTGCTTGTTACGAATGTTTCACTTCAAAGCGCATATTTTGTGGGTATGCTGTGAAAACGTTGTTTTCAGATCAGGAAGTTCACTGTCCGGAGCCAAGCACAGCAGCATCGTTTCTTTTGACTATGGCTACTAAACCTCTGCCCTCAACTGTTGCAACCACTTCAGCGGCAACTTTGACCAGTACACCAAGTACTGTTGCTACCACTTCAACAGCAACGTTGACCAGTACACCAAGTACTGTTGCTACCACTTCAACAGCAACGTTGACCAGTAC
>JGI24022J15233_10000678_pt1 | contig 23714 bp, 16 predicted proteins | sample Ectturendosymbi2_FD_15233 | JGI IMG/M metagenome (IMG submission 15233)
GTTACAATTTACGCTTCAAAATATGATTTAATGATAAAATTATTATAACCTTGCATTGTTTTATTTCATACTTATATTATTATCAAAAATGCGGTTTCGAATCACTAGTGTGGAAGAAAATCTCAACGCTTCTAATCTAATCGATAAAATAACGAGAATTCGAATCATAGACTCGAAATATGTACTACCTACAATGCGTGTGGCTGCCATGCTGGGTGCACCCCTGGTTTAGTCAACTTACGCTTATGCAGGATTTTTTTACACAGCACAAAACTACGTGGCTTGTTAGAATACGTCCATGCAGGCTTGTGGGAATACATCATACTAGTTTAGTTCTGACTTCTGAGTGAATACTGGGTGAAAAGCTACATTTGCTGTGACGACTTTTCATAATTCATCTGCTCACTGCTCAACTTTTAAAACCTGCGTGCTGTTCTAATTTTAGTAAGTTGTCCGTAGTCGTGTTAACATGCAGTTCTACTTGTCCGGTTTGAGTATGATGAGCGTTCGCCGTGAAAAAAGTAGCAAAGACCAGCAAGGTTTCATTGATCGCTTTGGACGAGATTCCAGACGTTGGAAACTTGTTTCAAAGTGACGCTGCGTGCTAGGCAAAATAAAATCATATCTTGTGGTTTCGTTGAAGACCATGGCAATGCTTTTTTCTTTAAAAACCATGGCAATGCTTTCTTGAAATAAAAAACCCTGCTCTGAAAATCTGCAGATAGTCCTTCGTGTAAAATTGTAAATTGTCGTAATATACCCCACTATTGCTGCCAACGAAGCGCATTTTTGTGATTGTTGCCGTGACATGAGGCATATTTTGTGATGTAGAAAGGGTAAAGCGTTTGGTGAACATCCATTTGCAACCTGAAAATGATAAGCAAATTGCCCCACTGGAAAAATTTCTGCGGACGCCTATGGTTATGGCGTGACTCGAGTCAATGATTCGACTCGAGTCACGGTTTTTAGTGACTCGAACCACGTTGAGAAACGATGTTGTGATGGCTCGACACAAGTCACGTTTTTTTATCGAATGAGTCGACTCGACTCGAGTTACAGTGAATGACTTGTGACTTGAGTCAGAGTCATTTTTACAAAACCTCCAAATATCTTATTGACAAACAGAGTTAGTTTGCACATGAAGGAATGACCTTTATTTGCTTCAGTGACCCATGATTAATATTGGCGCAAACTTTCGGTTGCGACTGTGTCTCCTAGTGGTGCTATGTTACTGTAGCTTTTCAGGATCAGGTTTCCACCTGACACTGATGTAGAGCTAATACTTTGCTTTTCTCTGAGGGGCCAGCAGCGCACATTATATTAGACACATTATCGTATTTTAGCGTAGAATTTACATATCATGATCGTGGCTATCTGGCATCATACTTTTACTATGGGTCTTTTTTAGGGCAAATGAAGGACAAATAAGTATATTTCCTTCAGAAGAGTGAGGCTAGGCTTGTAGAACTGACTCAGAGTGAAGGACAAAAATGATATGAAAGCTAAGAAAAACGGCTTTCACCAAATCCTTAGATTTAAGTAGCCTGGTAAACAAAAGTTCTGAAACAACATTGAGCACCACTTTGTAGCTGGTTGGCACCATTTTGTAATTAATCAAATACGTAAAAAAATGGTTAACTTTCGTGGACTCGACCTTGACTCGAGCTTGCAAACCAATGGCTCGAGGTAACTTGACAGTTCTTATGACTCGACTCGACCAGATCATCACTCAACTCTGACTTAACTCGAAAGAATTTTATAATGGCTCTGACTCGAAGAGCTGGTGACTCGACAAATATGACTCGGCCTCTTTGAAACAGTCACAACAATTTTTGCCAGGAGGATAAAGCGGATTTTCCCCTGTAGCACGTTTCCCCTGTAGTATGTCTTAGTGATATCACACATGTGCAAAAAGTAAATTGATAAGATGCACTCTGCAGTTGTCTAGTATTTTGATGTTGCTTCTGCGATTTGTGAATTGTAGCAAACGGTTGACTTCTGTCAGTATAGTGAAATCTCCGGGATTCGATGGGTGTTAAACTTTTGTAGTGTCTGTTTCATTTATTTTTTCTTTCATGCAAATTGCTCATTTGTGCTTACATTGATTCGTTTCATTTATTCCGTCGGTTGCACCAATCGTGTTTGCGGGCACTGGCACTGTTCTGGGTGACTATTTTTTCACTCCAACTATTAAGTCCGATTTCAGGTGAAGTTACATCACGATGAGTAGATGCACCAAACTTGGTAAAAACATTTCTCAAGATATTATCCATTTTGTGAAGTTGGGACGAACATGAGAACACGAGAAAGGTATAGTGAGAATCATATAGCTCACAACAAAGAAACCTTGTAGGTACTTACAAAAATGTTGGCTGAAATTATGCCCACCATCTGTCTGAAACCATGGGCGTCGGAAGGTTTTCTTCCATGGGGTGGGCAATAGTAGATTTTTCTAGGTAGTGGTCAAAAGTATTTTTTCAGGGAATGACCAAAAGTGGTGAAATTTCATTTTATCAACTCGAAACTAAGAAAAATATATTTTTCTACTGAAAAGTTAATAGCGATCAGATTCGGCTTGTCACCCTTGTGGTGTCTTGATGCTGAAAATAGAAAAATATCAAATTTCAAAATCTAGGGGGAAAGGCACGCCCTGCACCCACCTTGCGACACCCATGTCTGCAACTGCTTGTTTTGTTACAGATACTACACACTTTGAAATGCAGATCCCCCTGCACCTTCTACACAATGACAAAATGGTGCAATGTGATAAAAATGCGAACTACAATGTCGCAAAAGTAAACTAAATAAGGCAATCTAAAAAAATTAAACCTGGCTTTCAGTCGCATGATAACAATTGTCAACGTTTATTTCCAGCGATCAGCGAACAGCAAAACAAATTTAATTTTTGTACTTAATACTGGTTTGATGAATGTCCACTCCAAAAACGCAGTGGAGACCGTTTTGTAATCTACCTTTGGTTTCACTATAGGAAAAAACGCAGTCTCGAATTTCCACTGGTCTGTAAGATTTCAAACTTGCATTTCTTCATTCATTTATTCGCTTTTGTAAAATTAACACTTACCATACCAAAGCCAGTCTGCAACAGGAGCTACAGCAACCCCGCATTTAAATGTTTTTCCTCCATCGTAGGCAAGGGTGTGAGTAGTTGCATAACCGCCATAAGACTAAAAACCATAAAATGTCCAATTTTATGAACAGATACTGCACATATGAATAAGAAGTATTTCCTGGTAATTTACAAATAAAGTATGGCCTGTTATAATGAAGATAGTGGAAAGTTTTGCAAACAAAGCAGCATCAGGACATTTGATTTGACTTTACAGTAAAAAGTGAAATAAAGCAGTGCCTCAGTGTGTACACAGCATTCGTTGACATTCCGCTACACCAGTGTTGGTGTTTGGCAAATGATATTTCAAAAATTATAGATGAGCTATCTGCGGCCATTAACAGATCGTTTCAGCACTTCTTTTTGGCACTTCATAACAAATCATTCGCTGGGCCGCAATCAGCTGAATGATTGCAACTTGTTATACCTAGCAACTAAACATGATTTTATTTTGAAAATTTCGGGGGGTGGGCAATTGTGCGGTTGCCCAGCCCCTGATTGCGGACTTGATTATTCGTAAGTAATAGCTGCCTCTTCAGTTTTATTAACTGTCGCTGACAATTTGAGCGAAGACTGCAAGGTAACTTGTGCTTCACATAAGAAAGTACAGTATGCTCCAATAATCTAACAACAACAACGACTTGCTTTTTTACAACGCTTTTAAAAAGCTTTGTTCTTTTAATTCACGTTTAGTTGAAACTTACCCAACCCCAAATGGCAACTTTTGAAGAATCAATATAATCGTAAGTTTCAATGAGATACTTCGCAAAGTCAGTTTGATCAACAGGTTCGTTCTGTCCAAGTTTTTTGTACACTTGCCTCATAAACTTCCAACCTGAAGAAAAGTTAACTGCTTTGAAAGTTATCTTTTGGAACAAAAACAGAGTAAGCAGTCTTGGATTTTGACTAAAAATAACAACACAGATGAGTAAGCAAAACAGTTGTTTGCAAAGCCAAAAACTCGTCAGTCATTGTTGGCCTGCCTGCCCTTCCAAAGTAAACTTTGAAATAGCAGGACGAGAGCAAGTAGATAGCCCTGATATGCATTATGATCAGATGTTTGAAAAGCATTTATGATAAAATTTTGTATGGATCATTTTCAATGTTTTCTCAAAAATTCGAATTTTCAGCTGTATTTGTTCCAGACAGTTTATACCCATATCAGTATGAACTTCGCATGGGAGAAAGTGGTCTCAAGTTTTATATAAAAGGTGGTTGCTTTAAAGGTTTCATCTCGCTTAAATTTATTTTGTGGAGTTGATTTGTGCAGGTTTATTCATGGGCGTTGGAAGGATTTTTTTCCAGGGGAGCCACCAGTGGTGAAATTTCATTTTGCCGACTCGAAACTAAGAAAGCAACTTTTTGGTGCTGAAACTTTCATAGGAAAATGTCAACTTTCAAAATCCAGGGGGGTCAAGCCTCCTGCTACCCCTTCCGATGCCCATAGATTTATTTGTAATCATTTGCTGCGATACGATAAATAAAGGTTTTGGAACTATAGTAGATTTGCCGACGCAATCTAGAAGCGCAAACATTATTTGGAAACACAGGTTCCGAATTATTTTCCATCAAAAATTAATTTTGGTTCTATTTGCCCCAATGCATTACTTGTTATCCGTGAAAACCGGAAATAAAAGCTGCTAGAAAACTCGTAAGATATTTGCTGTGTTGCACAAAAAAGGTCAATTGCTTTCCAGATTAATCTCAAACGATGCAAAGGTGATTCAATGCAAGGGTTGAAAAACAAGAATACAAACATTTCGCAAAAGGTACAAGTGTTCTTGCTGCCATCGACAATGCCAAATCGTTGAGATTTGGTGCTATCTGTTACATTCAAATCATTGGCGGTGACGCTGCGCTGGATGAGAAGCCAATGCAGTGAAAAATTTATATTGCCACATATATGTTGGTAACATTCCGTCAATAATCATTTCTCCATAGGCGAAGATTGTGATTTTTCAACAAAATTCAGCAGCCTAAATTCACTCGGGTGCGACAGTTTAATAAAGGCAAATGAAATGCACGACGTTGAAGTAGTTTGATCTTTCTTTGTAAAGCAAAAAGCTGTTCTAAAATGCACTAGCAGCAAATCTCTGCTGAGGAGCAAATGATTTGTGGGACAAACCCGATGGGATTCATTTGAATATTACCAAAAACGATAACAGTAGCCAACAGGAACGGATTAGGTGATACGAGGCCCCTTGGCTAATCCTTTTCCGAGGCCCCAAGGATGGTTTACACTTCCCTTATGCTGTCATTATTAAAACATGTATTAAGAAATAAAAAGTTACAATCATCGAATTTAGCAACAATTAAAAACGTTTTGTCCTGGCCTTTTTCATTACAAAATCATCTAGGAATTCATTAAAATTTGTTTGCCTAAATCAGTTTTTTTAAGGAAAATGTTAGATACCCAGTATGGACCTGTAGGGACCCGATTTCTCTGATTCTAGGGACCCGATTTTCTCTGATTCTAGGGACCCGATGGCAATTTTCCCTGACTCTAGGGACCCAATTTTCAATTCTAGGGACCCGAACCGGGTCCATAAAACGCCTTAAAAAACCCTGGCCTAATTTGTCACTTTTAATGCACCGAATAATGGTTAGTGTGGAAACCTATCCTGGAACATTGCGACCCTTTAATTCATTTTTAATTCTTTTGAATCTTGAAAAAGACCATTCTCCTGAGCCACGTCAGGGCCGCAACCAGCTGACACGTACATATGAAACACGACCAACCACATGTTTTATCGCCTGGTTCACACCTAGTAATCGACACGATTCACCAAACGCAGGACGCAGCCAATGTGCTTTGAGTACGACGGCACTGTAGTCGACATGCAGCTTGACCAACGGTCATATTGATATTCATGGAAACTCGTTGGCAAACTCTGGCGTTATCAGCATGAAATCTGATTAGGTAAATAAAACTAAACTTCATAAAGAATTAAAGCATAAATTGTTGCCGAATATTTATCGAACTCATCATATACCGGCAGTTGACCCTATTTGTCCCACAGTTTGCTGGACGCCCCCTTGGATCTTGAGGTCCTACATACGTCAGCGTATTGGTAAATCCGGCCCTGGTAGCCAACATTCAAACCTCCCACACTTTTGGAGTGCTGGTGGCAGTACCAGGCGGGCTCCTTTGGTTACAACCCTGCACACCTTGTTTCCATAAGGACTTTTTCCTTGGGAGTTAGAGTCTCTTGACTTACGTAAGTAATAGGGTACGACGGTTAGAATTTCATAGACAAGATTTTGATGTATTCGAAAACATGGTTTACTTTTTTGCAGAAAATAGAAGATAGTGTGATGGTAAATGTAACATATACCAAAAACCGATAAACTCTAGCATCACAGATCCATTTCATGGCAGTACGCTCGTACAGTACTTAAACAGCGGTGTCGAGCAAAGAGCAGCAAATATTTCCGGTCAGTTAGTTATTGAGCTGTCATTTCATGCGGACACGACTCTAAGTTTGACCAAACAGTACTTTGCAGTCGCAACGTTCAAAGAAAAATAAGAGCTCGTCACCCCAATAGTCAGCATCAGCGGCCAAGGAAGACGTTTGAAACATTGCTTGTTCCATTGATTGAATGTGCGTTTCAGAAAGTGAAAAATATCCTGACATGTATTGAAATCAATCGAGTGGTTTTCGTCGATACTTTCTTTTATATCATGACCATACGTCTAGAAAGTTCGACCGGTCTAATCATGAACCAAACAATTCATAACCTTGGGTCTTTCAAAAAGTCGTTTCAAAAATCTGACCTGAAAATGCCGTTCCTCGACCGTCAACTGAGGCCACTATGACATCCCTGTGGCTAACCATGTAAGTCTGGGAAAAACTTCTCGCCCAGGTTTCTGTTACTTCTTGACTTTCCGGTCCAGCATATCTGTAACCAACGTTTCCCGAGCTTGTAAGACGAAGAATTCGCTTCAGTTTTACGAAATCCCGCGAATTACAAAAATTGAAATCCATCGTCAGAATGCAGAATTAGATTTTATCTTTTAATAGATAAATTTACAAATCGAACTTGATTTTGATGCTTGTTGCAAAATTCGGCTTGCACTGATGTCATTTCCTCATGCAGGATTTTTGTTTTTTTGCTTTTGTGCGGTATTCGAAATATATTGTCCACTACATCGATGCTAATTTTTGTTGAGTTCAAAAATACTTGCTCAAAAACAGGAAGTTAGTTCAGCTTCTCTTGCGTTACTTTGATAAATGGTGAAGGCTATGCCTAAGTCAGATACACTTGACTGTTAACAATACCATATTGTTGAGTGCAAGTACAGTACAATCAGTCTTCAAGAACTAGCAGAACAAATTTTCGCAAGCACTACGTTGTTCAGAACCAGATTTTCTGTTTTTTAATAGCTGAAAAGAAGCAAAAAGAAGGAAAAATGAAAGTTTGTCAGTTTTTTCTAAGCGTATGACAGGGTAATTTATGCACAAAGAACACCGTTATAGTGAAATCAGTGTTTAAAAAGTGTTTATCGGTTTTTCTTATCCTTGTTAAAAAGTTAATGAAACATTTTCAAAAATAGCCAGGAGTAGCGTAGCCTACTGTTTTAAGGCCATAAATAGCTCGGCAGAACACGGTGTAGTCAAACACAACTAAGTGGTATCGTTTCTCATTCGCGGAAAACGGTTGTGTGTTTAGACAAATTTGCCTTGAAGTCGTGTATGCGCAACAAATATACATACGCCAACGCTTATATCCTGCTTTAAAAATGCAATATGAACCTAGTTTGCCTACAAAACAAACTTTGCACAGACTAAGTACCTAGAAACAGAAATGTTACTTACACATAAATCAGTAAGGGGTACTTTTTAGTCTCAGTGAAATCAGCTGGGCGCCATATTTTGTAGTTGTATCCTGCACATCAACAAATGTACAAATAAAACGAGTGTTTCACACAGCAACTTTTGCTTCGCAAACATTGTAATAAAGTCTAAACGATCATAAAGCACAAGCAGAACAACATGCTTCTGAGCCATGGTATTCACTGCACCAAACGCAATTGTGCAAATATTTTCAGTGCTTTTTTTGGCTAAAGAAACCTCTTGAGCTTCTTCATAATTAATGTTTTCTGCGTCCATTGCTACAAAAAACAAAAGTCAGAAAAACTTTTAAAAGCTTTTTTGGTGAGTGTCACGCTCTGGGTATATTTCAAAGCAGCGAGTTTTTAAATGTATTTCTTTTTCTTGTTTATCGCCTTGTTTCTGTTATTTCGTAGATTATTATAGTGCTTCTATTTACTTAAAGATATCTGAGCGCCATCCGGATTAAAGTTTTCCAATTTGTAAAAATAATACGCTTTTTCTTTAAGGCTTGTGGTGTGAATAGCAATATTACCATACACAATATTGAGCCTTAACACAGCCGTAATATAATACGTTCAGCACTCATAAACTTTTGTATGTGTGTGTTTGTGAAAATGTTCAAATTGTAAGATACCTCAGATTAGAGAGAGTATCAATGTAATTTTATTGAGTTTCATAAGACTTAAAATGATTTCAAATGAAGTATGCACATTATAGTTATCAACCGATGAATTGGTTGTACAACACAACTAGTGTATAAATGTAGCTACAGCTGCTGTAAAAGCAATTGTTCTAATGAATGTAATCAGGAGTAAGTGAAAAGAGTAAACGATGTAGGCCACTTTGCGGTGGCATGTCACTGCTGTTGGGCAACGTAGTTTAAATTTTGTAATGCCATTGTTGNATCCATNAGCAGTAAGAATATTTTCTTTGGGTATGTGTAAATAACGTTCCAAGACGATTGATTTAATAATCTTCTTTCCCTTTATATGTTACGTAAACACAAACGAGCAACAGCTAATATGATTTTTTCAAAAAAGTGTGATGCACCTCACAGTTTAACGCTTACCTTTATCCGGGTATTCCGGACTGTAGAACACGTTGAATTCTCGTGTTGGCCACTTTACCTTACTGACCGTTGACTGCAATTCTTTGTTGGGCTCAAGTTCTACAGTTTTTCCCCAACGTCCGTCTTTGTCAATAGGTATCCAAACTGTTAATGGAATCCAAGGACCTTTATGCAAAAAACAATATTATTTTTTTCATTGATAAATACTTCCTGCAAGTTTTCACTTGTTGAAAAGGAGTATTTGCGAGGAAAACTTTTAGACAGATTAGATGTGCTGAAGAGTTAGCTGTTGATGGCAAAGCTGTACCTAATTTCAATGTTCAAACGTTTGAGCAATAATAACTAGTTTTATGTTGGTTTTTGGCATTCCGTTTTTAGCCCCAATGCGAAAACAACTGACCCCGTTAAGCGAGCACCTAAAAAAACTTAGTTTCCCTAGTAGAATAGTTTGCTTATTTTCCAAATGAGCAGATGTATCAATATTTTAGTGAAAAAGGTGGACAATACAAAACCTCTGTCTGTTTCATTTTTTCAAATTATTATTTCACAAAGGCCTTAGCTTTGGATTTCTCTGTCCATTGATTTTTTCCTTGAGTTCTCGGCAATTGCACTCTGAGGTGTCCATCTTGTTTCTTAGCCACTCAAGTTATGTTTGGCAGTTTCATGGTTCTAACCCTCACCCAATTGCAATCTTATGCTTGCTTCATTTAGGCCACAGTAAACTCAATATCGATGGCCGCTACGCAATCAGATTTGACAACGTTGTTCTATAAAGACCAAACATTATTTATATATTCTTTGAATGCCCTTTAACGTATACCTCACGTCAGCTCCTATTGTCAAGGATTAAAAAAATTCATGTTGGTGAAGGTGTCATCACCTATTCCGCGTTTGTGTCCTTGATTTCCAAGAGCCAACCAAAATGGTACTATTCGCACATCTACATTTGCTAAGGGTCCCGTCCGTTCTCAATTTGTGCAGGAGTGTTTGTTTTGTCGTAACACCCTCCTTTTTAGAAGAACATTACGAACTCTGGTTGTTTATTTCGTTTGTTTACATTATTTGAGGTTTTGCATGTCTGCAATGATCGCTGAATACAAACAGAATGCATCCAATTAATTAAGACTTTTTCGAAGTTCTTGTGGGTCTTCTTTTGTCTATTTCAAGCTGATCTTCATAACACATAATTTAATTTATTTTTAATGTAAGAAGGCACTTGCGTTTCTTGAATCTATTTTAGCAAACCTTGTTTCTTTTTCCCGTTTGTCTATATACTAATTTATCCGATACCAAAATGTCCTTTGTTCGCCATGGTTACTGAACCAGCTTGCTCTTTTTTAGTTGGCAGTTTTGGTGTGGAGCATACATATTTACACCTGTTAGGATACAATTAAAGCCAACTAAATTTTCTCATGTGTCCCGAATAGCTACTTCTCAACCGATTAGAGAGATCCAGGGGCGCAACCAGCTCTTCAATTCGGAGGGGGGCAATTTTCATGAACTTTCATTCGATGACGTCATCGTGCTTATTCAAGCGTAGTACAACGTTTTCCCAAACGGTAACAGATATGCTCTTTTCGCAACATTTCCGAAAATGAGAACTTATTAGTCTTAATCAGGCCCGTAACTGGGTGCGAAGCCAACACTAAAAATGTTTTCGCCCCCTTGGGAAAATGCGTTGGACATAGTTTAAAACTATTGGACATAGTTTAAAAATTTGGGCCCCTCCCAGAAAACTCTTCGCCCCCTCTGTTGTCTCAAGCTGGTTACGAACCTGCTTTTAATCAAGATGCAGACCGGAAATCAGGACAAAGTAAAAATTAGTAGCCTAATACAAACGCCTGGTTCAGCATTCAACTAGTGCAGTCATGGCTTTATTGTGTCAGATGTATAGGCTATTGGTAAACCTGCCTAACTTTTCGTCTTGTTGTAGAGATTTCATCAAATCGTTTATCAAGATTTTTGAAACTTAAGTTGAATATATTTGCCGTAAGATAATTTCTGCAGACGATACTGCAAGTGCTGAAGCTGTCAGATACAAGAGACTATTGTCAGTATATATTTAATCAATAATGCTATTGTTCTAATTGTAGATACGAGAATGTGTCTGCCAACTGAAATACTCTTGAAAGGAATACAACAGGAACAGGGCCCTTGAGAGGAATAAAATGTGCTGGTGCGGAACCTGTTTCTGGCCCCCTGATAAATTATAGCTAATTAAGAGCCTCACTAGCTTTGCAATACTATGACTAGAAAATGATATACTTTATTTGGTATTTTACATCATAAACCTTTACCAAGGTTATAACTAATTTTCAAAAAGTCACAGGCTGATTTCAAACAATTCACATAACACACAGTTGCTTTGCGAATTTTACAATTATACATCAAAAATAACATTAATAGTGGGCCAGGTTTTTTTTGAGGAAAATATTAGATACCCGATATGAACCTGTAGGGACCCGAATTCTGTCATTCTAGGGACCCGATTTTCTTTTATTCTAAGGACCCGAATCGGGTCCCTAAAACGCCTTTAAAAACCTGTAGTAGGCTATAGTAATTCTCACTAGCAAAGACAATTCAATAGTTCTTTAGACCTAATACATTAATAGAAGGACACGAAGAATTTCGGTACTTGCTTTGTCATGGGTTCTAACAGTTTTGCAAAATTTTACTTGATCGCTGTCGCGATGCCAATTCAGGGTTGCGGAGTGGCAAGGAATCGGAGGCTTTTTAGTGGAGTCGGATTCCTAACGACACCAGGGGTCGGAGTCGATATTTTTTCCGACTCCGGAAGTCCAATTGGATCGCTTTTACATCACACTCCTAAGTTGGAATTCCTGTTGAATCGGTACAATTTCTTATAAAACTTTTGTTGAAACAGAGACTTCTTGCTGTGTACCACAATTTCCACTGAGTGTTAGTTGCAACAAAATTCATGGCCGCCAAACTTCATTCACTGTATGCTAAGGAGTCGGAGTCGAAAATTTTGGAAAGGTCAGATTTGAAGTGGAAATTCTGGAAAGGTCGGAGGTGGAGTCAGGGCCGGATCCAGCCAGTTATGTTAGAAGGGCGATTTCAGTAATGTTTGGCAGTCAAGTTTCATCAAAGGTTCACAACTGCAAGAGAGATGAAGTATACTTCACAACTTTGCTGTGACAAAAAAAATGGACGGCAAAATGGCCTTATATCGCAAATGCTGTTTTCCGAATTTTTCAAAATCATGGTGAATAAAGTCACTTGCGTAGGTTTTAGGGAGGCGATCGCCCTCCTCTGGATCCGCCCCTGGTTGGAGTCAAACATTTCACTTCCGGCTCCGCAACCCGGGATGCCATATTTGAATGATGGCCTCTATTAGCTTGGCCATGGTGGGGCAATCGAATTTTTATAACCGGGATTTTCTTACTGATCACAAATATCAATGGGTTCAGATCTGGCGAGTTTCCAGGCCAATCTATCACATTTAATTTTGCTTCCTGAAAATCGTCTTCACTTTTACAGATGAAAGACACGGAACTGGAATGGCTTTTCTCTCAATTACATCAATGTATTTGTATAAATTCATCATACCCTCAATTGGCACAAGTGAAGCTACTACTGAAAAACTGAAACTGCCCCAGGACATCTTTTTGGCTTCCTTTACTAGCTCATTGCAATGGACAGGATTTTATTGCTCACGATTCCTGATCCTAATAAATCTGCTGTGTTTCCATGGAACAAAAAATTACTTTCATCTGCAAACAGCACTTTGTCCGGTTTTCTACAGTCCAACATTAAGGCTATTTTTTGCACATTCTTAGCTTTTCTACCAACCTTCAGTGGGCGGCGTCACACTGTACTTGAACTTCTGTAAACTCAGCATGCAATAAATCCTTCTGTAAATCAAAAGCCGTCTTAGCATACCTTTTGCAATGGCTGTTTGGGTTTGGGTATAGTTTCAGTGTTACGAAAGCGTAACAACGAAACTCTGCTTCCTAGGTATGACATCTGCAATTAAAAATCACAGAAATTCCAACATGGACAACTCTCAACCAGGGGTGGATATTAGACTTTGGGGCCCGAGTCAAAATAGCAGAAAGCTGCCCCAAAACATTATACAGTTTGTGATATGTCATTTGCACAATATATGGCCTTGAAAAAGGGCCCATTGCCCCCTATGTTTGTTCACGTTACATCAAAAAAGGGCCCTATATTTTACATATGCTTCACAAACATTTTACTTGCTGAAAGCAATTTAAATTTTTATTTTGTCTGGAAATTTGCTTCTGCGTGAAAGTCCATTTCACATTGTAAATTGTTTGAAGTTATTTGATTGAACATTGTTCTCTGTCTACACATTAAATTTGTTAAAGGGCCCCCTTTGGCACATATTTTTGCGTTGTTTTGAAAAACATATGACTTGCTCCAGAGCGTGCGGCTCCAGAGTGGTTCATCAGCTTTCAAACATAACAATGCAAAAACTAANTGCGAAAGTCTCAAAGAGGGGCCCCCGCGACATCTCTGAAAAATGGGGGCCCCGAGCCGACAGCCTTGTTCGCCTTCCCTATTATCCACCCCTGCTCTCAATATACAAAAGAAAGAACTAGCTTCATTCTATAACGCTATTGAGCTGATTAAAGTCCTGTGTAACGTCATAAAAGTATTTTTCGATCATTCATTCATGTTACGCATTTCATAGTGCGTTGGGCTAACAATGAAACAGCATCAATTGAGATAATCCCAACCACACATCAAAAGAAATGGCGATACATTGTATATCGACTAAAATCACAACATTAGCCAATTAATTTGCACAAGGTTGTATAAATAAAGTTACAACAATAAAAACTTTGTGCATAATTGCACTTTTCCATTTTTAAAATTGAGGTTCATGGGCTCCCTAGACTCTTGTTGGCCCCGGAGCGGCGCATTGGCTGCACCCCCCTCTCGTGGGGCCTGAGCAGGAATGCAACTTTAACTTTATGGCGAATGTTTGGGCCAGGCTCGCCACCAGATGTGGATGGACCCAGCCACTTTTGCTAGGACTACCTAAACAACACCTCAATAACTTTGACGCNCTTGTGAATTTCGAATTTCCCTTGTGACGTTAGAGTTTGGCTGTGAAACCCCAGCAACAGTTAAGCACTGAACATAAAAGCAAAAATGCTTAAATAGTAGCCTACAGTAACCCCAGCCAAACATAATTATGAACATATAAGTAGGTTATGCTGTTTCTATCACCAGGCATAGTCTACTGGGTGAAAACGTTGCTCCACTGGTGTGATAAAAATGCAGTATTTATTGTTGACTTTTCAAGAGTGTATGCAAACTCTTCCTCAGAAGATGGCAAGAAACAAAATCAAAGCGTACACACACACTGCATTTCCGATAATTTTCAGAGTGGTACACGAAAAAAATGATAAAAATGCCTTAGAAATAGGCTACCAACATTTTATACGATCTCCCAATTTCAGCATATTTGTGGTTAACTACCAATCATTTACGAAATTTTCGATCAGATGGCCTGTCTCAAGATAAATCTTGTAAAGAGATGTTTAACCAGCAAGACAAACAAAAATTTAAGTAAACTTTTCTTAAAAATGAATAGAATACAAAATTTCAACTTTGTTATTTGGAAGTTTCTTCAAATGTCAAAATTGCTATACAATGTTTTGAAAAGTTCAGGGGGGCAAATGCCCGAAATGCCCCCTCCTGGTTGCGCGCCTGGAGAGATCTCAGCTGCGGATCTCAGTTCTGTCACGTGACTAGGATGTCACAAGAAAGATTGGCGAGGCGAGTCCTGCTGGCTACACCCACGGGAAAGCGGCCCAGATGTAGACCAACGACCAGGTGGCGTGACTGTTGTACATCCGTTTCTCATGCTGTACATCTCCGGCTTGGTCCCACCTTGGTGTGGGGCCCCCAAAACTATCAGAGGTTCGTAAGCTGATGGTGAAGTCACCAAAAACAAAACAGGATTATTTTGACTTATCTTTTTTATCGTTTTTTGACAAAAATCACCAGCAATTGTGTTTAGATTAAAAATAATTGAACCTACAACTTCGCTTTTTTCTAATTCAAGTTAAAACAGACCTGTTCATAACAGATCACTCATAACAGGTCATTCGAAACAGACCACGTTCATAGCAGACCCGTTCATAGCAGACCCGTTCATAACAGACCACGTTCGAAACGGGTCTGTTATGAGGGTGGTGGGTTATGAGCGTTGTCTGTTAAGACCACGTTCATAACAGACTAATTGTGTTTCACCATCAACAAAAAACAAAATATAAGATATTATATTCCACATTGAATCTTTTCTTACGGTGAAACAACTTTGAAGCTAATTTGAGAAGTGATTTCCGTTGCTATTGCAATCTTTGTGAAAAGTGTCGTGTGATATTAATTTCAAATTGACTGGCCCTTGGTGTCGAACGAGAATTTTTCATTTTATATTTTATTAATCCAAGCTTCAAACTTGCAGCGGATGGTTTATGTTTGAAAATTTCTGGCGTTGCCGATTTGTATCTTGCTAACTTTAGATTCCAGGAATTTGAGAGTCCAGGTACAAGAAATGACCTTGTGGAATTCTCTGTACGTCTGCACCTTCTCTAGAATTTATGGGTACTAGAACGCCGCGGAAGAAGTTGAACTGTTTACAGCAGGGGTGGCCAACCCGCGGCTCGCGAACCGCATGCGGCTGTTACGTAAATACCGCATTCATTCTTGCATAAGTCACAAATTTTGTACCAATTGTTCATCTTGAAAGTCGGGATGCGATTTACATACGAGATGCGACTTACACACTCATTGCGTTCTGTTGGTGTGTGACATTTAAAATAAAAAAGGTATGTGCCTGAGTGACGAACAGATGGGGTGATGTTTATGTGTCCATATGTATAATGTGACTCTTTGCGGTAACACAGTAAGAAATGTAGCTATTGGTCTCTGACCGGTTGTCCACCCCTGCTTTACAGCAAAGTTCATTTTGAATGCCTTGTCTTTCTGCTTATTTTTCTCCGGAACCAACTTGCCTTGTAATGAACTGACAAACCTCATCCTTTCATCACTCGTTTCGTGAGCTGCTTGTAGGCTTGCTTCGGCCACATGTGCTCTTTGCTAGAAAGGAATCTTTCAGAGATTTCAGGTGATTCTCAAACAGATGTAGCAAAATATAAGCTTTTTCAATATTTAGTTTTGCAGATTTTTCTTTCCTATTGACACTTGTTTTTGAAAATTTCCTGAGTGTTATATTTTCCACAACCGTACAAAAGAGAAAGTGCGATATAAAAAAGACAATGCGCAAAATGCAATTGAAGTGCAAAACAACGAACTAAATGAATAAACAGACTGTTGAAAACTAAGAGTGAATGCAGCTTAATAAAGTAACTCGAAATAAATTTTATGATTTCCTTAACATCCAACCTATCAGTACAACTTGCCACAAGGAAACGTCAATGCAAAAACATGAGGTTAGATCAAAAAAAGAATTCATCGTAAACTAAAATGGGATGGTCATATTGAACATTTAACAAAACAATGCATGTGGCGATAACAAAAGCCTTTTAAATTCCAGCCTTGTTTGGACATTAACTGTTGAGAATAATTAATTTCTTGAATTGCAGTCATCTGCATTACTGCTTACTTATTTGGAAAAATTGTAACTTTGAACACAGAGCTAATTTGGTTAAAGTTAACAACAGAGCCTTAAAACATAGTAGCAAAATAGGCTTTAAGAAAAATATGCTAATCAGTGTTTTTCACTACTCAGCAAAAATTCCGGGAACAAATAAGATGTAGGCTAATGATATTAAATTGGAAAAGTTTATATTTAAAATATTCAAAATTGCATATCCAAACTATTGAATATTCAGAAATAAAGTTATTGTGTCAATATCATAACATGAATTATCACTCATCAACATTTGCGAAACAACTTTGAAATCTCTTTCTGCCAAACAGCCGAAAAACAAAGCTAGACAGTATTCCTTGGCCAACTACAACCTATATCCATTCCCAAATGCAGCCTCTGCATGGATTTTCTTTCTCCAACACTTACCTATATAAGTGAATAAACTTAACTTTGTGCTTTTAATTCTTTTCCCCTCGCAAACTGAATCTTCATTGTCTAGAAAATTGTTTTCGTTGCCGTGATCCAACCAACGCAAGCCCAGCTGAACTTTTATTCTGCATAAGATGGCTTTCTCCTCTTGCTTTTACTAATGTACGCCTAGCTGAGCCTTCATTCTGCGCAGAGCAGTCCTCTTTTTAATCCAACCAATGTAATTATGCTCTCGTCTGCTGAACAAAGCGTACAGCTACTGTTTTGTGTAAGCGATGATGACCTTGCTACGATTGGTCTAGTTGACTTCTAGACTTCGCAATCGTTTCGCCTGTCCGCCCGCCGTTCTTTTTGCACTGACAGGAAGATAAACATATGTCTGGCCGTTTGTCTTTCGTATGCGTGCTTGGAATCAAATATCTAACACAACTTCTCTATCAGGCTCTTTCAGACTATCGTCACACAAAAAGATTAAAAAAAAACTTCATATGCTTCGATAGTTCAAGCTTTCATCTGATCGTTGCCAACCGTCGCCGAAAGTTATGCTAAAAATATAAGATGCTGAAAAGTTTTAAAATGAAAGAGAGATGTATTTAGAGACGGTGAGTAAACTACACATGTATCCACAGGAAAACGATGAAAATTCTCTACAGAGAACAGAGAACACAACAAGCAACGAGCACTACATTTGATAGCAAAAAAAAACAAAAAGTACAGTCTTTGCTGTGTTAGGGTGTTACTTCTTGTTTCCGAGGCTGGGACATCAACAAACCCTAAGGCAGACTTTCTCAAGCTGTGGGCCACGGAAGAATTTTTGATGGGTCATGGCCTGGTGTTACTGAAACTGAGAACATTTTGCAAGATGAACCTTTCAACGAAAACGTAGGTCGCTCTTCAGATACAAACGTCATAACACACTCTCTTTCGTCATTATGTATTATAAACTTGCGACGTGGAAATTTCCACGAACCTACCTGGTTGTGCACAATATACAATTACCGAAGGCATTTCAGGTAGACGGGCGCCTCTTGTTGCCATGCCATGAAAACGAAATTTAGAAGAAGGCTTATTGTGGAAGATGACTTGGTCTGTGCATTATCATGTATTGAACCTCGAATACGAATATTTATGCTTACTGCTTACTAACAACACACAGGCTCAGTCTTCGCATTGATTGTAGCGCACGTTGTGTTATTAAATGTGGTTTCTAGTTAATTGTTTTTCTTTCTGCTCTGTGCATCTGTAACAGTTGTCGCATTGAAGAAGTTGTACAGTCAGTGGGCCACTTACCCTCTATTTGTTTATTAACTGGGCCACATGCCTGAAAAAGGTTGAGAACCCCTCTCCCTAAGATTATCTGGTCAAGATGCTCTAACAAATATATGCAGGTGAGTAGCGGGGAGGGAACGAGAGGGAACGGCAGTCCCACACTTTATTCATATTTTCGTTTATAGTGTCATGAAAGTTAATACTCCGTTAAATACTTATTTAACAATGAGTTTGAAATGCTGTTGAACAGGGGTAGTATTTTGGGTGCGTTCCCACACTTCTTTTTTAGCACTACAACCCTGCTTATGACACCAATAGGTATATAGTAAATTACACGAACTCGCACGTCCCAAAGCAGACGAAACGCAAGGAATGAAAACACAAGAAATGGAAGTGATCCTCATTTGAATTTAGCAAGAGCAACAAACATAAAACTTTGTGTTACTCATTTAATACTGAGAGATCCGGTGTCTTGTAACTTTTTGCAAAAAGCACTTTAAAGGTACAACCTTCAGGCTTTGTTCCACGTCAGACCAAAGGCAGCATACCTATAAGGATTTTTTTCGAGCATTCCTTGAAATACCTTGAATAAAGTAATTTTCAATACCAGCGAATATGGTTTGATAAGAATGAACAGAAGAAGCTTGTTGAAAAACTTCGTTGTATATTTTTGGCAATTTACCGTGGTGATATTTGTGCATGCATTTTGCCGGTTCGCATTGATAAATATTATTAAGTTTCAATACTCTGTTTCAATATTTTCAATAGTTTTTGTATAAAGGAGCTATATGACATCTACAGTATATTTGCTAAAGGTCGTTATCAGCAATATTTTTTGCAATACCGACAATTCTTATTGTAGGCTAAATGTTGTAGCCACAGATATCGAAAACACTTACGTTTCAGCTTTGTGGTAATCCATCATCAGGAAAGTTAATACAATGCATCAGTGACACAGGAAAGTAAAGATGTAGTTTGAAGGCATTCGTGCTATATTAAGTGATAGAGACCAATAGGTATTTAATGGTAGTAGGGCCTGGCAAATTCTTTTTCAAATTTCATAAACTTTTAACAATATAAATGATCATTTTTGATAAGGTTGCTTGAAAAACTCAAAGTACCAGCAGAAGCGGTAAAATAACTTTACCTATGCAATTGACAACAGCACTTCTACCATCATCTGCGAAGTCCAACCACACCCAGCCGCATCTGTCAGGATATTCTTGCCAGAGTTTACACGTCATGCACTCCGGTTCGGTGACGTCACGATCTGTTGATTTGACTCTCAGTATTTGTCGTCTTCTCGGCAAATCATAGGCAGCTCTGAAGTACCTAAAATTGATGCATGTTCACAGTGTCATGGATAAACAGCCTGGTTCAAATTTTTCACGAAGCTGTTTGCAAACTATGACCAAACGTAAGAGCTAACGAATTGCCTACTGCAGAACAAGGTAGACGACTTTGGTCTAATGAAATTTTTGGTGATGCTGCTTGGAAATTCATGCTTTTGCAAATCTTTTCAAAAATTCTATAGAAAACTTTGCATTGATTACTGAGTGTATTTGCTTTTGGATCCTCGTTTCTTCAAAGAAAAAAGACATGGATATCACATTAACACAATAGTTCAAGTGGAAATACAGGATAATTATTTCGACTGCTTCCAGCTTTGATCTCACTAACTGTTGATTCGTTACAATCAGCGCGACTTATATTTTTAGAATCTACAAAACGTTTTGTTGTACTAGGCGTCAATGATACGTGCTCCAGCTAGGTTGGAACTAATTTGGTTGCAGCCTGCAGGTCAGGATTTAACTTACAAATATCCATTGACTTCGTCGTAATGAAAAAGACCGACAATATCGTAGCTGGTATTTGTCATCCACGCTATTTCATTAGATCCCTCTTGCACGAGTGCCAGTTGCCAGTAACCATCTGTATTGTCAGCATTGTTTCGAGTGTAAATTGTGAAGTAATCCGCGTTTCCAGAGGCGGTGTTCCACATCGGGTAGAAAGGACCAAACTGCAAAACCATGATGTCCAATTTTCCAAGTCGGCACAGGTGATTACTACCATACTGACTTCAGTAACTAATCCCCATAATCATCTTTTGAGTCAGGATTTAAATTTTTTTACTTTTTCCGAAGATAATGGTGTGCGTAATAGCCACTATATAGGTAATTCTTTAAAAGTTCAACTTGTTCTTTCGCAAAGCTTTGATAATACGCGAAGCATAGATTTTTAGTCTACTGCTAATTTTCTGCTTCGTTACAGCTCCACCTAATCAAAAATCACAGCATAACCAAAATATTTTATTTTTCGTTGTAAGCGTTGCTGAAATTTGGCCCACCACTACTTATTATTTTTCTCAGAACAATGACGTAACTCAATTAAAATTGTGCGTAAGTTGCAAACTCACGATCTTGGATAAATCATTTTTAACAGTTTGTTAATTCCTACTGTTACTTACCCAGCCGATCCAGCCTCCGATTACAGTTTCCACGTTGGCTGCTGCCTAAAACCACAAAATGTAAATATTAGTGCCGGTTCACCGACGTTTGTGCCTGGCTTGACGAGATTAGCAACACAAACAATCTTAGAATGCAAAACTGATGACTTCAATTAAAAGCTCGTCGCTCGATTCTAAAATGATTGTAAGAATTAGACGGTCAAACGCCAGGTAGCTCAAAACTAGAATCTTACGTGAGAGCAGTTGAAGTCAAAACCAGGTGTCTGCTGATGACATATTTGAGAAATGCTTTGCGTTTGAAGACGGTTGACCCAAGTAACTACACAGGTAGTTGAGTTCTTCCACGTGAAGCGAGAAAAACAGTAATCTTTCCTGCAAAATGCCAACCAAGCATTGTGTTTTTGTGAAACAAAGAACTACGTGAAAAATTCATAAACACTGCGAGTATTTTCTTTTTTCTACTAAACGCCGAATAATATGGATCGCCTTCAAACCATACCACGCTCCATAAAAAATCACTGGACAAGCGAAGAAATCTGTAAATGTTATTTTTGCAACACCACTTCAACAACCATGTTGCATCGTTTCGAAATAGAAAAAATGACATTTATTGAAGTAGGGCCTACTGCTAAAATAATAATTCTAGAATAGGCTTATTTTTATAAAACTTTCTGTATTGATCTATCAATATACGAGTAATAAAGATACGAACAACAACATCCACTCAAATCGTCATTGTTTAGCAATGAAAATACTCTAAAACAAACACTGAAATGGAAGTTTGGTAAATATCAAACGTTGCTCGCTGTTTAAGAAACATCCGCGGATGAAACATTATCCCAGTTGGGCACGGAAACATTGCGTCAATGTCAATAAAAAAAACCGTAAAAATTCACAAAGTTGTACTTGTTAAACACTCTTGTTAAAATATGGCCTTAATTTTAATGGATAGGTATTCAGGACCTCATGTACAGCTACTTTTCTGAAGTTTTGGAGCATCAGGCGATGTCATTGGCACAGGCCAGTGACGATTTTAGCGTTAAAGACGTTGAAAGGGCAAATTTGATCTGAACAAAATTTACGGTGCAAACGCATTTTAACAAGCAGCAAGCTTCATAAAGTGTTTTCAAATCAAGGATGAACGTAAAAACTGGGTGACTACGGCCTCGCCAAGACCGCTCCCTTTAGTAATTACCAATAAACGTTGTTTGTACATCTACTGCTCTGTGATTTCACAGAAAAGCTTGTTCTTGGCTGCGATTTTCCACCTTGAATAAAGAGCAACAACCGCAGCTTATTCACCAGGTCAATGTATTTGCGCACAAGTCCCCTTTTCTAATTTATTCGTTTTCCCACCAGTTGTTTGTCTCTGGGATGAGAAAACAAGTGTAAAGCTTTCGCCTGGATGTTACATGCGACGCTTAAAGTACCTACAAAATGAAACCAGATTGTGGTTGTGAGCACAAAGGTCTGCCTGTCTCAAAATTATGAAATAAACTCATCCTTCAATCACAGGAATATACCCCGCAAATTCTTTCGGTGCATGTAATTCGAACAGCCCAGGTGACGGAGCGGAGAAGTCAAAGACCCACATCTTCACTTTTCCAATAATACTTCCTGGTTTCGGGTAAGCGATCTCTGTTGTTTCAGGATATTGACCATCGCCATACCTGCAGATATCATCAATGAAACTCAGTTAAACTGGTAATTGGTCGGCCAACCGATTTTGTGTTTGACTGCGTCATTCATTCGTCTAGTGGTAATGTATAAACAGCGTATGAAATGTCAAGATGACGTATCATACTAAAATTCAACGCAAGTGGTGCTTTCGCCAAAGAATGTTGAAAATAAACTGCCGTTAGTTTATTAACTTTGCTCAGGTTGGTCGCGATTTTCCAAGAGGTTCTGGGTGTGTTTTTTTTCCCAGTATAGGGCGCTTGTTGTCTTGGTCGTTGAACAACATGAATGCACTGTCTCATGCCGAACGCATGCACACGCGGTATGACTGGTGTGTCCATTCGTTCGCCTTTTACTGAGACATCTTCTTATGTTTGTCGTGTAATTTTCTGTAATGATCACGTAATAATTGGCAGTCGCACTTTTACTGTGCCCTGCTGGAATATCAGCCTGTGCTAGCGCAGCCACCCCGTAGATCCCCTGTAGGCTTCTCTACTTGTTTACAGCATCACGTGTTTCGTCGGTGCACAATGCACTGCTCTTCCAATCGGCTCAGACGCGTGTGTAGCTTTAAATCGTTTTTGTTTCTTTTCCGCTGAGCTTATTGTGCACTATGCTTGCTTGAAGTTATATTGAATTAACGTCTGAGTTATTCTAGGTGAAAATCCGTTGTTTGCTACGGGCCAGATCAATTTAATTCACTATGCTCTTGAATCAAATTCTAAAACCGAAAGTGAGTGGATCATCGCCAGATGATTCAGAGGCTGCTGCATCATTCAAGTACTGGCTTACCACTTGTGAAATATTCCTGCGAACCGTAGAGGCAGGCCAAGCTGCGTCAAACCCTGGTGTCGAGGTGAACAAAAAAACGACTGCTTGTTAATTTTTTGTCTTATGCGGCTTATTCTTATGTTAAAGACGGCGATACGAAGGACGATGGTTTAGTTGCTCTAAATAAAGCGAGAGAACACAAGAAACGTCATTTTTGTGAGATATCTACTTTTTACTCGAAAGCAACAAACAGCAGAAAGTCTCCAACAATTTTTCCAAACTTCAAAAATGCTTTCGAAGGTTTGTTCGTTAAAAGCGGTGGATGCTGAACAGTACCGTGAAAAACGTCTCCGTGACGCATTTACCGTATATACTCGTTTTACCGCCCGATCTTGATTAAGGGCCTGTTTGAATAGCCGCCCGTGTGAACAGAACATAAAAATAAATAAGGGCCCGTG
>JGI24022J15233_10000679_pt1 | contig 23701 bp, 15 predicted proteins | sample Ectturendosymbi2_FD_15233 | JGI IMG/M metagenome (IMG submission 15233)
CAATAGCAACAAGGTTGTTCACCCCTGGGATAAAGGAATAGTATAACAGATTTTGGAAGACACGTTGACTTGTTTGGTAAGTTATCAGATTATCCCTTTCTTCGAAAAATGTTAAATTACTGAGCGTATTGGCTTCATTTCAATGCAAACCTATAGGTTTTATATCCCTGTCAAATAGTAACAAGGTTGTTCACCCCTGGGATAAAGGAATAGTATAACACATTTTGGAAGACACGTTGACTTGTTTGGTAAGTTATCAGATTATCCCTTTCTTCGAAAAATGTTAAATTACTGAGCGTATTGGCTTCATTTCAATGCAAACCTATAGGTTTTATATCCCTGTCAAGGGTAAAGAAGTGTTATTGTGTCAAAACCGTGTTCTGTATTATGTGGCGCTAAACGCATGTTTTTTGATGAGTATAAACATTCATTTTCGGTGGTGCGTCCCACTTGTGAGTCGTGGGTTCGTGACTTGGTTGCTACGCTAGCTGCAGGCCGCAAGCACGTGGATAAAGCAAGCTGCTTGTGAAAACATTTCATAAATTTTTTTCAGCTCATTAGAAGCACCCAGAAAAAAAGGTTAATGTGCCAAATATTTTCCACCGACAACATCAACTGTATTTTTTAAGTTCGAGCCGCATTCGTTTACTTCATTACGCCTTGCGTGCCTTTTGTGACGCGTCATCCATCAAACAATGGCCCCTTGTTGAAGATCTAGCACGGGACGTCTTGGATGATGGGTCTTGTCCACGTAAACAGCGATACATCTTCGGTTCCTGCGTCATAAGTCGAAGCTGTGACGCATCGAACACCGCGATCTGTTCAACTCGAGAACCGCGACACCAGGTGGCGCTCGAAAATTCGAGTTTGTTCAGTACTGGGACCGGAACGCAACATTGATATCTCGTTTCTCTGCACGGTCGCTGGACTTCATTTAAGTGTCCGCAACGGTTCAGCGGCTCAGTTGAGTCAACTATGCGGCCCTACGGGTATTGACCCAAGCAGACGGAAATGATCCCGAAGCTTTAACCAGTTTAAGGTGGGTGTTTTTTAAACTTGTGTCAGGGTTAATCAGAACCTTGTGTTGTTTTGACGCAGCTCACATTGAACTCTTGGGGAAGGTTAACTGGCAATGAATTAAGAGTACAATGAGGCATGACGCTAAACCTCTGCTGATTGGATAACTGGAACTGAGTTTCCAACAGATTTAGTGAACTGTTGCATTTCAAACGCGACGTCAGATACTAATTGTGGAACAACCTTTAGTCGAATATACCAAATGTTGACGCCACAGTTGTCTTTTCAACATCTGGTAGTCTATTCTGAAACAAACAAAATAATAGACTCTTGGAGTGAAGCTTGTGTTACCAGGTGCCACAAGCGAACCAGATTAGAATTAAGGTGATAACAGACCAAAATTTAGCACTTCCTCATTTTTTACATCAACTCGGATGCTTGTCTGATTTTGCCTTTACTTAAACTTTATAGTTGCCTCTTTAGGCTCTGCTAACAAGTTTCAATCCCACAAATTATGGCTAAAATTTTTTCAAACCAAAAACCTAGTGCCACGAGAAAAATAACTGGACCTGAACAAACACGTGTGAAAAAAATAAGAAATTAAAACCATTTCTACTGTTATATCAGCCATGAACCAGCCAGTACTCACTTAAAGAATATTATCATTGATTAGTAAACTGGAAATGTAATTTCTTTTTCTTGTCCTTTTTATAAGCCATGCTAGCGGGAAGAAATTTCGGACAAGTTGAGTTGCTACACAATTCAGTGAACTTAAAAAGATTTTTTAAATGCATGCAAATTAAACTGCCTACTCAAATTGCATAATTCCTCTTATAACCTAAGGCGGCATTGGCACTCATCCTGTATCAACTCGGAAGGCACTAATTCACATTACCGCGTGCACAAGATAAAATGACAGAAATTTTGCCAAGAATAACAGTGCATTTGAAACTAAGAGAACCGAGCTGTTTTTTCTCAACAGATGCTTGCTAAAAAATATTAGTGCCTGATTGCAAAGTTTTGCTAAAGTGCAGCGTGCTGCATTTTTGGCTTCTAATGCTTTAATAATATCCAGGCCCGCAACCAAACTTTTTCGCCCCCCCTGGAAACATATGATGGAAATAGTTTAAAACTATTGGACATTGCTCAAAAAATTTGGGTCCCTCTCAGAAAACTCTTCGCCCCACCTGGTTTCCTAAGCTGGTTACGCGTCTGATAGTATCTCACACAATTTTCGAAGTCTGCAAGTCTGTTGAATTATTTTGCACAACAATTTAATCCTAAGCAAAATTTCATGCAATGGTTATCAGCATATGAAGTTTTCAGAAAAGAAACTGCAATGAAAACTAAAAGTTCATTGAAACACCGCAGTTCTTTTTTTAGCAAGCAAGAAAAAATATTAAGTTGTACCACTAACTTCCAAACGTAGTTCGAATTGCTTAAAATTATAATCATTTACAAAGCTTTTTCATATTGCTTTGTGCACGTTTTTGATCGGGAAAAAAATTTATTTACTTTCTTTGGTTAAAAAATGTCAAGTAAAAGATTATCGCCTATTGTCCGAATGACACTTGTGCTCCGCAGGGTTTGCCAGTAGCTTCTTGGTGGGCAGCTTTCGATTTTGTGATAAATAGAAACTTGCTTTCTCTCTGCTTCATGCTTTTTTCTTGAAGCAGTGCACCGCCGCAAAGTTATTTTTGCGTTTTGATGGTATCCCAAAGGGCAAGTATGTAAGTAGGCATACTTAAAAATAGACTGGAAAATTCTATCCAGTAATTGGCAACTGCAAGCAATTGGATTTGGACAACAGGGTCTTCGGGATTTTGCACCAAAACTGATAGATCGTGCAATAAATCGGATTCGATTCTGCTCATTTCTACATTACTTACAACGTTAGTCAGCCAGTCAAACCAGATATTTTTGATAACAAATCCCATTTCACTTTTAAAAAAATCGACTAGGCAGCGCTAGCGTAGCCAATCCAAAAATTTGGTCGGGGGCAAAATATTTTATTTTAGGAGAATAACGCTATTTTGTTTGGGATACCGCCTCTCAAAGCACAAAATGACTATATTTTCTAAAAATTTGGGGGGGCATGGCCCCCTAGGCCCCCCTGGCTACGCCTATGCTAGGCAATTATTTTAATGAAGTATTGTTGCAACCTCTCCGGTGGTGTTACGTTGATTGTGTGATTCACCACGAACGGGATGTGCGCGAAGAACAAAAATATATGTGTGTGGCGCGAACAAGCAATAATAGAGTTATCTCGTAGGGTGGTCTCTATTGTTGCTTGTTGCCACGGTGCGAAGCTTTGCGCACATGCCGCTCGGGATTTCCGGTCGCAACAGTATTTAGTTTACGCTATTTGTCGCGTGCCAGAAGTGTCGGTTCAAGTGCTTGCGTTACTTTCAGATCTTTCTTGTTTAGTGCGCTTCGTTTAATTAAAAGACTGCATTAGACATTCAGATGATTGTCACATTGCTGAAATGATCAGTGTTTATTGCAAAAGTTTGCAAATACTAAAGTGCGACCTAAAAATTCGTTAGAAATTGCCCGGCGGTTATTCTACTCTTTTCGTTTTCAACAAGTTTCATTGCAACCATCGAAACCAGTCTTGTAATTTCAAGCAAAACTTAAAAGCAGCAGGTCGAAGTGGCATCTTTCTTCGACATCGTTCGTGCTTGCTGGTCGTCGCAGACCTCACTAACCTGCGCGGTTTTCATTCTGACGCCTCGAGTTACTGTCAGCGACGAGTCGCAGTGATCATTCGAAGCAAGCGCAATCGGTAATTTGTGAAGCAGCATTCGAGTAAACTATCATAACCTTGCACTTCAAAAAAACTGTTAAAGTTTTAATGACATGCTGCAGCCTGATTGAGCGCCGAGATATGTTTGTAGTGCCACTTGGTGAGCGAAAGTCCGATGTGGCAAAGCCTGTTCGCCCCTTCCGTTGCCTCATACTAATTGTCAGTTCAGCAATGATCTGCGCACTCGAGTCGCTCGCAACGGTGCAACCAGGCGAACAAAAGCAAGCCCACCGTCATGTCACCTGCTGTTTACAACGGCACCGTTTGCTTCCTCGTTGGCGGCACTCATCTGGCGGTTACGGCGTTATTGCGAAAAAGAGCAGGTTTCTGCTCGACGTCTGCAATCACCTTCGCCGCTTGTAGTTGGTGACGGCTGTAATGTCAACAGCAGGGATTGAGAGCAACCCGTGTTTATGAGCCCGCGCCGACCAGTTCAGCACATTACGTAGCCAAAATCACTATTTCGCTGGATCGGTCCAAGGTCGGAGAAAAAATACTCTCGATTTGAGAACGATCGCCCCCCCCGCTGTTGCTCGCAGGTCGTGATCATTCAGCACTCAGTGTGGTGTCGCCTCACTGATAGTGGGCGTGTAAGACCGGAAAGGGCAGAAAGAATAGCAGCCGAGTGCCAACAACAAGCAAGGGCGAGCAGCATCGTACCATTGAACAGTGTGTAGCTGAGTGATGCAACTGACAACAGGTCGTTATGCTAGTTTTCGATCCAAGGCAGAGTTGAACTTGGTTCATAGTTTTTGGGAACAACAGACTTCGCAAGTTTACACCGGCACTTTTAACACAATTTGCTACTATCATGGTTAGATTATCATCACTGTACCGTACGTTGTTCTGAAACATCGTTACTGTCATCACCTGATTGTGCATTCGTGGGCATAAGAATTTTATCAAATGAACAATCCCACAATTTTTTTAATTTGCTTTTAAAGTTTAATTGCCCTGCATTATCGCACTTTCAATACACTGGAGGCGGTTAGATGACGTCCCGATATACATTTTGCAGTTTCAATTTACGTATTATTTAGACTCTCGTGTAAGCAGTAAACTGAATTGTTTGCTGTTCTACCTATGCCTAGTTAATGAGATTCTCTGCAGAGGCTAGAAATATTTTGGGAACTGATCTGGTGATTTTTTCAGTGCCTGTGTGCAAGTTTGATTTAGTATTATTTGTTCTTTTCTTGGTTGGTTGCTTTTAGTGTACTGACCAGCACTGCTGCCTGCCACTTGCCCCTGTGTCAATTTATAGCTATTACATTCCGAATCCTCGTTATTAAGTTTCATTGTTCCCTCAGTTGGGCAGTGTTACATAGGAAAGTTCTAAAATTTAACCTTAACAAAACTTTGTTGCGATTAACCGGCTAGTGTTCTGTTCTAAAGAAGTGTTCACTGAAGAAAAGGAAGTTTGTGCATGTTGATACATAATTCTTTGCAAAACCCAAATCAAATTAAATGCATTGAACGTAACCTTGATGATTGCGATCAGCTGCAAGTTCGTCGCGGTAACTTGACAAGCAGAGGCTGCAGCACTGCTTTTTATAAACGCAGCTGATTCAAGGTGACTTCTACCAACAATATTTTTATTTTCAATTCATCAGGACATGCCCAAACTTTTGCTTACAAGAATACAAAATCTGTCGATTACCTAACAGCATTTGTCTTCTAATGTAGTCAAAGACACGGCCTCAAAGCGTGGCTGGCTGCAGGGGTTTGCGACTATTGGACTGTTGCTTGCTTTGATTGCCGCTGTGCAAACGGCAAACATAACGATCGTAAATTGTGGAGTAAACACTAAACACGCAGGCAGTTTAGGTATCTGCTTAAAGGCATACGGTCGTGGTTCCGCTGGCTGAAGCGATACCTTCCTCACATAACGTGAAGTCTTGTCAGAAATACGTTGCTGGCGTTTGGGAATAGAAGCTGCGGCTGGTCAATTATGCTCATGTTTTCCATGTTAACCTGGAGCTGTTCCAGCGCGTGATCGTAGATATGCGGCGTGGTTCTAAGAAACGAAATGTCTTGTCGATCCAATTTTTTCCCACGAGCTACGGTTGTTGAAAATGAAACGTTGCTTGGCTATGTATGCTGAACAGAGGTTTGCGAAGATTGTTATAGCAAGCTCTTGTGCAGGGTTCCTTCGAAGAAAATTTTACACTGAGCAAATGTTTGTTTTGATGAGCATGAATATTTTAAGGTTGAGTTAGCAGAATCCTGAATAAATTACAAACTTGTGAAATATTGTAGTCCCTATAAAATCTGATCAAAACACCAACAAAGTGCACATTTGTTTTAAATAGCTTCTACTTGTTTTTCTGCTTTTCCAACGTTTTGGAATGTTGGAAAAGCGCGAGAATAAGATTTCTCTGCGCAATTTTGTCTGGTGATGCTGCGAAGTTGCGCACCTTGGCAGGGAACATTGCTCTTGAAGTACCTGAATGCACGCGCATGTCGCCGTTCACCTTTTGCGTGAAATGGCCGTATGGAATCATTCAGGTAGGAAAAAAAAACAAACAAAAGCTGTCAATGTCAGTGGAAGCAATCGCGTTTAAACACTTGCCAGAATCACAGCTTACATTTTACACAAACTGGAAACATTGCAAGGCTTTCATCCCATCTAAACATCATATGCTGCGTTGCTTAGCGACAGCCAGACCCAAGAAATATAATTAGTGCAGCGTAATGGATGAAATAAAGATGAAAAGCCTTTTTGCCTAATGCAATCTTCTGCGGTCCATGACCACTGTGATGGAAACAAGGTCTTGCTTGAAAGACGGATTACAGTTGTAAAAACCTCAAAGAAGATCAGCCGTTTGCGAGAGTAAACGCTTTGCGCATTCGTCGTCGTTGTACGCTCGTTAATACTGGTTACTGATGCAGTAAATCTTCCAAAGAACGAATTGCTTTGCGCAGAAACGCAGTGCAGTCCTTTAAGACCTAATATGACCTTTGTTATGCAGCATATGCGTCAAAACGAGTTCTTACAACTTCGTTCCTGCTCGAATATTAGCGAGCAATACAGTTGCAATATCATAGTTAGGTGTTCGTTGGACACCTGGAGTCCGGATTAGTTTTGTCGCAATGGGATATTATCGACGTGTATTTAAGATGTCAATGAACGTTTGAGCAAGTCTGAAAAAAGATTTGCAAGGCAGTTACAGTGTAGCTTATTGATATGAAAAAAAACAGTTTTCATGATTTTTTTCTCACTTTGTGTGTAAACGAAGTGACAACATGATTTACGATAGCACTGCAGAAATACCATAATTAATTGCATTGCTTGCACTCTTATCCATAAGACATCATTAGGACAATTGGAAAGTTGTTGGGGAACTACTGATATTGACAGAAACATTTAAAAAATCAAAGTGAGTTTTTCAGTAACAAATGAGAAACTACTGTTGCCCAAATTTCACAATGCAAAAATGTTTGAGATGCTGTGCCGGTTATTTGTATCTTGAAATATTCTGTACAAGCCATTATATCAGAAGGAAACAAACAAAACATGAAAAAGTCACATTTTAACGCAAAATAGTTGGAAAACCGAAATATAGGGTCCTTGTTTTGCCGTAGATAAATCGAGACAGATATGGCTTATATAGGCATCGGCTTTTTCATAATAACTCTGTACAGGGGGAAACCCGGGTAATGACAAGTTGGTATTTTTCCGAAAATTCTCTACTTTTACCATGAAATAGAGATAAAAATCTTGTGACATGATTTTGACCATGAAAGTGTAATTGCATGGACGTTGCGCACGTACAGTTCCGCTTTTGCTTTCCGATCATTTCAAGTTGAGCATACAAATCGATAAAGGCCCCCGCCCAGCTAGAGATGCGTATTACGGCGTTTCCGCATCTGCTGCAGCCGTAATGTAGTCACGATCCCCTGAGGGTTGTAATGTGACAAAAGCGAGAGTCGTGATTTAAGACAGTCGAACGGTTGAGCGTGACGAAGAAGCGTTCTGCTTCAACGGTATAAATCTAAGGTTTTTAAAAAATTCAGTACATCTGTCAGTTCACTGTACCGACGAACAGCAACGTCTGTGCACTAAAATATTAACGCGAGTTTTTTTACGGTTTAAATGCAGTTCCAATCAGTGCAGGCAGACAGCTTTGAGGTGGCAATGTGCCAATTTTAAACGTTATTGTAGGTCACAGAGCTTCTTGCAAGATTCTAACCTGCAAAAGAAGAATACAAGGATAGAGTGAGACTGACGACCACCCTGCATTGTTGCTAGTAAAACGTCAGTCATTTTGTGGCTTGGTTTCATCGCAGTACATATCATTTAAGACTTGGCCGGTTTTGCTCAGCTTGAAAGAAGGCTCATTCGCGCTACATTTGTTCTGGCCTGAATCATTCACTTTGTTCAAACCTAAAACAAAGCATTGCACTGGCTGGTCGTGCTTCAGTGTAGTTAGAAACTCTATGGCGTTATGGTGTTTTTTTATCAATAGACACGGTGCTCTGTAACCAAAACATTTACCATGGGTCTGTTTCAGGCTAGCACCTTCACGCTGCACCTCAGTCAAACCTCTGAGAGAATATCGTGCGCAAAAATCTTCCAAAGAAACGAATTGATTTGCACAAATAAAATACTTACCCCGAACTTGACAATTTGAAAATTCGTCCTGTAACCTGACATATAAGCACGGCAATTTTTTGTATTACCGCCGCATGCACATCGCATCTGCGGGGCGAATGCAGATTAAAAAAGAAAACTCTACCGAACGTCGNTGCTGCAAATNACTCGATGGTATCCTGTGATGCATTAGGTTTTGATCAGCAACCACTTGCAACCTGATACTCAACGAACCGTTTGNGTTTGTTTTTCCAGAATTTTTCTTTGATCTTTCTGCATGCAGAGTTGTTGCTGTGACTAAAATGACGGTGATGCTGGACGTGTTGATTTCACAGCGTTTTATTTGTTCGTGTAGCGCATAAATCTTACAAACCTCGTCGACAGTGGTTATTGTAATCTGGGTGAACCGAATAATATTGCATACTTTATTGGTCTTAAGGCTTTGACTGTTCCCTAGGAAATTACGTAATTTTACTTTCGAACTTCTCATACTGAAAACAATGTTTTGATCTAAGCAACAATTCTGGTTGCAAACAGTCCGGGAAAACTTCACCGCGTAGCCTCTGCAACTTCATCTTTACCACTACTCTGACAGTGACCGTCGCACAGGTTTTTCAATTCTGTATATTCTACAGAAATCGCAACCTCGTCGTCTGGGATCGAGTAAAATTATTTAGTAATATAACGTTGCCTGCGATTGCCGTAATCCAGGGGTAAGTAATTTCATACGAAAAAGCTGTATTTTCGCTTTACGAACATTTTCCTATCAAAGCCGTCTATGACTTTTGCAGAATGTGGTGGTGAACTAGAAAGTGAGGCGCCGGTGACTTAAGCGCTACCGGTACAAACCTCCCACTCGCGCTTACAAAGACGCAAAAGCTCCTTGAGCGCGGCTTAGTGCCACTGCAGCCGCCATTAACGATTGATATGATGTTCGTCAAACATTTACCTTCCAGTTTTAAAACCTTTTTTCGAAACTGAATACGATCTATTTTTGATTGATGCAAGCAGGCTTAGGCGTGTAGGAAGAAGGTGATCTGTACATTGCTGCAGTAATGAAGAGCGACACCGCCCGGCAGACGGCCAGCAGGAGCAACGACAACTCCCTCGTGCGGGCGATAGAGGACGACCTAGATAATTTGCTGGCGGCGATTGGCCAAGTTGAACAATCTCTTTCGTCGAATCGTAAATCAACGGTGCAGTCGAACGCGATCAACGATCCTGCAAACGACTATTACGACGTCGCACTTGAAAGCGATTCAACTGGGGAGGTCACAAAAAAGTAAGCCGTTTTTAGTACTTTTGCTTGTCGCACTGTCGTTACGGGGACGCGATTGGTCTAGGTTCCAAGCACGTTTGTAATTTTTGAGTGGAGGAGTGATGAACGTTCCTCACAGTTGTGGCAAGACTCTTCGTAGTAAACGTTCCTTGAGAAGACGTACCCGAAACAATTATTGTTTGTTCTAACCTGAAACCACCTGCTAAAGTTTGAAAAATTNTTGACAGTTCCACGAACAATAAATTCCCCCATGCAGTGGAATATTGGAAACTTTCAACTGCAATGAAATAAAGTAGGACTGTGGTGCAGAGGCCTAAGTTGCCTCTGCAGCATTTGCTCTTTTGCTTCATCATCTCATTCTACAGTTTCTAGGTTACTCTACTTTTCTTCTGCCTGATCTATAGCGACTCGAGGTTGTTTCTTTCAAAATATTTGTTCGTATTCTAGGTGCTTAAAACATTTTTGGGTTCGCAACGGCAAAAGCTATTACGTTAGTTGTTTAGTCACCTGAGAAAGACGCGGTCTTCATTGAAAATTGTGGAGTAGCGCTGAAAATCTTTCCGTTACATTTCGTCTCGTTTCTCGATCTCATGAGTCTTTTAAAAACATTTTTGTTCATTTAACGCACGCTTGCAAAACGTCACAAATAAAGCTTTAAGGGAAAAAAACACCGCAAGATGGGAACCGGTCCTACAATTGTAAGAAAAAGAGTATTCCGATAAATCTCATTTAGCTGTTTGTTGGCAAGTAAGTGCAACTTTATAGATTAGTATGCCCAGTGGCAATCCCGGCAACTGCTGTATACTGACTGCATCGAAACAGCTTGCGCGGTCATCATAGTTTTATTTCGCCCATATTTTGAAGTAAACATAAATTCTGCATCAATACGAATGGGACATTTGGCCGCCAAGATCGTCATTGCTTTGTGTTTCTCTGAAAAGATTGCGTAGTGGAACTAGGCTAGGAAAAATGAGCACTGTGTATGAAAGCATTGCAAGCGCACGTAAGAAACAGGGCGGTTCGTTGAGGCGAATGAGCCAAGTGAAGATCGTTTATGAAACGGGCGATTGTGACGAAAGCGTGTAACGCCAGGATGACTCGAATGTAAAGGCGTAACAAGAGGGGGATTTAGCTGAAGAGGCCCACTGGCCACCGTAGGGGCCAACTAGGCAACACTCAGAAAAAATTGAGAAATGATGGTGAATCCGGATGTGGATATCTATACTAAAACTCGAAATTACCGGAAAACATTCCGAAAAACGCAAAAAAATAACAACCTATTGAAAACCTACAGAATACCAAATACCGAAATTTAAGCTAAGTGGGGGCCCAATATTTTAATTTATCTTGCCAGCGGGGCGCTTCAAACCCCTGCCCGCCGTNAGTTAAACTACTGCTCGAATGAAGAATGAGGTGAGTGAAGGCAAGTTGCAGTGAGGATGCGTAGGGTGAAAAACGGAGCTGGAAAGGCTTTCCGGACAATTGCGAGTTGTGTTGTAAGCCCTGTTGTTGAAAACAATTGCATCGTGGTACGGAAAAATGCAAGCCATTTAAGAATCAACAGTGCGAGTTACAACTGAGCCGATCTGTATGCAGGGCCGTAACTAGGGGGGCGAAGCCCCCTAACAGTTATTCGCCCCCCCTGGAAAAATGTGTTGAACATAGGTTAAAAAATTTGGGCCTCAGAAAACTCTTTGCCCTACCTGGTGTCCCAAGCTGGTTACGAGCCTGTCTTTATGTACTATGAAACGACTTGGACGGAATAGATCAATTTCATATCTGTAGTAATGCCCTTAAACTCCATAGCTTTGCATTTTTTGCCGGTTTGTCTTAAGCTAGATTTACTAAATTAAGTTACTGATATCCTGCTATCGAAGGGAGTCAAAAGGTAGTACACGCAATCCTAAGGATAACGAAAGAGCGAAACACACCGCAATACTGTACTGCAATTTATTTTCGAAGCAGAATTGTGGCAAGTGAGGGTTCCGCGCACACCGTTGACTGTCTGCATCGCATTGCTGGAATTGTTAGTTTTCCAGCGAATGCGCCTCCCCAGCAACCAGATCCTGCGATGTGCATCTTGCCCGGTGGCCTCGGTCAACGAAGCATTTTACAATCAGGAATCTCGAATTTGGAGTTTGCTTAAAGGTGCTCTGTGTTGAGAAAAGGGCCCTAAAAGAGAAATAGAAGCGTGGGAGTCATAAAGAACGTCGGAAATTCTTTGTACGGGCAGCAATATGCAAGTTTAGTTTACTGTGTTTACTGGGCACTTTTATTACGGTTGAGCAGGGGCCATTTGTTTGCTCCTGGCGCGTCCTCGTAAATTGAAGAGTTTCTGCAAACGAACACACGCTTGTTCCGGAGAGAACAACTAACACAATTCTCTGCGCAAGTTCATTACGTATGTTGTCGCATTACAAGTTTTTTTACCCACTTTTTGTTGATGAGTGGTTAATGCAGGCAATTGCCACTGTCTATTATTTTTTTTCAACCCACGAGCGCTATTTGCAGGAACCGTAACGGGATGCGCTTAGGACAGGCCTAAAGCAATTATTACATTTTGATGTAACAACCCATTGTTGCGAAACATTAGCTCACACTCTTGCTATGTGGTAGGCAAATGACCGTTTCCAAATTCCAATGCTCTGTCGTACTTGTGGTTTTCATCGTCAAATCTGGTTTTTATCATCAAATCTAAACGTGGTTTTTATCATCAAATCTGTTGACTGTGGAAGATCAGATACGTGGAAAAGTCTTGGTTTGGTTGCCAATGAAAAGAATGAGCAACTTCATTTTGCTCCTTGTTAGGCTTGTCTTCAGCAGTTATGAGTCTTTAGCAGGGCTCCCATTCTGTAATTTCTAAAAAAGCCAGATTGTTCATGAAAAAAAAATCATTTGCCTACCAAAACAACCCAGAAGTGCAAAAAACATACGAAAGCAAATACATGAGGTAAAACGGTGATTAAAATACATATTTGCTTACAGTTCCTCTTCTAAATTTATGTCTACAGCGTTAACATTAACATTCAGATCATCACTTTTCTGTGTTGCTCAAGACATTTTATTAACTAATAATGCTCATGGCATACTCCGTTATTGAGATCTCTTACTTTTCAGGTTTAGATGTACAGTAGCCGTTTTGCTGCAGGCTTCTTGACAATGCCTGTTATGCTTTTTCCTCAGTCTTAATTTTAGTGAGTTTGTTTTTGTTTTAACATGATTAACAAAAATGTTCGTTCAAGTGATGCAGTAAAATGCGGCAATCCGCAAATCTGGTCATTAAATCATAAAGTATTCCAAACTCCTATTTATCTAAGCCATCTTATGATTTTTGATGCATGTTATTTAGATAATACCAGAAACCAGGGATATAGGCCTATAGATTTGTGGACAAGGACACATGTTTAAGCTATTGTCTATTGATATAGCCTCCAGCCTAATTTCTTTGCTGAGATGTTTTGGTCATTTATCTCCTATTAGTATTAAAATTTTGCGCATCAGCACTCACTAGTTTATATTTTCAGACATTATGACCGAGTTGACTTCATTTTTTTGTCATTAAAAAAAATTCAGTCTGTGACAGAAAAATGACCGAAAATAACTTAGTCTCCAGCTCATTTTCAGGCACAAGATGGGGAAAATGCAGGCCCACATTTGCTATTGAACTTGGATTTTGTGAGGTCTTGAGCTGCAAAGGAATCTAAACTCCCTAATCTCAAATCTCGCACCAAATCCTTACTCCAATGCAAGTTGTTTTTTAATTTCAATTAATAGCATAGGCCATAGGGCAACCAAAGAATTTGAACATTCTGTCGCAAACATTGTTTAACCAAATTCTTCAGCTGGTGTCTGGGACGACAACCGTTCACCCAAATGCAAATCTTTCATTTGTTTGTACAGCCGTTTGTTATTCATTCGTGTTACTTCAGCTGTACGCGCAACTGCAGGGCTGACTGTACTGGATGGTGCGCAACCTACAGTATTTGATAATGATATTGATACGGGTTTTAGGGTGTGAAACCGACTGAAGATGTCGTGTTTCACCGATTTAAGCACTTTTTTCGCCTGATGATCACATGCCAACAACCACATTGCAAAAGCCGTAAGATATGTTTTTTATGCTGTTAAATTTACCAACTGCCAAAATTTTATCTTAAAAAATACGCAGATTTGACGGGATTTTTCATAATGAAACCTAGCCACCCAGATGGACTCAAAAACCCCAGATCTGGGTGGAAAAAAAACACGAATGGGAGCCCTGGTTTTTAGTAGTTTTCAGACACGTGCGGGTTGGGGAGAGAAAAAGTGCGAGAGGCGCGGGTTGGGATGGTCCGCGGGGCGGTGTGGTTTGACGTGTGCATGCGCAAGATTTCTCAACCTCTTGCTGGTGCCGGGCGGGCTTAAATTTTGCGGGAGCGGAAAAAAATTCAACCCGCAGGACTCTGTAGTAGAAACACGGCAGCACCAAAAAATTATACGCTGGCCAGTGATGCTGAAATTATGTCAGCCTTGTAAAATTTGTCCTATTGTGAATGCTTTCCAGCTGAAATTCCAACTAAGCTCAGCCGACATTTTTATCATTATAGTTCCGTAGCCTATCGCTCTTCAAAACTTTGCATGCGGCTTTTTGAGCTTTCCGAAAAATTATATGTTGTGTTTATTTTTTTTATTTCTGTTGCACAGTGTAAAAATATTGTAAAATTGTACTATGTTAGCTAGCGTGCCGTAAGTCGTTCCAAAAAGAATTATGATGTGATAGAAGCGTAGATTGCAAATAAATTCGAGTTTTCAAATCTTTATGTTGCGGCTCTTTGCAACTTGGTTTTTACGATATGAGGCTCATACACAGAAGAGGTTTGGCCACCCTGGCCTATCATATTCATTATTTTGTTTTCGTTATTGTGCAAGGTCATGATTCCAGCACAAAGTAGCGTAGGCTATAGTTGACAGATGGCGGGATCTTACCAGCAGACCTAACAAGTGATAGTGATGTGCATAAAAGTTCAAAGTTACTTTCTAACATAGTGCAATTTGCGGTTGAAACAAGTGGTTGCATCCTGAAGAAAATGATACTCCTGCATTTCCCACCATGGACACTCGATGCAACAATCTTGTATTCACTTTTTGAATGAAATGGTTATGTTATTCACGATTGAGCGTGTTTGCAACTGCGAAATGATTCATAATAAACACGTGTTTATTATTTTCTCTGAAAAATCCATGACGCAGATCTGGTGTGGTATGCAGCAATCACACCCAAACCAACTATCCTCCCTTTTTGTTGTCTGCTTCCATTCTTTTCCATCTACCTACGTGAGCAGTGGTGGATATTAGTGGAGGTGAACGAGAAACAGTCACCTCGGGTCCCCATTTTTTCAGAGATTCTGCGGGTACCCTTTGACAGTTTTCCACATAGTTTTTGCCTGGCTTTTTCCAGTCATCGACCGAATTTATTTTGAAATGACCAAACAAATCAAGTCAATTCCGTCACAAATGTCCAAAAAGGTAGGGTAGTGAATACTGTTTCAACAAGTTTTAACAATATTGCAAGAAAAACGACCGAAAAGTCTCAGCGAAAAAACAGATTTTTGCATTGTTCTGTTAATAAGATCTGAAGCAAGTGACATATTTTTCAAAATACCGGTAAAACAACAATCATTAGCAAATGTGCCAAAGGGGTCTCCTTAACAATTGGTTTGGGGCACGTTTCTAAGAGTTTGCCTTAGACCCCTAAATTCTAATATCCACCCCTGTCTGTGAGGCTGGATTTTTAACCAGGCCCGTAGCCAGGTTTTGAAGTTTGGAGGGGAAAAATACATTTTTAGGGGGGCACGATTTTTGTTTTTATCATATTTTTAAAACAAATTTTTCTGGGAACAAGAAAATTTGGGGGAACACAAAAGAAATTGGGGGGCCACTGCCCCCGAATACACCCCTATGGCTACGGGCCTGTTTTCAACCCCTTGTCGGTTGTTATTTGAACCCCATTAGAGTTGTAGTTAGTGGCTGGCGCCGAGCGCTTATGTCATATTTTCGAATGGGGTCGGGAGATGAAAAAGGTTGGGAACCACTGGCTTAGACACATGGTCCATGTCACAGGGTTTAATGTAGCAGTCGTGCTGTTGCCATCTTGAGGATGTAGATAAAAGTTGGGAATCGAACCCTTAACCCTCCGAAATACTCTAGAAGCTGTTGCTCTGGTACTGTATTTATCTTTAGTAGCTTTGGATCCTTTCTCCATAGTGATTCTTGCAGCGGTATTGTCACGTGACATCCATATTTGTTGACAGTAGCGTAGCCAGCCCAAAAATTTTTGGGGGGGCAAAATTCTTGATTTTAGGCTACCAACAGTCTTTTTTTATGCGATACCGCCTCTCAAAGCAAAAAATCACTACATATTCTAAAAATATGGGGTCCATGGCCCCGTTCCCCCCCTGGCTACGCCTATGTTCGTTGAACCATGTACGTAACAGGAATCATATAACGCAAGGATACAGAAATGCTCAGACACAACACATCGAAAGGTACTGTGAGCTAGTCAGCTAGGTGATAAACACAAACAATACTTCAAGATGAACAGACACTAAAACAACGCACCGTCGCACCAACTACTGCGGTCGGTCGTTCTCATTCATCATGATGCTTGACTTGCTGAAGCACATTTTATCATCCGACGTGAAAACAGCTTGTGAAGAAACTGGTATCGCGTCGAGTCATCTGTGCCGGCCGGTTACTTTCCGTGCCATGAAGACGGACTGCTTACAGTTTTTCTTCCCGGGGGAAACATGGGTAAACGGTACTTCTTTACTTTTAACCTGGCTCTACTGTAAAACATGTCTTGTCATTTTTGTGAAATTTCTGTCAGAAAAAATTGTTGTTCTTGTTGAGTGTGTGATAATGTCTTTTTTAACAGTGCGTTCCGCCACATCTTATTTGGCATTGCACCGGTGGAAGTCTCGCGACGTTCAAAATGGTAAACAACACTTTTAGACGCGCCATGATTTTTAACGTTGATTTCAAAGGTGGAACAAAACAGCGAATGTGAAGCTTTCCCGCAGAACTTTTTTGCCTTTGTACTCGGGCGGGCCAAACCATAACTTTCGCTACGACAGTTTCAGCTATCCGTAATTGCTGCATTAACTTTTACTTCAGTCAAGTCAAGCCTGGTATTTAGGGCAGGTTAATTCACCTGTTTTTAGTGCCGTTCCTGCGTGGTGTAAGATTTAGAAACTACGCTTAACTTTCATGCCGCCCATGGAGGGACGCCTGTCTCACTTGGTTATTCAACCTTTCGCCTTGCCCCACTGCGCAGTCATTTTCAAAAAACATCTGCCCTCACTTTAAACGATCATTTGTAACCACAAAGTGGCAGACCGCCTTATCAGTTATGACTCAACCGGAGAAGTTTCCAGCGCCAGTAAATGCTTCACTTGCTCTTATTCGCTTGATAAAAAACCTGGATCGCTGGCGGCCTGCGTTCCGTCACTTGCCTTGTGTCAACATCAGTCAAAGAATGCGGTCATTAAACGCGATAGCACTTGCCTGCGTTTAACTGCAGCGTATCTTTTTCTCTAGGGATTGCTTTGTTGTATGTTAATGCCACTTGTAAAGGTGATGAGCGCATTTGGAAACACTTTCGGTTATTCATATCGCGAGTCGGCGGAGCATTGGTAGGTGGTGATGATAATATATCAGTGCGTTTGACTTGAAGCTTCTGCGAAACCGCCGAATCAACTCCCCACGCTGGGGCAGATGCAGTTTTTATTGCTGCGTGAGCAACTGCCAAAGTGACGACATTTGCTGTGTCGTGCTNGGCTTGACGTAGAGATCAGACAGCACGACTGTGCGGTTGATTATATCGCATCGACATCGTATTGAGAAGTGAACGGGACGCGAGCTGACCGACCAAGTACCTCGACGGTTTCCGTCACGGTTTACGGTCAAGCTTGAGCGCTACGCTTTGATTTCTCGAATATGGAGCTGTGTTTTTAGTCAATTTTGTACCTGCACGCCAACCTATCCAGATCTAAGGGCAGATTCGTATGAGCGTAGGCGATAATAGCGTTAACTTTTCATGTTATCTATCAACATTGGTTGAGACAGAAGCAGCAACACCTGTAGGCTGTAGGGAGTCAGTCGTAGTCAAAGATTGAATTGTGTTGGTCGCTGCATGATTGTGGAGGTACAGTCAAGCCATGTCACCAACTTAGCAAGCAGGCAGGCTGGTTGATAGGCTACTATCGAGAGTAACATCTCGCATGCACCTGTCAAAAACGAACAAGTCTCAGCAGTTATGGGTCCAAGTTATAATCGTATAACTAAAAGAGGTAAACTGCCCATAAAAAGAGGCCATTTGCAAAAATTGCCTGAAGTTAAGCATCTTTCGTGTCATTGATTTGAACTCTTTGAGTAACAAGTAGGATTTACCTAACGTGTGTTTGTACAGGACTGCTGGCAGTGCTTCTCAATTTGACGTAGGACCTATAGCAAAATCTGCTGCTTCAAGCAAGTTGAAGCAGACAGCGCTGAGCCGACCTCTGCTGTGCACCACTAAAGACCAAGTGAACGATTTTTCACGAGGTAACAGTCGCATGTCATTGTTTTGTTGATCATGACTGCGAGGTGCATTTAAATCATTTTTTTCAAATCTGCCTGTCTATTTTTACCATGTTGCTTCTCAGAACCTGATTGTACTTTAAGACATTAAAAGTCTAAACGTTATAACTTACATACGGGAAGTAGGGGTACCCCTGAGCGGTACATTTGCCTATCTGAAGACGTACGTTTAAGGGAACAATATACTTATTTCCATATATTCTAACATATAAAAGTTCTATTAAAATGTCTGTGGATTTTGATATTTCACTCAGCTTTATTGTCATATGAAATTTCAGGGGTACATGCTCATTGCTCATCTGTCGAAATGCTGAAGGGGCCAGGGGCATAACGAGGGGGGCCAAGGAGGGGACAATTTCCAGGGCGCCGAATCACTACGGGGGCGCCGAAAAGTCCCAATATTGTTCTTAAATGCAGTACATTTGCTTCCGAAAGACCTCAAATTCGACCAAGGGGGCGCCAAACTTGCTTCTTGCCCCGGGCGCCATCCAACCTCATTACGCCCCTGGAAGGGTTACATGGTCAGAGAAAGGTTGGGAACCTCTGGTTTAAAATGAAAACTTTAAAAATTGTTGACAACCAAAATCTTATCAGAAATCTGTTTCGGTATTACCTTCTTTTTATGCAGCTGACGTTTTTTATGACCCTGCGCCATTACTGTTTAAACGAAACGCTGTAATGAAAGCAAGGGTGTCTATTTGTGAGCAGATGTTAAATATTGTTCATACCATTGGATAGTCAATGTGTTCTTTTGCTTGACTCAAAAATGTTAACAAAAATATTTGAAGATTGACAGAAAATCATGTTTGAAATCGGTAGTTGTTGCTCATAATAATGCCATGACACAATTCGCGTCATGGTTTGTCAAGTTTAAATTTCCCTTCAGTAAGTATGATTGAAAAACTGCTGTTGAAAAACTAGCCATGCACATGTTTAATACCTTTCCACCAATTTTCTGCTCTTATTTTCGTTGTTGTTTCATAATAATTTCGTATGTAGCACAACCATACGAGTTACCTTTATCATTAATTTAAGTAGATTGTCTTTTTCAGCCGTTTTGTTGAAGTAAGTCATCTAGATTTCTCTGATTGAAGTACAGGTTTCGTCAGTGCCGGGTCATTCATTCATATCGGTGATTTCCACAAATGAAAATGGATAATACAATATTTGAAACTTTTGTCCAGAGCGACTCGCCATTTCTTGAGGTCTCACCTACAATCCACGTCTGACGACGCGCGTGGTAAACTACACGCACGGATCCCACAGAATCTAAACGCGGCATTTCTACCCAAAGAAACGATTCACTAACTGTGGACGCTGCACCATGCAGCAGGGCCGCAACCACCTGTTATTTTCGGGAGGCAAAATGATTGTAACTTGTTGTACCTAGCAACTAAACATATTTCGGAGGGGTGTAATTGCCCGGTAACCCCCCTCCTGGTTGTGGGTCTTCCATGCAGTGATTGCAAGAAAATAAATGTCTCTCTTCACAGTTGTCCATATACGTACGTTTGCGGTTACCTTCAAAGAAGTTCGGTTATTATGACGTGAAAGCGCCAGGGGTGGGCAGTTCGAAACTCTCAGAAAAGCGCCATTATTAATGTAATCTTCGTTCCGCTTTTATTGATGTTGCTTTTACTTTGAGGTCGTGAAAATTTTCCTGAAGCATTTATATAATGGATTGACACACTGTGTCGTATGGAAGATCGTTTATAACAGTTCTGCTCTACATGTGACGGTGTGCGATGCTACTTGCAGATAGCGCCAGGTCACCCGGAGCTGATTCACTGTACGACAATATCGCGGACGATCACCCCTTCGATTTTCATTCACCTGAGATCGTCGACAGAAAAGACAGCTCGTCAACAAATAAAACTCAAGATACCCAGTCGGACACGTCACCGTTAGTGACCGGGACTTGTTCGGCACCATCCGAGTGCAAAGATAGCGATTGTGACGTTGCTGCTTCTAGAACAATCCATCAGAATCCTATCACTCCGCAGCTTTTTTCAACTAACGAACACTCATGCACAGATCTTCACGCGCAAACTAAAATACAAAAAGAGGAGCTTAAAAGCGACGCCGTTGAATGCAAGGTTGTTATGGAAACACAGTGGTTCGATAATGATGTCGAGCGAAATGTAGGTGAAGGCCGTACTCTAAAAGTATCCTCTAAATCTGCGTTCGCATCTCCAAGCTATGAAGCTGATGACTGGAAATCCACCGTTGCCCGGAACCTTGGCCAAAACAGCCCTACTAGCTCCGGAGGGGCCGTAAGTGAACTTTCAAGCCCAACATCTGTTACATCTCTTGGATCGTACTGTTCTGTGCCATCACCAAAAAGCTCGTCCCGCGTAAGTCATAGTGTATTTATATGCAGGCGCGTAGACAGAAAAATAATTTGGGGAGGAAAAATTTGCCTAATCCAGCAAATGATTGGCTTTACGCATTTATGACAAATTTTCCTCAAAGATCCGATAATTTCCGCACAAAATGTGGGATAAGTGGCCGCGCCTTAGCCCTCCTGGCTACGTCCCTCGTTATATGAGCGGCTTCCTGGTAAATCAGGTCGATAGAATGCGTTTGTTGTTCTAGAGCAGGCCTGCACAACTGAGAAAGCTCGAAGGGACAAATTGATCAACATCAATTTTCTGCGGTCCGCAAAATTCTATGCTGTTTGCGATCTGACTTAACTCGTACCGTATTTAGCACTCAGTTCGTAAAAAATGTCTTACACTCTGACTCTGGTCATCGACAACTTAGAAAAGCGCTTGTGCAAACGTAGCATAATTCAAAGAATCATCCTTGCTTGTGTTGCCAGTGCTGTCAACTCAGATTTGTCAATCAAATCCCTGATTAGCCTCTACGCCTTGAAAGAGTCGTCACGTAATGTTGATGCCGCATCAGCCCGATCGATTGTTTGCAAGTGCCTTCGTTGTTGAGGTCTATGGCTTATCAGTTTCAAACAACTTCTGTCATGTGGCATCAAAGCAGTAATGTGGTTCTTTAGAGTAGTTTTCCCTCGTGTAAATTCAATTGCAATAGAAACAGTAAGGTGGTTGCTAAGATTTTTTCTAGGACAACCTAAGAACTATGCTTAAAGAATAACACAGATGTGACTTATTTTTCAATTTTTTGCATTTATTTTTCGAAGCTTTCGCTTATACGTCTTCCTAACGTGAAAAAATCACATAATCGCGAGAATACGAAACAAAGCATTATGATTGCGAGTGTTGCAGATCAATCCAAATAGTCATAAAACATTCTTGACTGGGCAAAAATTTTTACTATCTGCAAAAAGGTTATCACTGATCTTAGTTTTTGTGTTTGACGTTTACACCCTGAATTGTATGAAAAACTGTATCTGAAAAACGTTTACTTCTCAGACGGACCTCGCGGAAGCTGTGGACAAACACGTGATATCTCGTCCTGATGGGCATCGAGCACCTCATACATCATACGGTGCATCCCCCAAACCGAGGAAGTTCCCCACTGGGCCAGTCTCACCAACCCAACTAAAACATCAACCTACGAAGCCAAGCTATTACGAGGCATGTTTGTTTAATCAAACCAGTTGCAGCATTAGTGGTCCATATTTGGCAACGATCCATTCTTGGACTCCCTGCTGATCTGTGTCATTCCTCGTTATGTCAAGTTTAACATAATTTCTAAATCCCGGAAATGTGTCTGTGTCGCTTCTCACTTGCTGGAAAAGGAAGTAATATCTCTTTCTTTAGTTTCGGTGGTTTTTAAATTGGTTGGCGATGCAAACCAGCGATCGTCTCTGTTATTTTCACGCTTCTACTGGGGCTGATACAGTCACTGGTCGAACCTTTGTGATGCGGGCAGAAATGTTTAGCGATAGCTATGCCAACGTGGTCATCCACGACGGAGTCATCTAATCTTTTCCTGAGTAACGTCGCTGACATAACAGGCACGAAAGTTCATAAATCAAAGCAATGGCAGAAGAGTTTGAGGTGACATGTGATTGCACGCTGTCACTTTTAGGTCTCAGCTTTAGCGACGATTATCCAGCACACCGCATTAGCTTCAGCGACATAACATACAGTGAGCTTGTTGTAAGGGACTTCGCATCTGGGATTTTTTTTCGCTGAGACATTTCAGTCGTTTGTCCCATAATAGTTTTAAAACTCGCCAAAAACAGTATTCAATAGTATGTATTTTCGGACATTATGACCGAAGTGACTTAACTTTTTTTCGGTGATTTAGAAAATATTCGATCTATGACCGAAAAATGGCCGAAAAAACTAGCTTCGCATCATAGCAGCCTAGTTTCTCGGCTTGTTTCGGTTTAATGAAGAAAAAAGCATAGTGTGAGATTGTTTAATGTACAGTAAGTTGTTATTTTCTTCATCAGACGTTGATCTCTATGCACACGTTGGACCTAATTTGACATGGAAAGATTGCAGATTCAATTTTTCTTAATGTATCTCCCGGTTTCACTTGCGAATCCTATTAGCGCGCTCTCCATTTGTTCAAATAGTACTTGATCTGATGTATATCAGGATGAATTTCAGGCATTTTATCGACAAACTTGGCGATTGTAAAATGCGTCTCTATAGATTTACAGTAATTGGCATGTGTTAAAAATGTTTTCACTTCCATCAATGCTATAAGTAGAGATTTTAGGCAGGGGGGAACTTAGCTGAAGGGGGCCCACTTGCCAACACTCAGAAAAAAGTTGAGAAATAAAAGTGTAGCCGAATGATGATTCATATACTAAAATCCGAAATCAGCGGAAATACTCCGAAAAACTTGCGAAAAATGCAAAAAAACACAACTTACTAAAAACGTGGGGACCCGTTTTTTACATTTAGCTTGCCGGGGGCGTGGTTCGCGCCCCTGTCCCCCTTCAGTTACATCACTTAATTCCCTGCTAGTTTAGTATTGGGTCGTCACTGTCTTTCTTGTGTTGTGTTAACGCAGTAAAATCAAACCTTTTGCCAATTTCCATTAATATTGCGTACTTTCCTCTCAGGGAACCTATAACAACCCATAGGTATGGAAACAATAATGGCATAATTCTATTTTTCTTTATTTGGATCTTTGGAAGTACTGAGGATGTTGATGGTCGTTTGACATGTGTGTGATAAAGTCATGTGTGCTGCTATATTGCTTTGTGCAAGAAATGTTTCAACTTGGCGCGTGCGAACTTTGGTGCATACACACCAAAGTCAAGGCACATTTGGTGCAGTTGCACATGCCAGTAGCATCAACAGCGTTTAAATGTTTTCCAGTTGAGCAAGGAGGTGACTCAAGACTATGCGCAAGCAGCACACGAATCGCAGGCGGCTGTTTCTCAGCAATCTTCCGATTAACTCTGGTTGCTTAGCCTCGCGTTTCCTGTAACTGGCACTAATTGCATCTGTGG
>JGI24022J15233_10000680_pt1 | contig 23691 bp, 12 predicted proteins | sample Ectturendosymbi2_FD_15233 | JGI IMG/M metagenome (IMG submission 15233)
ATGGATTGTGCTTGTTTGGTTCAAAATTAGGGGTTACTATTACTACAAAAAAGGAGTTTACGTACAGGTAATCAGATCGACAGCTAGACGATATTTTTGAGGGCGGCAACACAGTCCCGCATGAGAATCTTTATATCCGAAAAACTAACCTACTGAAAACGCTAGAAATCGCGGAAATGTAACGAAGAGAACTTCTGAAATTCACGAAAGAGCAATAAATTACAAGAAAAGGTCCCGATGCTATTTGTTCTTTAGACGAATGTAGGAAAGGCTTTCATTTCTGTTGAAGATCTAAGACAATTGTGGAACCAAAGTCGGCACCACAAAAGATAGATTTTGAGGGGGCACTACACACAAGAGGGGCATACTTTCACGCTTTTTACACAAACGGCCAAATAGGTTACACTTGCGTGCGGCCGCAAAAGCTAAGATGGCCTAGGGCCCGCGCTCCGTAAATCCGTCCCTGCCTGCAACAACTAGTTTGACCCCTTAACTAGTAGGGATCTCTGTGGAATCGTAATCGACAGACTACATTCGGCATCGCAACCAACCAAGAACCCTGCATAGGTTCCCTACAACACCATGTTCATGAAAATAAAATTTCATTTTGCCTCTTACGTGTTTCTGCTATTTTTTCTACGCTCAAGTAACTGAGAAACTACCGTCTTCATTTGGTTACTCCGGCTCTGTAAGCGATGTTGGTCAGCTAACTTTCAAGTACAGAGGTCAGCAACATTTAAAGTGCCAGGAAAGTGCAGAAGCTTCCAATAAAATTATAAGATTGTGTTCAAGCCAATTGCGCGAGCTCAATTCGGCGAGTCTGAGAACATAGCAGTGAGAGTCGAGCTGAAGTTCGCTTTCAATACCTTGCGAAGAACTAGAAACCGATACCAATCGTGAGCATGACGAATAAACATCAAACAGTTTTGTTAGCTGCAGATGTTCTGGGAGTGACAATGTATGGATTTTTGGAAACGTCTGTGTGTAAGACTTGGATTTTTAGACAAGGTTCAGAAGCTAAATGAGCTACGAAAAGAGTAATTGCAAAAATCAAGAAAAGGTTTGAATTATTTCAAAGGCCTGACTGCTGAGACTCATCTGAAATTTTATGAATTAAGTAAATGTTTCCGTACATTATGTTTCAGAGCCAATTTCATGAACATCATTCACGCAACAGTTCTAATCTCGATAAAGCACTACGAAATGCTGTGCAAGCTTCTTTGCAAAATTGTCACTGACCAGAAAAAGTTATTTATCGTTTCAGTTATATTGGAACACTTTCGACTAACAGACTATCGCTGGTTTTACTGTATCGATCACAGAAAGGTTAGTGTCAGTGTCAAATGACCCGCCACACGAAAATATTCACTTGCAGCAAGACCAAAACAGCGACTTACCAACACTTTTCTATCTCTCTGTAATTGGATAGCCCGCATGCCGATGATGATTTGAATGTTGTTGATGCGTGGTTGGCCCGACTCCAAATCGTTGGAAATCTGCCTTCAAAATCAACCTGTTAAGCCCTGTGTTACAACAAACTTTTTCTCAACATAAAAAGAGGGCATTTTCTGCCTAACAAAGTTTGTGCTACTTCAAAATGAGTAAATTGATCCCTGAGACCTAGAAAATTACAGGTTGATTTCTGGAGCAACTTACATATCTTGTATGACCAGACCATAGCATACTTTTTAACGGAAAAGATTGCTATGAAAAGCTCAGACATGATTCTGTTTAGGGATGTCATTTTAGCAATTAAGTACGCAATGTCAAGTGGACATCTGTCAAAAATGCTTTTTCCAGCACTTTCAAATAGGTTTTTGTACGGTCGGACACCTTGTCGTTTTAGCGAGCGTAGCAATGTTTGAAAATGTATTACTAGAATTTAGCAGCAAAATCGAATCAAAAGAATATCCTAACAGGAAAAATCCAGTCAAAAAGCTCTATAGCCTATAATGTCATAATAACCCCATCGAGCCTGGCTTAAACTATAGCCTGCAGCCTGAAAATTTAAGAGAAATTACTACGATTTATTAAGGCTTGGGCAGTCTAACTTTGCGATTTGCGATCACTACCGTGATTTTTGCACAAAGAAAACTTTGCTAAACGCATTTGGTTTTACATCTCAATTTGTGTCAAAAATACAAATTATGTAATCAAATCTGCAATGGCTGCATTATTTCGCGCTTTTTATTACGTCATGCATCAATGATGGTTTTCTTCCTAAAGAGGTTTCAAAACGAAGTGTAAACCCCACAATGAGTTAATGTAGTGAGTTTCCTATGGCAATTTTTGATTTATATGAATAGACTTCACCGTGATGTTAAATGGCTGAAGATTTTGTCCAACACTTTGCAGAGGATCAAAGGTGGTGATGACCAGCTGGTATTTGCATCCACCAGCTAACAGGTACTGAAATCCGTCAAATGTCATGAAACGCATGCCTTCGTTTGCACGGCAATATGCTAAGCCTGAAAATAACATAAAAAGCAGAGAATTACTTGCATAGGCTTAACCGGAACAAGCTCGTCTTTCAAATAAAATTATCAAGGCAGGTTGTTTCACAGCAGCCAGGAATAATAATGTCGGAAATTAACTGGGCCAACCAGTTCAAGACAATACACAGTGTTTTTCAAATAGAGTGTTGCTCAATTCGTTTCATTCAAAGGTGTTTGTCAATTTAAAAATATTACTGTGTGAAGGAAGTCATTACTATCGCCTGAAACTTTACGTTGTTGCCCAACAGCCATAACATAAAATTCATTGATGTGGTCGGTCTCATTAGACATATTACTACATAATAAGTTACTAAATGCAGGTAAGTGTGCTACTAAATGTTAACATATTGACAAACAAACAAACAAAAACCAAAAAATGCATTTTTCTCAACAATTTCAAAATACAGGGTTTATATTTTTTGATAGAAAGTGCATCACAATTTTCGTTCACAAATGTGTTGATTGTCTTTCTATCGCAATCAGTTCATGGGTTATGACCAGAAATGTGATTCAGAGCCACAGTAGTGGCCTTCTCGTCCCAATTAAGGAAAAACCACCATTTGTTTCAAAAGCGCGAAAATTGCGCTCTTCGCCATGTGAAGCCCCTCAAGCGTATTACTTTCATCGGAGAATATCATTCGCTACAGTGTAATGCTGTTAACTGTACTTTATGACCTACCTTGCTCCACGACCACTGTTGAACATTTCTGCTCAGACTTCAAGCTGTGATGAAGAGAAGCAGAAATCAAAATTAATTTGAAAAATACACATAATTTTCTTTCCAGAACATTTCTGTTTCCATGTTTTGCAGACCGTACACTCACACGACACGGTAGCTGCTCCAAAGTGAACAGCTTTTATACGATAACAATTAGACTTCAAAGTAAAATTACGTTTTCATTGCTATTATCCTTCACTCAATTGAACAAAAGTTTCGTAGAAAATTTTTTGGCGGAAAGTTACAAAATTAAAACCTCGATTTTATGCAAAGTTTGAAAAGTGATCCTCCATAAGATGGATATTAGAGATTTTTAATACACAACCCATCATACGCTTACCCGTTTGAATCGCGCGCCTCGACGCATATTCGGTGTTTTCCCTTTTGGTTTTCTTTCGGTTCCCATTGTAGCTTAGTGTAATTGGTTCCGTCACCACTGGCCGCACTAGTAATCAGCTTCACACCTTCCGGTCCAGACAGGTCAAAATCTAAAATTCTGTTAAGTCAAGCTTTGTTTTAAATGATGCAATACGCAAGAAAATGATTTAAGCTGTTGGATATCTTTCGCAAAATGTAATACGAGTAAATAGTGCCAAGCAAGAGCACCACATTTTATTATATTAAACAGTGCCAAACGCTTCAGTTGAAAATAAAGCTGGGCAAGACTACAGTAAAAGGGAAATACACTCGTATCTTTCCCAAACAAGAGTTACTTCATGATAACATCTTCTTGGCAGCGCAGAACTCCCGAAGGTAACAAAAAGTGGGTTTTCTTAAGTTACTGCGATGCCGGGAATTACTACCTGCTGCTGGAATCGCAAGTTGAAGCCCTCACACCGTACTCGAATTTTCGTCCAGTCTTCACAACCACAACATGTTGGGTATCGATGTCAAGTTTTACTTGGGGCTGCACACCAACGCAATCGCGTGGAGCTGGAGGAGAGTCTCCCACTAAAATCACAAATCCACTGAAGAGAAATGTGATGACTGCTTTGTGTAACGTGTGTATTGAAACACACTGAATTTATTATGCAAGGGGGTGAAAGCATGCTTTCATCACTTGTCAATTAGGATTTTTAGGATTTTTCGCCAAGCATCTCATTCGTTTTCGACATTTGTGTTATTCAACTTATCCAACTTTTCCTTTTGGCAGGGACTGTACTGTACGAAAAGAGTCTGCTCATTACAAATTTATTTCATGTCGCATGTAAATGATTTTCAACGCAAATCAGTGGTTAGATAGAAAGCAGCATATTTGTTGCAAAGAAGAAAGCAGTTGAGAACTCCATAAATTATAAAATTTGCTTGCACTAACCAATGGTAACTTTCGAAATTAACAATATCGCGCGCAATAGTGTAATAGGAGGCAGAAGAAGAAAAAGCTCTTTTTGAGAACTCAAAACTAAGGAAAAAAAATGTTTAATTGAAAAAAGTTCGCTGAAGCTAAAATGCTGTAAACTTATCAAAAAGCAAAGAATAAAAGCTTATGTTTTTTTGTTTTACCACGTTTGCTCTCCGAGAAGCTACTGTCGGAAAGTTGCAGGAAAACAAAAAAATTGAGATATTCTAACGACGTCCTATTCATCTGACAACAGTAATTTAAGTTTGTTTCTCACAAAACTTTATCTGGCTTTTTAACGATATCGGGAATAAGAAAAACAGTCAAAAAAGTCTTTTGAAATGCACATATACTGTGTATGCAAAACAACGTCATTGGAATTCGATTTTCTGCAAAATAACTCTCTTTTCAACTATACCTCCATTTGATTTCAGCTTGTGTAAACCATTTTCTTCGTAAATAAATATAACAGCGAATTCGATAAAACTTAGTTGCAACTGCAAAATTGTCAGTTTTTGCTGAACTAGTCTCAGAAACGCAGACAGTCAACATGAAAACTTTGTGCAAGTGAAGCTTAACATGAAACCACTATCGATTTCGAGTAACAGGCAACACAAATTATAGGTCTAAGTCTAAGCTAACAAGCAATAAACACGTAAGATTTCTTGTAATAATAGTCAGGTGCATGAAAAAATGTTACAAAGCGTTCTAATGAATCCACTCTTGTCGAAATCTAGTCGCAATTTCATGCAAGTAACAACGACTCGGGTTATCTTTCATCACGGACTCGAAATGAGTATTTAAGATTGGGTGGATTAAATCGAGTCATTATTTTGAGAGATTTTTTATAGGTCACATGGAAATCCTTAAAATAGTAAAAGATGGTTTGATTATATATAGATTTTAGTAGCATAAAAATAGTAAGCAAAATCTGCGTTCGGATGAATGCTTCTTGGTGAGATTATTGGGTAAAAATGAAAATAAATCCAATTCACAGCAGGTGCGTCTTTGCCCGAAATTACGGCATGATTTGTTATAAAGGATCGTACTATGAACGGCTAAGATTTCTCAGTGCAAAGCAAATTTTGTAGAAATTGTTTCCCAATGACAAAAATTTATCCGTAAAATAAAAAATTGTTTTTTCCTATAACTGATCCACTTCTAGGGCAATTCTACCGTTCATCTGCCTAAAGATTGACTATTATTTCTCTGTGGAAGGTGCCATGGTTTGGAATTAGCAACGAAAAGAAAATGTATGCTCTGGTATTCATGCTAAACATCAAAACTCAGTTGGTGACTACTTCTGACAGTTGATGTTGTAGTTCGCTATTGGTGTATTTATAAACACTTTGTATTACGTAAACTTAAAAACATACTGCCTCACCACTGCAAACAAGAAAACGATGGCTTGTTTGGCTGCAAAACTGTAGTAATTAGAAATGAAAACCAGCCATTTGTAAAAAACAAAAGAGTGGAATTATTGTTTAAATACCTTGTATAACAAATTGAAATGGCACGGAGCTTAGCGCTTCATTCGCGGGTAGAACTCTTTTGCCAACTCGGATAAATTCCTGTTTATGATGATCTTCAACGACAATGGATAGTGGAAGATTTCCAGATATATTCCTTTTTGGCAAATAGGTCACTTGGCACGTCGTCTGAAGGAAAGATTGACAAAGAGTAAAGAAATTAATTGCTTAAAGGAGATTTGCAAAATGTAGTAATAGCTATTTGGTAAGGTTGAAAATATCTTTTTTTCGTTTTTTTTGTGAGATGTATTCTGAGTACAAGGTTTCTTGCAAAAATTTTCTCCTTGTCTTTTATGGGCAGTAGAAATCATGAAAATATTTGGAAATGGAATTTATGGAATGGTGGTACAGAATTTTATTCATTTCCGCTTGTCTCCTCAGAACATTTTTGGCTTTGTAAACTTATAGGTAATGTTTCTCTCTCTCATTTTTCTATCTTTTGCTTTCTCAGTCTACTTCCCTCTATATCTATCTGTGTGTGTATTTATCAGTGGTTTTTCTTAACAGCATGTCTGAATAAATTAATTAGCTGAATGAACTTAAAAGGCATTGCAACTGTCGTATTGCTCAAAGATTTTTATTCTCTACTATTGTGTTGACTGATTGGTACATAGTGTAGAGAACTCGCTTCTTAAGCTGGTGGAATGGATTCGACGCCCAACTAGGTCTTATCGCAGTTTTAAAAGACGTTGCTAATGATGGTAGCAGAAGTTACCGAAACGTCTACGAAAATGCCCTTTACATTTAAAAGATGTTACTTTCCACATTTTCAGCCTTGTACTCGGTTTTATTGGTTATTGGTGCAATGGCTGGTTTCAAGAGCAATGCTGTCGTTTTTGTTTGGAACAAGCTGCATCCTATAGTTACCAAATTGCTTGCCAGACTCGACTCAAAAACGATGTCGTGGATCAAAAGTATATCAACTGACCTATGCATCACGTGGTTCCCAACCAAGCATCAAAACATTCACGCGTAGATATTCATCAAATAACGAACACAAATATTTCAGTTCCACTTTTAAGTTTAAAAGCAAGCTCTGTCTCATCTCAATCAACAAAAACATAAATGACACAATCCATTGCAACAATTCATGCAAAATATTGACAGCACACTATTAATGACGTCAATGATTGCATGAATGTCATAAAAATGTCTCAGCAAAATTTCAAAGTGAACGCTGTTGCCCTATAAATAATCACAATGGGAATGGATTGAGAAATATAACCTGTACAAGGCTGATGTTATTACTTTACCGGCCCATGTAGTCACATCACATACCAGAATATTAATATATCTATACTTCACGTTTGGGGAGAACAAGACGTAGATGGAGTCATAAAACAAGAATATAAAATCAAGTTTAACCTGAAACACCAGCCTACCCAATCTCTCAGGCAAGCCCATCACAAAGCCGTGAGATACATCAAAAACCATATTGAATTTTTATTTTAGTCGTGTGCTAGTGCCTGCTGCTAACACACATTATAATATTTGATGGAGAATTTGGGCCTTCACCTCATTTAATCGCAAATCTTCGTAGAGAGCGCAAGCCATTCCACACTCGCCGAAGTGTCGTCCCAGCCGGCAAATGACACTGTCATTATCATCATCGCTCACATTAAGAGAAACAACAGCTGGAATTCCAATTTCTAGTCTGCAAATAATAGGAAGTTTTATTTGGCTTAGCCAATACTCTCAGTTCAAACAATGCTTGATTGCGCTTCCAATCCACTGCTTTCAATCTCCGACTAAGAACTAATGACACAAAGCACGAGGACTTAAATGATTCGCACACACCGCAGATGTGCATGTCACATTTGCTGTTCAGCGACCTGCTGGCCTATGTTTCGAGCTCAAACTCTGAAACCTGATTCTACCAGACATGTAGACTTATAGTCTTTGTCAAATTACAGTCGCTGGATATCACATACTGAATAAAAGTGTTTGTTCATTACCAACAAAACAGACGAGCAGCTTTAAGACCATGCCACAATCTCTCACCGTTATGAAATTTTGTTTCGCATTTAGTTTGTGCAGACAAGCACCAAAGACATGAACGGTTGAACTAAAAGTGGTTACAAGCCTAAATCTGGGAAAAAGTAGTATAGCCTAGTTGTTTTCAAATGCCAAAGCATCGTTTTTGTTCGATCGTTAGTTGCAAAATATTTTCAATTGCCAACCTTCATTTTATCCTCGTTGCTTGGGAAAAATTTAATCTCACTGGCTTTTTATGGTGCTTATACATGTTTCGGATGTGCTTAATCGTAATTGCTTGGTATTATTGAACCGCATTTTCACCTTCCCTTTCCTTCAAGAGTACATAACCCAACCCATATGACGTGTAAGCCGAAGGGCGATCACTTAACAGCTTATTTGTTACATGCTTTCATTTAAAGATTTATTTCAAACCTTCGAAGTGAAATTAAGATCTTATTCACATGGTACAATATATAAAATAAATTGCATGCTATATAAGCCAACATAAGCTGCACAAGAATCGTGAAAATAAGGCAGATGTTCGTGACAACATGGGCAGTGTTTAACCAAACATTTTCCACCAAATAAGTAAGTGACATAGTTTAACTTGCTCTCTAGCTATTACCACATATAAAAAGTGAAAGCGTTCAAGAATATTTGTAAGTCTTCTTGTAAGCTCTAGATTCAAAATGCAATTGCTAACTTTGGAAATTCTATTTTCTTAGGATCAGTTCAGGCAATCCTTAATTTGAAAATGTTTGCCAAACGTCTTGGCAATTTAATAATAGCATTCTAGAGGAGATAATAAATTGTATACAACGAAAGCTTAGAAGTTGTTAATCATCGGAAACCATTATATTCTCGAATTTGTATTGATTTGAACCTTTACCGTTCAGTATAAAAATATCTAGGCGTGGAATCTTTTGATTCTGATCCTAACAGCAAATTTGACTAGTTGACCAGTTTATTAAGTAGACCGATCACTTAAAAACTAAGTAAACATATTTTTGTTACAGCATTACGACCAAATTCTACTTGCAAAAGGGCAAAGGGTGAAATTACTTACATTATGCCTTCGGGTATCACGTAAAAGCGCAAAGGTAGAAACACACCGCCTGTTGGGCATAAGCATCTTTATCGGCGCGGTTTGCTGTCAAAAAATTGAACAGAAAGACTGATCAAAAACGCTTCCAGCTTATTGTGCAACCAAAGCCTGTGATCGATCGCCATTAGGTGGCATTTTTCTAATAAAACGAAATCGTTCAAAGCACATGTTGAAACCTTAGTAAGTTTTCTGCCCCATTTCACGAGTGATTTACATCAGATACCTCTACTGCAAGCCCAGTAAAATTGGCCCCTTAGCTATTTGAAAAACTTACGGTTCACCTTATTGTCAATGAGGAGGTAACAACAGGAGCTGTATTCACGCGACCGATGTCACTTCTCATTCCAAGAAGAACTTTTGCTGTCATTCCCCATTCCGATGTCCCACTTGTCATCAGCGTGTCAATCCAGCAGCAGTGCATAAACCTGGAATTTCACAGTACAAACATGGGGAGTTTATATAATAACCTATCGATACATAGACGTGGGGTGCTTGCAAACCTGCCGCGAGCAGCCTGAATATGCTACAACAAAAAATAAATAGAAAACCGACGCAACCTGATGATGCTGCCAGATGTCTCGCAGTCTAAACACATTTCGACGTTTTCTAAAAAATTTGGAATCTTCCTTTGCTCAATGTAATCTCGATAGATATTTTATCCAGTTTCGAGGCTTTCATTAAAAAAAGTAATCTCTTAGCTTTCCCATTGCAAGCACACAGCATATTAGCGAAAGAGAAATCCTTGCAAGGCCGAATTACTTGAGGATCAGCAGTGGTGTGCAAGGGGGCGGGGCGAACGGGGCGATGGCCCCGGGCATCCAAGACAGGGGGGCATCCATAGAGTGAAATTACAAAAATTAAACTGCTGTAACTAGATATTTTTCCTATTCTAAGCTACTAAGACATGCTGCATAGATTTAATTTTTGAAACTTGTTTTTTTTTGCCAAATTGCAGCAGTTCTCACATTCTTCAATAACAGGGACCTGTATTCTAGGTGTGCGGCGCACACCTAATCATACTGATAGTGACGTGACTTTTTCCAGATCATGCGATCAAGAGAAAATCACAAAAAAAGGTTGAAAGATAAGTATGGACGTTCAGTTGATTTTCTGAGCCAAATTTCAAAACTGTCCTATTTAAACTTGCTTGATTTAGCTGACTTTTTGATGCATCACTAATTTCCCGTTTCATTTTTCGACGTGGAAACCCTGGGTGTGCACATCCGCATACCTTTGCCTGCAGTATGTGCATCATTTGGAGCTTGGACATTGTAATTGGCAGTTCAGGTGTATTGGTCATAACGGCTCACACAAACCCGCATCTGTTCTGTACCACCAGTTAGTTTCACATATGACATTCACATAATGAAAAACGAAAGTTTTCTTGCGTACTTTATGCGCATTCTCAATCCTTGTGTAGTAATTCTTGTGTAGCAATTTTCCAACTGTAAACCAGGGTACTCAAACACGCATCCCGCGAGACACATACGGCCCGCCAGGGCATTTTGTGTGGACCGTGATGCTTTTTGGCAATTTTCAAATAATTAAATGATTTACTTCATTCACTGATGTTTGAAAGTGCTCGGCCAGCGAGTGAACAAGTTACTTTTAAAGAACGTACAGATGACTAGAAATTATTTGCATATAACCACGATAACTTTGGTCGGAAATAAGAAATGAAAGCTGTTTCTATTAAGTAATGAGGTTCGGGTACCGCTATTGTTGCGTCAGCGTCATAACGCGGACTTCGGGTTACATTATAAGTCCTCATCTGGCCCTAGGAGCAGCTTGAATTTGAGACCCTGCTGTAAACCCTGGATGTCCGCTATCCCAGCCGCATATCTTCTCTGCTCGACTGCTATTCGACGAAACATTCGCGCAGCCTGATGTTTTTGCAATTGCAACCTGCCCTATCGTAGTGTTGAGTGTGTTTAATGCGCTGCCTTTTTTGCCGTTATAAACTGCGTTGACGTAGCACTGATTGGGTTCTGCTCCCCTGTTTTAACGCGTTGCCGGATATTTTTGCAGTTATGATCTGCTCTGTCGTAGCGTTAAGTGCTGTGTTTTGTTACGGTCTCCTAACTTGGAGCACTGATAATTAATTGATGTTCATCACAGTGACACATTGTGCAACAACGGTAAGGAGAGTGCGTGTAGAATAATATGCATGTTGTGTCAACAAACTTCCTCACAACATTGGTTTGAGAACGTGAATATGACGTCACACACAGCGTATTATCCAGTCACAATGACCACCATATATCATTGCTTATTACTAGAATTTCGTAGGGCATACAATCAAGCAGTAGGCCGGGCATCACTAGAACTCTGCACGCCACTGAGGATCAGGATCTGTAGCATGAACACACTATTTACTGGCATATTTGAAGTGTACCACTACTCTACAATGCCATTTGATCGAAAGTAATCAAGTACGCTGTATTTGGGGACCGGTTGTTCACACTTTTTTATTGTAACTTGGCAAAGACGTTGGCATAGCAGTATGCCAACAACAATAAAACTAAAAAAACTTGATTTGAACAATGCACAGAGTGAAGTCTGCGTTTCCCGCATGCGAATTTGACGAGACTATTTTCGCAGATACATTTAAGCAATCCGTCAAACTCACGATATTTCAAAAAGACCGTCGTCTGTGAAAACGTGGTCGAAAGTATTCTCTGTGGTCGACCAGTTGTCCTGAACACTGAAGTCAGTGCAGTAAGATTCTGCCAGAAAAATCAACCAGATTTGCTATTTGTTAATATGCCACTTAAGGATGGCAAACTATACTTAAATGGACACGCCTAGAAATCAGGATAAATCACTCTTGTAATGAAACACGAACTAAGCAAAATTCCTTACTTGCCCTGCAAATGGTTAATTTAAGTCGGAACTGTATCTTGGCTATAAAAATCGCCAAAAATTAAAAGTTGATTTTAAGTAATATGCTCTGGTGCAAACCTTCAGAGAACAATATAGCAAACAATGTAAGCAAAGTTGCCACGGAAAAGTATAAGCAAAGTTGTCTTTGTCGTCAATATTTTACGTTTGTCGATTTAAATATTTGAGTTGATCGCTATTACCATTTACTGAAATGAATTGACTGGCACCTACCAAAGATTCGTGATCAATTTTTAAAACAAAAATACTTGTTGAAATGTTTAGTAAAACTTAAGATAAAGAGTGTTTTTTCCAAATGAAACACTGCACTCAAACGATATTATTTGTCAGGGAAAGATATCGCAAAACAAGCAACAAAAAGAATTGCCAAGTGAACTTTCTGATCACACCTCCTGCATTTACAATTTGGAGTTATAATTCATTTTTTTCCAAGTTTGACAGTGTTGCCTTTCTGGGTTTTGTAAGAATATTTACAGAAATTTCTTTTAGTTGGTTATTCCACGTAGAATCACTGCCTGGTGGTGAACTTAGGAGATATGAGATGTTAGATATTAGCCAATATATCTATTTAACATTATTGCCGAGGCCTCTAGGTCCATTCTTTCAAATCTTTACACGTCCTCGAGGGTTAAACCACCCGTTTTTTTTGAAATAAAATCTAGTTTTGAGCGAAGGAAATTTTCACAATTACTAATTTTGATGATGAAAACAATCATGCAAATTATCTAACTACCTCTAACAAACCTAGTATGAAATTTAGACACTGAACTATTTAATGCGGCAGCGGTATTACAAAGGGTGAGCTGAAAACCTTCAAAAATTTAAAGATTACAAGATCGTTACTTAAACATATTGTCAGCTTACTTGCGCTTGCGATGTCACCACTGCATCCATACGTGCAGGCCCATCTTAAATCGCCATCTCCAATGACTTTTCGCTTTGCTATTGCATTAGCATCACACCGTGCGTGGGAGTATGACCATGCCAAACGATAAGAAAATTCCACCTGCAAAACCAGACTCACCTCGTTGTTGCCGACTCGAATAATACTATTTATTTTGCAAACAAATATAACATTATGGTACAGAAAAGCTTGTATAGAAAGCATATTCATTTTTATCAGCTGGAGGTTAGTAAGAAAAAAATGTTTCATTTTTTAAAAAGACCAACATATTTCAGAACACTAAGCTTTCCATCAGTCGCCGTCTCATTTCGAGAAAGAACCGAAACTGCTTATTTTGATGACACATGACAGATAGCAAACAATGTAAGCAAAGTTTTCATGGATGATGGATGAGCACGTGGATGAGCACGTTTCATGGATGAGCACGTTTTCATGGATGATGAGCCAGGCACTTTTTTTGGAAGAAGTACTTGCATTCATTATTAGGTCAACATTTTGCGCTTCTCCCCCTTATTTTCGAATTTATTTAAAGTGATAACGGAAAATGCTTTTCAGTCAGAATACACATGTGCATTATTTCAAATCAAATTTTCCGTTAATAATTCTTGAGAAAAAACAAAGAAAAAGTAAGTATCAATGGAGAAAACTATAACCACAACAAATAAAAACACAACCAGAAGCTTCAGTTTAGATTTAAGACCTCATCAGTGAAAAAACACATGGATAGAAATTAATTTTGGCAAAAACTCAACGTTTTTGATATAAGTTTTCATGAACTGGTGAAATTTCCTTCATCTTTTTTTACTAATATTTTGAAGCACAAGAACAACTCCACCAATGTAAAGAATTTTTTGCATTGGTTTTTGTAGTCATTAGTGGTTGTTCATCAGAGTCATGAAAGTTTGAAATTTTCTTCAGAAATGTTGTTTTCCAGAATGTTAGCAAAAAATAAGGTAAAATTGTAGACGTGGTAGCTCAAGGTGACTGTAAACTAGTAGTCTCTGAAGAGGATTTTTAAATAACTTGTTCCGGAGTGCAATTAAGCAACAACGCATTTTGCAATATGCCAATCTTTACTTTGGTTATGAAAGACAAACGTTTTTCTTTCCCCGACTGACAAACTTCCAAACATCATGCACGTACTTTTACGTTTACATGACGCTAATTTAAAGCCACAGAACAACTATGCAAAACGAAACTATTTCCTTCATTTAGCGTCACAATTCCCAATACCGGCTTGCCGATCTTTTTTCGATTTGATCATTAACACTAACAATCCTTGTCGAGTGTTAGAAATTTCTTTGACATCTTCCTTGTTCAAGTCAGAAAAAGTCAAAATGATTTCGGTTTGTGACAGTGTTGGGGCTGTGCTGATCAATGCAAGAACATGAAAACATGCTGGCAGTGCAACGTGGATGGAAGAGATTTGATGACGCAAGAATCCAAGCAGTGGACGTTTGTAAAGCTGCCAGGCTTTGCACCAGGCTTAACTTCTACGGTAATGAATACTTGCTCTATTTTATGAATGCCGAACAAAACAGCTCCTTGCTTCATTTGGAGTGCTCCGCGATTTGGGCTCAGCAAACAACGTCTTAAGACCAAAAACAAAGTGCGACCAAACATCTCAGTGTGAACATGCAGTAAACGTTGGGCTACTTTAATTAAAACTTCCCTTGAGGACACCACAAACGCTAATTGCTAGAAAATGAGCGCGACCGGCTCCTGGTTCAGACTTTCGCGAAAACATTTCTAACGCCCTTCGGCTCCGTCTGCTTCGCGGTTGTCTTGTCACGCATACAATTACTTTCGGATCATTCATGAAACTGGTATCAAACTACAGATTCTATCTTATCTTTCAATGATGAATAACATGATGTGAGGTTGTGAAATAGTTTTCTTTGGCTCAAGATTTATTCAGATGCAAAAAAACAAAAGATTGTTTGTTTTCCCTTTGTGTCAGCTTGCGGTACAGCTTTTCTTTATTTCAAAATCAATGCAATACAAAAGAGATTGGTAAAAACACTTTCATGTGCAGTTTCAAACCGTGTTAAAGTTTTATTTTTTCAGTTGTACAATAGATAAATTTCTTATTTTATTAAGTTATCCATTTCATGGTATAGCAGCCGGTCTTTCTGTTATCTGCCTATGAACGGAAAATTGAGATTGCATATGGACATTTCCGTGAACAGATAGCAATTAGCATCGAGTAGCATTGGATGCTGGTTTTATTCTGACACACCCCTGGAAGTTGGAATTTTAGGACAATGTGATGCAAACATAAACTTCAGCTTGTGAAGGAAATTAAAGTTCTGGTTGACAGCGGTGCATGAACAGGTAATATAAGGACGAGGAACGCAGAAAATAATTTTGCAGAAAAACTGGTTTCATTGCTTTTGCATTTTCTTTGAAATAGTTTCAAATAGGCCAGGAATTACCTAAAGAGAAACGATACCATTTTCGAACAGGAGTTACATTAAACCCAATCTGTGCGAACGTCGTGAAAAATGGAAATTATGTGCCAAGAATAATGAATTTGGCTAATAACTCACTAAACCCTCGGTAACTAGTAAAAACTTGAAAAGCAAGGTGAACTTCTTGGCGAACTTATTTTAGCGAACTTTGAAGATGAACAACAATTGTCACTGGTACTTACCCTTTTGTTTGTAGCAGAATAATTGCTACCAGACGTCCAAGTTATGGTGCCTCCTCGAAAATGAGTCGCTTCCACCGCCGTCCCTTTAGCAAATACTCCGATGATGACCAAAACGCTGAGTGGAACAATCACTTTTTCCGTGCATCTTAGCAGGCAGGACATATCTTTGCTTCTTGGCTTTTTATTATTCAGACTTCTTGGCGGTCTTACACATAAAGCCCAATGGTGTTTAAGACATTTCGAACTGCTACTGTAAAACGATCGACCTGCCACAAGAGTTCCATCTCTTCGCCGTTGTTTCAATTGCTGCGTCATCGCCTCAACTGCGGTGAGGAGCGAGTGGTCAGTTCAGCCTTACTGTTGTCGCAATTCAACACCTTGCCAATCGAGCTCTGTGCAGTGTTCTCAGCGCGCGATTTTGCTGAAATGCCTGTCATTTGCGTCTTGGTTAGTGCGTGCGTTTAGCGCAGCTTGCCTTTTTCGTCAACTGTTGACGTCGGTCACAACAATTACTGTCTAATCCAATCACGTGACACGACCACAGGATTTTACTAAAGGGTGTGGAGAAGCTGCTCAAGCTGAACGCCGGTTTGTGGAATCTGAAACACTGCCAAGTAGCTTATAGCGCCAATTAGCCGAGGCCATGCAATTAGCAAAGATTACAGTAAGGAGAATGATAGTGGAAAGAATAATGAAATTAACTGCAGACATGGCCACTTTGCATAGAACACTTTCAGCATTAAGTTGTAGAGAATTTATAACAGCATTTGGAAGAGGTAAGATATGATGTGAACATACAGTGGTTTCTTTTTTCCGCCATGACACATTTTGCAAAACAGCCATTTTGCAGTAAGGAGCAGTGAACTTCATGCATTTGATTAATACTTTCACGTAACGATTTATTTTAGCAAAGTGTAAGATAGCTTGGTGATGGAGTGGACGCCTCTCAATCGAAAGGCCAGTTATTAGATCTGCGACTACTGAGTGAATCGCAGCAACATTGTTTGGACAACAACGTTCACCTCAAAAGTCCCGGAAAGAAACAAGATTAAGGCTTCGGCCTGTCACCAATTGTGTCACCCAACTCGTAACAAAAAAAAGTTTATTTCATCAATTTTTGTTTTAGTTCAAAATTAATGACAGTTGAAAAGTGTTTTATTTTTTGAATGACAGGGCTACAAAGTCCTTGTAGATAGTAGTTTCAATTGCTTAAGTATTTAAAAGTAAAAATGAGAAAGGCTGTCATGATGCAATCGTTAAGTAGCGACAAAACGTTTGGTCATAATGAACGCAGATAGGAATATTGAAATGCTGATGCTGCATTTACCACTTCTGCGTTTTGCGAGCGCTGTTCAAGATGAAGAATTATTAACTGAAAAGCATAAGCCAGTGACAAAGTTTACACAAAAGCAGCTTTTGCATGTTGATTGGAAATTACTGCATCCTTAAAAATTTCAGCAAGATTAGTAGACAACAGCAAGGTCTTAACAGTTTTTTAATTCTGCAATTTTCGGATTTTAGGAATTTTTTATTAGAAACCTCCTTGTGCACTGTTGAGATGCATTGGGACGTATTGTAATTGCGATGTTTCATGATTTCCTCAAAACAAAACAAATTTATTGTTGAAACAACAAATACTTTCAAACTATTAAAAAATTTTGCGTTCTTCATCCAGCTTTTAAAATCCACAAACTTCTGGTGTTATTTAAACACTTGCAAGTTTACATTTTATGCGAAAGTAAGGTAATGTGTCTGTCAACTTCATGTCGTGATATACCAAATTTGTTACGTCTTCGTTTAACTTTGAAAAGAGAAATCTCACTACAACAACAGTACTCAGAACTGGCCAACACTTTTACCAGAACAAACTACCTCAACGCTACGTCAACTGCCAGGGAGTTTCCCGATAATAACTTAACTGCGTCGTGAAGCGCTGATGACGGAAACCTTCCGTACTCAGCACTGTGCCAAAAATGCCGTAAAAATGTAAACGCAACAGAAAAAAGTTAGTTAAGCAGTAGGAGATTCTACCATCAGTTTTAACTGTAAACATGAGATATACTTTGGTAAACAATGCGCGGAGTTGCTGTAGATTCTTATTGCAATCAAAACAGCCACAATGTTCGAAACCATTATTTTATTCGACGTTTCGGGTTATGCGTAAGCCATCATCAGGAATATATGAAATGCAAGAGTTAGAAGGAAAAATAAGGATGCAATTTTAAGGCATTCGTACTGTATTGCATCATATAGACCATTATGCGTTAAAAAGCAACCGGAAATATTGGGAAGCATCGTCCGTCAGAAGAAACTTCAACTACTCGAGTCTCTTCTGATACAGCAACACCAGCCAGATCTCAACGTCGACCATTCATCTATTCCCTTACTGCTTTTTAACACTTAAAATGGTCTATGTGACGCAACACAGTAAGAATGCCTTAAAATTGCATCCTTATTTTTCCGTCTAACTGTCGCATTTCATTTATTCCTGATGATGGGTTACACATAAGCCGAAACGTCGAATAAAATAATGTTCAATTGTTGTGGCTGTTTTGTTTGCAATGAGATGTACTTATCTGGCTTTGTGACGTTTGGTATTTTCCCAAAACAATTTGCAGATGGCACAAATCAAACGCAAGGTTTTCATGATAGAAGCTTACAGGATATGCATCACTCCCGATACCAACGAAACGCAAAACCGTGTTTCCAACTTGCAGCTTTTAAACACTGCGAAGCTTCGTTATTTTAGCACCTCTTGCTTCTCTGTTCTTCACTGAATTTCCACAGACAAGTTTTTACATTTGTATTTACCACAAAGAAAGCTTTCAATTTCACAATATAAACAGTCATAAGGCAATATTTTATGAAAAAAGTCGGTAGTTTTCTTATACAAATTTAATTAGATATTTTAAGTTCAAAAGATCGCTTCGTAGAACCGATTTGAAATGATGAATTAGGCCAAGAGCGGTGGTCTACAGAACATTATCGACTCCAATTTAATAACTGTGTTATTTTTTTTGCGATTGCAACCTTATTTGAGGGTGATGGACCTGTCATTCATTACGTCTACATTTACGTCTACTTTTATGTCACAAAAGCGACTGCGTGATACTGCAGCTATGACTTACAGCCAACAACTTTCAGATTCAAATCATTTTGTCATGACATTGGCGACACAGCTATACGTTCCTATTCTGCAAATAGAGAAACGGGTGCCAGTTTTTTAGCTCTAAAATTAAGCAATGGAATTTGGTGTTGCAATTTTGCACTGTATCTTCTAAATATCATTACTAAGTTGCATATGTACAAAATTGCAGCCACTTGGTGATTGAAATAGATCTTGTGACAATCATTCGTCTGCTAATGCCAACGCCCATACTGGAAATGTATCGCTAAGATACACCTGATCGCCGCAAACAAACTTGTTTGGTACGTGGTTCTGGCGTTTCGCCATGGATTAAGTGCACATATTTTGAACGGAGGCAAGAAAAAGCTGCTGGAAGTGCAAACAATACTCGTTTATTTGCTTAGAAAAAAACACTATTTACTGCAAATTAGGAGAGCATAGGTAAATAATTTATGCAGAAAGTTGATTCTTGCTGACGAACATCATCAAACTCAAGCGCGAAAGCACTTAGTAACCATTCAAAAAACATTTTAGACCAGTGGTTCTCAAACCACTGTTTTGAAACCCGCATGCGGCTCCCAAGCAACTGTTGTGCGGCCCTCAGCTGTCTTTCAATAAAACCTCTAATATTTTGTGTAACAGACTTCGTTCTGCTATAAAACAAAATGTGTCAATTGACTTGTGTTAGAATTTCTTTAGTGCGGCCCTCTAACAAATTTGTAAGTCTGGATGTGGCTCCGTTCAGCAAAAAGGTTAAGAACCACTGGTTTAGTCAAACTTTTCGTGGTTCATTATCGACGAGGAAGATTCTTTAGTACCCATCAACTGCTCACAAATGCTGAGGTTTGCAAATTTTTAGTAAACATATTGCAAAGATTTCAAAAAGTGGCTCTCAAAACCTCCCATGTTTTACACAAGTGATTGGCGTAAAACAGTAACCTATAAGTAATTACTCACTTCTCTTTATAGACTGATACAAGCTGCTACACTCCGGTGCCCACTGCATTTACTTTCCTATCTAGTGTGAGATACACGTGAGTGTTCATGTAACATAGCTTGAAGCAAAAACCGGTCAGGTTCGCTGGATTGACGGCGGGGTTGCCGTTTGTGATGAATATTTGTTATACTGCAGTTGGGAAAGGCACACTGCATAGCAAAGAATCGTGTTGCGATCTCGCAAAATCCACATTTTCTCGACCTGTTTGAAATACGCCTTCAATCTTTATATAATAAATTAAAAATTGAACGCAGTTGAGGTTGCATAAGCAACACTTAAAATTCAGGTTTCGTAATAGCATTCATCAATGTCCCTGCTAAGGTTGTGGAAGCCAGTTACGTCCCTGCTGTGTACCTTTGTTTTTCACAAGTGATGGATTTGGGATGCTGCATTCTGCCATTGCTTACTGTTAGGCAAGCACGATTGCACCCTTTATTATGACGTACTAGGTTTATTTTCTTTCTATCGGCTGACGAAGACTTCAAACCAGCTTTTAATCAACGCTTTCTTAAACTCGCGCCTGGTAGATTTCGTTGCTTTTGCGCCCGTCGTCTGCGCCAGGCACGACTGATTATGTGCCTTACGGTGATGTCTGGTTTCACAAAAATCTTGGAACTGGAAAGGTTGCAATTCGAATCGAATGTGATCCAATTAAAGAATCCGCAGTAGTCCATTTGATGTTCTGTTAAATAGGTTCAACTTTATCGCGTGAAACAGACATACCCAGTGATCTGAAGCAAAGAACTGATTTTAGATGGCTTCGTTTTGCGGAAACCAACGAATTATTAACTGACACGTTTCTGATCACCACAATAGCTTGAAATATTTCGTGATGCACACACACTTATATTTTCTCTTTTTCACTGACAGGTTCAGAAACAGAAACAAAAATTTTACAGCATTTGGAGCATAATTTTTTAATGACAAATTAATTTTTGAAATGATTAGAACGTTGCCTGTTTGGCCAAGTTATTTCAATTTTATGGTGTGGGTCTTTCAGTTAATCAAAAGTTTTATTCGAAGGAAGCAAAGAAGATTTAACATCGCGCCGTTACAAAGAGGTGCTGCGGCCAAACACTTCCTTTTGTGCATGCAGCTTTGCACATTGCTTGAAGCTTCGTGATAGTACACTACACAGCCTCAGTTTACTTTGTAGCAAATAGTCTTGGACCACGAATAACTTTGCACATGTCAGTGAAATTTTTGTGAGCTACACAGGAAATTGCGAAGTCAAACTTGATTCTGTTTGCTCACGGCACTTCCGTATGCTACAAACGAACACTGTATATTCATCACCGATTTTAAAGCAGCGCACGCTCAAAAGGTAATACATACCTTTCTTTTATCACAAGTTCACAACAATAGAAGTGGTTTTAGACATCGATTATTTTGGCACATGAAGCATAACGACAACCATGAAACGATTAGTAGTAGTAATCTGTCAAACAACGAAATGACGCTGTTAAAAGAGGCAAGAAAACCGGTTTGCTGTTTTACCCGGAGAAGGTGGCATGCTGATGAATGAGAAGCACTTACTTAACTTGCCCCGTAACCAGTCCTACAAGAAATGGTCATTAGGCAGGGCTGTTTCTAAATAGTTTTGCATTTGAGGGCTTGTCAAATGCAAAACTATTTAGAAACAGCCCCGCCTAATCACCATTTTTTGCATTTTTTGCAAAATTTGCATTTGAGGCAAATGCTTTTGCATTTGAGGGCTTGTCAAATTAACATTGCGCAGTCATGCTGCTACAGTGCACATTTATCCTGGTGACAGTGAAGAGGGATACATATATGTCGTCCACATCATGCAGCAGCTATCGGTTATGTCTGTTTACTAATTAGCAACTAAGTGGAAGCGTAGATTTGGGCTTTTCAGATGTTTTAATGTGGTTCCTGTTGGTAATATCACATGAATGAAACATCGCAACAAATACGCACACGCATATGTTTACTCCTGCTAAAGAGGTGAAAAGCTTGCTTGCAATTCATTCTGCTATTCGTCAAATTACCCATTAACAAAAAGTCACCTGAACTCGTACAGAGCTGCATCATTTTCTTAAGTCAAAGAAAAGTTTTGCTGTTTTATTGTAGAAGTAGGAATGTTGCCTCAAAAGTCAAAGTAATTCTTAAACTTTCGGTTTTGCTCAACGTAAAGCCGAACCATATTATGGTAGTATGCAATGAAAACACAGTAATTTTGTGTGAAAGCACAATTAAATAAAACTTTATAATTTCGTAAAAAGATAAATATTGCTGCTAGCAATCTTTTCCATTTGATAATTTATTTTGCAGTTATGGACTAATCTAAGCTTCTTTGACATTTGATTCGATTTTGATGAAACCCAGCAAGCTTGCGCGAAATAAATTCGAAAGTAAAACTTATTTTCGAGCAACAACAACGCAGATTTTTCTTATTTTTTCATTTATGCAGAAATACTTTAACGCCGTCGCTGACTTCTTTCAAAATGAAGTAAAAGATAAAATGAAAGAATAATGCACAACATGAAGTATCACGATTCGCTAAATTCCTCTTCTGGTAAGTACGCGGGTGTAATGGATATGACAGAATGATGTAACAGACTAAAAGTTATTGAATTTAGCCGACCTTTCGCTTCAGCGTTAGGATTAGTTTCATGAATCTAAAATACTTTGTTCCGAAGTGCTACACAATGCATTTCCATAAAAATTATGAAAAAAAGTAATAGATTTGTCTATTTCTGCAGTTTCACAAAAGTTAGAAACAACTAGCGCCAAATAAATGAAAAAATGCAATATGTTCATCATGTAACATTAACATAAGTTTTTGAGAAATGGAGCACGTCCTTTGCTTTTCAGACCAATGACGTGTAAGATCTTTCAACCTGCGTTATTGATTTCTGTACCTGATTTGGCCGGATTCGCACTTATTAGCAATAACATCGTTCGAAATTCCACCATAGTATGCATGCTCTTTCCGGGATGCTCGACACACCCAAAAGCGTACATTTTTTGCTTGACGCGAATGAAGTAATTTCTATTTTTATGAACAATAAAATAAGAACTGGTCACCTATATTCAAGTGCTAATTTCGTGGTGCACAAGGAACCACCTCGAAGCATAAAAAATTAATGTAATAGACCGATTACACAAATTTTTCTTCCATAAACCAACAGCATCGTTGTCTCACATGCTAACGTAGCAGAAATTGACAAGCTTTGACGCTTTGCAGCACATGACGAAGTAACTGACCAGACTTGTTTTGTTTGCAAAGTTTTTTGGAACAGCAACAGTACATTCTTTTCTATAAAAAATGGAAATCTCATAACTGTTTTATTAATTTTCCAGGAACTTTCCCTGTGAACAAAATGGTTGTGCTATGCTGCCCTGCTTCCAAATTATGAACACCACTGATTCCGTTTGTTCAAAAACACTTTGCTTGCAAACAAAGCAAGGTAGCGGTTGTGGTTGCTTCACCATTTAAATCTTGTATTGATAGAAGATCAATATCTCATGCATTTCATGGATTCTGAATGAAACTGGCACCTTGAGCTTTGTTTCAGGCGTTATGCAGCTGGCATTACAACTGGTTTACAGCAGGCAGGTAAACCATTCACTTCATGCTGTACGTCTTACCTATAGTTTGGACAACCTGTCATTCTTCAGACATCTAACGCCAGTGACCAGCATGTCTCTGACGCGACCTGCACTGCAAAATTCGCTCTTTGCCCCAATAACATGCTGATTAATGACGTTAGATAGATTACCTTGGTTACGCTCTACGGGAAAACTTCTAAAACGTCGGCCAGTGCAGCATTCATCAGTGGCGTGTGTTTGAAAGTTTTTACCTCGACGCCTTCTTGGATGCGACGTAATCTGTGCTGTAGCTCAATCAAAGGAACAATTGTGTGATCTGTTACACATATCATTTATAAGCATCAATTGCTTTTGCAGCGAATTCATTTAAAAA
>JGI24022J15233_10000682_pt1 | contig 23676 bp, 11 predicted proteins | sample Ectturendosymbi2_FD_15233 | JGI IMG/M metagenome (IMG submission 15233)
GGTCTGCCAGTGGACTGTCATATTTGAAAATTTCTTCGTCTGCCATCTGTATTGTGGCACTAATGACAAGTGTGCAGTGGACTACATAACCTAAAACTTAACCTCTAAACCTAAACTTTTAAACCTAAAAACTAACCACTAAACACTAATCCCTAAACCTAATCTCTAAACCTTACCCCTAAACCTTACCCCTAAACCTTACCCCTAAACCTTACCCCTAAACCTTACCCCTAAACCTTACCCCTAAACCTTACCCCTAAACATAAACCCTAAACCTAATCTGCAAATCTGAGCACAAAAATTTGGAAACTTTGAAAAAAGTAAAGGATAACTGGTCCCATGCATTGAAATGTGTAACCACTACTACCAAAATGAAAGTCACCAAGGTGAGAGCCAAACCAAAAATCATTCGCACAGCAGATGCAAACGTATCCGCTATGCTAAACTCAGCGTTTTATTTGAACCATGTGATGCGCAGTGGACCTGTAGCCACTTCCTATCAAGAAAAGACTTCTTTCAATGTAATCATAGCCCCAGTATGAGTACTGTAAGTTTGCAGCTGAGAAGCCTAGAAACATGACAGAGATAGTGAAGAGAATTTATCTTGGCTCCATTATTGACATGCAAATTTATGAGCTTTTTGTAAAAATCTTTGTCGTGATCAATTTTGTTTACGTCAGCTAAAAATGGATCTTTCATCCATTCAGCTCTTTTTCCTCACAGTACCTGTAATTGCTTTGAAAGTTACTGAAAACATGTGCTTATACTAAGAAATGGCTAACTGGTCTTTTTATTGTTCTGCTGACTTTTGAAGTTGTGAGGTAACAGTGAAGATAGACAACCAACTTCAGTTATGCAGCAATGACTTTTGATTGTACTGTGACTTATGATAGTAAGCTCAAAACGTCCAAATAAGTTAAACTACTCAATAAGACAAAACAGCAATAGCCGAAGGAAAGGTTTTGTGTTATTGCTTTACTGCGAACGTGTTTGCAAGCTGTTCATCACTCATAGTTTATTGAAGTTTTTTTTCACTTGACGGAACCCCAAACACCAATTTTTTACCCTCTGGGGATCTGCAGACCCCACTTTGAGAACCTATGTTCTACGCAATGCTGTATGATCTATTAACTTTGTGAATCATTATTTTGTTGCAAATTGAATACACTTACTTAAGTATTCATGTGGTTCGTGTGAAAACAGCCAGATCGCACGTGGCTTTGCGTGGGAATTTCTATGGTCTGGTAAGCACCACAGACTTGGTCAAAAGCTTAAAAGATTCGGCAAGTCTTGTAGTTTGCACTCGAAAAAAATTTTTTTGGTTGGAAGGTGCAGATTTTTTTGTGAGTAACATCATAAGTGGAGGGCTTTTAGGTCACCTTGGCCCACTTCACCTAGCCCTGGGCCAAAACAGTTAGATGTTAATATTTTGCTGAAGTTATTATTGGAAGCTAGGCTACAATCTGAGTCTTTCGATACTTTGGATGACCTGCTGGGGATTCGGGTTCAAAAGTTATGATCAAAAGTAATAAAAGTATTTGACTTTTTTTATTTTAGATCATAACTTTTGAACCAGAAACACGATCAAAGTCTCAAAAGACTCGGACTCGAGCCTAGTTTCCAATGAAAGCTTCAGTGAAATACTTTGGCCTAGCGGTTGTGCCCTAGGTCAGGTAACATGAGCCAAAATGGCCCATAAATTACTTCACTTATGACGTCACTCACAAAAATCCGCAACTCCCAACCAAAAATGTTTTTCGAGTGCAGACTAGAAGACTGGCTGATCTGTTTAAGCCCTTGAACAGTTCTCTAGCGCAAGCAGCAGAGGAGCTATGGCATTGGTAAGGCAACCGACAACTGCTGGTTTTTGGCCAATTTCAAAGTACGAATATATCGTACCCCGGTTCTCAAAGTGTTAAGTAAAAACATTGGTATTTTCAGTTGGATCAATGTGGTAGCCTGAGTCTAAACAAAAGTCGGATTCTCAAATTTGAAAAATTCTGCAACTGGATCCGGATTCAAAAATTTGAAATAGGATAGAAAGTCTAGTTTTGTTCTGAAAAAAACTATCAAAAGCTGCCCTTCCACAACAGACACCCTTTAGCTAGTCTAGATATGCCGCTGGCATTGGCAAGAGTTTTTTTAGACAGGTAGTCACCTTTCAGCTATGATGCAGTGGCAACCCTATGTTGTGGTTTTCAGATGTTTCATTTGTCCATGGTTTGTTTTATAGCTTGTTTCCATTAGTGTTTGCCAATAATTTTTTTGCAGTGGTATACCATATTTTTTGTTTCAAAAATCTGTTGAGTCCACTGTATGGTATACACAGTAGTAGTATGTGTTAAAGGTAATGAACATATCAACATGCTTATCAATCTTTTTGTTTCAATGTTTTTATCTGTGTCTACAGTACACTGTAAGTAATATCTTCAACTTAGTTTTCACAATGCACGGTGCAAATGAAAATGACAACTTAGCAAATTTCATACTATGGCTGCTTCTGAGTTTTATCAGCCAGTTGTTTGAAACAAGCTTTAACTCTGTTTCAAGTACCATTCATAAGAATATTACATCATTTATTGAGTTTTTCTTACAAATGCAGTGAAGGAAACAGATTTGATGTTTGCTATATTACATCAAGATGTTTGTGCACAGTTGGTTTTAGTTTTGATTCTAAGCTTTTGTTTTCAAAATCCCAATTGGCATTTACTCATCTGGATGAAGTAGTTTTAGCATTGACACTTTTTGATAGAAAAATCACTTTTTGATAGTTTGCTCACAATATGTAACTGCATATGTCTGTTCTTAGTAAGTGTAGACAACTTATTATGCTAACTTTGAAAAACAACATAATGATAACTGAAAATATGAAGTGAAGAGTTGTAGAATACAACTTGATTTAAACCATTTTTCAATGATTTACTTTCAGTTTAGTAAAGCGGGTTGTAGAAAANCATTAGTGTTATGTACCAAGCAGCTAACTGCTTGCGTAGCTTCCTAGTAATTACAAAACAAAGATAACTTTTGCAAAAAAGCATGGTTATTAATTNGTGAACACAAAAAGTTAAGTGAAAGCAAAAAATATATATATGTAAGACAAAATAACTTAAATTGAAGAGCATGCATCCCATCAGCCTGTGGAATATTGTGCTACACCTCTATACTCGTTCACAAGCCCTGAACTAGATCAAATTGTGTTACTAGACATCAGACAGCTCATCACTTGTCTGTCGTTCTTGTAACTTCAAATGGAAGTTTCAAACGTGACTCAGATAGGTGTAAAATATGATCTTCTAAAATTGAAGCTATCACATTTCCAAGTACTACTCAGTGTTGGTGACAAGGAATGATGTAGAAATGTCATCAGTGAAAAGACAGCACAAATAGGATGGCAAACCAGATGATTGTTAAATTTATTTTTTACACTGCAATAGAATAAACGATGCTAAACATAAAAAGAGGCAAATATCAAAACTTGATGAAGTGCCAAGTATTTTGTGGTTTATTTATTTTTTAGATCACCCAATAGAGTTTGTGGTTTGCAAAAGGTAATGGATGAAGATGGTGTTGAACAAGCAAATGCACAATCCATCCAGCAGTGAGTATAATTCCTAAATCCGTTTTTATCAGGTCAAGCTAATAATATTCTTCAGTCCATTAAAAGCTTGAGGTTAACACGTTGGGGACTGGTGTACGATATACCTGTACTTTGAAAATCCACGTGAGCCACATTTCTGGCATCATTTTGCACCACCATAGCTCACCAGCTGATTTAGCTAGAGAGTTGTTCAAACCCTCAGAAGATGTGGAAAGACCTGTACTTATGATTAAAAAGAAAATTAGGAAGTGTTGGATTTGAGTTTTCTTGTGGGTGATATCATGAAAGAGAATATAAGGCTTTTTTTGTCCCACTTCATCTAGCCCTGCGCCTCAACTCAATAAGGAATTTTTTGTTTCTTTTTCTTCAATCAAACTAGGTGAAAATCTGCATCTTTAGAGCCCTTGACTGGACTTCTAGCATTTGTGGTTCAAAAAGTTATGGCCTGAAAACAACAAATTAATTAATTAATCCCTTAAGTAATGAATTGCCCTTAATTAACTTTTTAAAAAGAGAATTCATGTGAAAATAGCATTCAAGAACCAAAATTGTCAGGTTAAATTCTTGTGCAAGGTATGAGATAAAGGGTTTCAGGATACTTGCCTTTACTGTCTATTTGAGGTCATGACCTTTAATAATAACTCATATATGCAAATAAATATTTTCTTAATGTTATAACTGAAAAATTCAGCAGTGAATGTCATGTTGTAATTGATAAACATGAACAATATTAAAGTGTTGACTTTGGTGTAAAACAGGCTGATGAACTTGTCATATTATTATAGTCATTATTGATGCTTTAAAGGTTGTCACCAGAAAGACCATCTACAACCGCTTCAGTCAATATTGGAGATGATTTGAATGGGCAAACACAATCTGGTGTTAAAGTCCAACCTGGTCGACCAGGGTTCAGTGGAAGCAAGCTAAAAGTTTCAAAAAAAAGTTAGCTTATTATTTGGTTGTGATGGAAGCAATTGAAGGGTTGATTGAAAGTGGAGAATTGCATGGCTTGTGATAAAAGAGTTTTTTTTGACCTGAAAGATAAAAGTTATTATTAATTGGGTGTAATGACATGGCCACATGCTACTACTGTGTAAGGCCCAGCCACATATTTTCTGTTGACAGTAGTAACTGAGCCATTCTATGCTCAAAGAAAATTTTTGATTTTATTACTGCCATACTGCTATCAAGACTCTTTTATACATTGGCAATGCAGTTGCATTTTTTGAATTTATCTATACTATGGTTTTAGTTTATGTCAGTGTTTACTAACTTAATATATCAGTTGCTCATGAGATCAACTTGCAATACTCATGATCTTTAGTGTGAGTCTTCAGTCATGCTTTACCTTTTGACTTTTAAATCCATTCTGCCGTTTTCATACTTTTTCTGACAGTAATGTTATGTGTCATGTGCAGTTGTACAAACAATTTCATTAAGAAAATTGTAAGTTAAATTTTGGCTGCAGCAAGACAGACATTTTCGTATGTAAGCCAGGTGTGGCATTTAGAAACATCTTCATTTTTGCAGATCAGTAGTGGTATTGGTCTGCTTTATAAACAGCAAAGATGGTATTAGCATAATTATTAATTGTTAGCGCTCTAAAAGATTTCCTATTGTCCTTAAAAATGCGTTCGCCATTCCGCAAAATCTCAATTTTTTAATTTTTCACTTCAATCAAGTTATTGTATGAACTGTTCAGTTTAGTTTAAGCCGTTGTGTAGCGTAGTGGTGGTGCGTTCCTTTCGTGCGGATGGGTTTTTACGTGCGTTCGGACGAAGGTTGCAGTCTTCCAATACGTTTTTCTAGGTCTGCCTTGCTACTAGACCAGCTGCGTGGAGGGCGAAGTGTGTACTGCTGAGCCATGGGCATCACCGGCCCCACCCTAAATAAATATCCACCCCGGTGTCTTCACTCTGCTGTTGTGTTCGCCTCATTGTATGTCACCGGGTGTGTTGTTTTATGTGTATTGTGCCGGCGTGTTCGCACTTGATAAGCATTCTCCATCGGCGACAGCCGCTTCATCGTTACACGTGACGAGATCGACCTAATTGTCTGCTCATTCCGCAATGTTTGCGTAAGCCATGTGGTGACTAGCTGTACTAACAGCTGCTAAATCTAGACCGTAGTTATTCCACTGGGAACACGAGAAGAGCAGAACGTCAATACGTTGAAACGAAATCTACGTTTTGTATAGAAGGGCAGAGGGCCGCGGTTATTAAGTGTCTTGTCAGGTGGGGCACAGACCATGAAAGGTTGATATAGACCAGGGGTGCCTAACCTTTTCCAAAGAGTGCTGAACCTTTTATCGGGTAAAGGTGCCCACGGGCCAACACTATTGTCCTACATTTTTTACTGTAAGGTGCAGGTTAGCATAGTCCAGGTATTTCGCACACGGTTTGAAGCAGAATCATTCTTTTGCAAAGGCTGTCATGCGCATATTCGCTCTCAGCAGATCAAAACGCAACAAGAAACGTTAAGTAGCAAGAAAGCGCCGTCGTTCCGACACAGAAGCGCAATCCAAGCTTCGGCGGCCTTATACAATACATTTTGAAACCAAAGCCGGGGGACATGTGAAATGCGCCCGCTGGCTGCACATTGGACCACCCCTGATCCAGACCAGAGATCCACAGCCTTTTTTCACATGAGGCACACAGTCTTTTCAAAATTTGGCGGCACACCTCAGCTAAAATTGTAACTAGAAGTATAAGAATTAATCCAGTAGGATATTTGTGCTTGCTTTAATGAGCACAATCGTACGTTAGACTCAGTCTTCGAAAGAGGAACTCGATGTTTTGCATAAATTTTTTTAAGCACGATCGTTTGTCATTTTCAGAACAAGGATGAAAAACTTTGTTCACACAAATACGTTGTGCAAAACTGGAGCAGGCGTTAAACAGCTGCATTCGATATTTTCTCATGTTCTTCTTCATTCGTAATCTAAAACACACCAAGTGGAGCCTCACTGAATTTAAATCTCAGTTTTGTTATTTCTTTGAAGAGACATTTTTTTCGTTGAAGTTTCAGCATTGGTATCGGATCCAAGGGTATTGTTTCTTGTTAATTGTAAAAACGTTTTTGTAGTAACAATGTTAAGTGTTCTTGGGCCAAATACAAGAACTTTTTGTCAAGCTTTTCTTGATTTTGATTGGTTCATGGAAACATTTCCAGTGATCCTCGTCTTAACTCAGGGGTGTGCAACAGGCGGCCCGCGGGCCACAACCCGGCCCGCAAATCCATTTAGTATGGCCCTTGCCAACACTCTGATTTTTCCCTACCATGCATGAAAATCCTAATCCGACAGGTTTATGTTAAAAAAGTAAAATTTTCGTGTGGCCCAGCTAGATGTCTGAAGTTGGTTATATGCCCCACCGACAAAAAATGTTGCACACCCCTGTCTTAACTCTTTAACGAAACGGCCTACTGGTACAAATAGGAGCAATTCAGTAGGCTTCGAAGAACTGNGTTTCCACATAAAATTAGAGATAAAAAGCAAACATGTCGAAATAATCGTACGACAGAAGCAGCCAGTTTAGCGGCGCAAGCAACACAACTTAACACGGACGACGGGAACACATTGGTGACAAGTAATTCGCCAAGAGCGCAATGATTTTCACGCATTAATCAACGAAAAAACGCTCTGCCGACGCGCAAGACGGTCTCGGGCAACGGGAACAATAAATCAGAGTACAATCAACCACCATGCACGTACGAACAGCAATCACCATAAACTCATTTTGCCAGAGAACTATTTTCTGTTTGAACCCGTTCAGCTTGTCAGAACATGTCAATGTTTTTATTTTTACCAAATGTAAAAAAAAATAAAAAAGGTAGAAAACATTTTTTCAACCAAAATTGAGTTCATTGATATTTTCGAAGATGTCAGACGTGTATCCAAGTTTAGCAATCCAGTGACCGCCTTCAAGATTTTTACGCAGTTCGTGCTTGTTCTGAATGAATGTGGACTGACTTATTTCGTGGCGGAGCTCAAATAGTCTTTGCGAGGACTTTTTCTCGAGAAAAGCCAAAGCACAATGATGTAAAATTGCAGTGATTAATGTTCTGATCATATTTTTTACAGGGTAGTGTAAACATGCACTTACTCCAGTGGATGTTATGAATTGTAAAAAACTCGCGAGTTACTCGAAAAATTTTCTGGGCGGTAGTTCGCTCTGGAAAATATAGTCTTCTATAATGGAGTCTTCATCGACAAGACGTATCACACTTAACAGCTGTGCTCTTTTGTTAATGCCTGTCGTTTCATCGATTTGAAAGAGAAAATTTCTCAGATAAGTTTAGTTTTTGAAGTTTCAAGAATATCACAGGACGTCTTGTCAAATCTTCTTTGAATGGTATCTGCATACAGCACATTGTTGACTTTCAAGTTCGTTTGGTCCACGCATGAATCGAACGATTTCCAGACATGCTGGTTTTAACAGTGTTTCGCCAATAGTGGAGTTTTTTTTACGTGCAATCAATTTTGCGATGTGGTAACTAGCTTGTAATGCTTTTGTGAGTCCGTTGAAACCGACTCTTTTTTTGAAAGTTACCAAACTTTCGGTTTAGGGGTAGGGTTTAGTGGTTGGCATTGGCTGCAGGTCTGCCAGTGGACCATCATATTTGAAAACTTCTTCGTCCGCTATCTGTAATGTGACACTAACGACAAGCGTGCAGTGGACTGCATGGCTTGGAAGAATCGTATTAAACCTAAAACCTAAACTTTTAAACCTTAAAACTAACCACTAAACCCCTAAACCTAATCAACGCTTTTGCTTAATTTGTGTTAAAACTCGCTGTAAGCAATTCTTATGCTTGTAGGCATGTTTTGTTTTCAAGTGGAGACAAGTTTACTTGGAACCTTCGCTTCATTTGCAAACTTTTCTCCACAAATTGCATAGTGGTTTTGTAACCTTTTCATTACTAAACCAAAAAAAATCCATACTGAATATAATCTTCACTGCATTGCCTTTGAATAAATTTCTGTTTGTTTCCAACGCCGTTTGTGTTGAGTACACGTTATCGGGCCGGGTTTGTTGTACTGTAGTTTGTTCTGATTGGTCTCTTCAAGAAATTATATCCATTTTGGGAGTGTATGCTGTGACGCTATTGCTAATTTTAACAAGGATTGCTAAATGCCAACAACATAAAATTTTACTTCTTCACAACTAATACAAATGAATAGATTTGCTGACAAAAAAACAGTTAAAAATAATAACACCTTGAATCAAGCATTACTGACTGACTACTGACTAAAAACTGATTGCTAAATGATAATTGAAATGGCTACGGCAGTCTTCCGAAGGTGCAAACTTAATGACGTGGTAAAACGGTCTCGAATGAGGTAAAAAAGTAGGCTGAAAATAGTAGAAGCTTGTCTTACTGTTGTGAAGTAATTGGTGTAAAATGCACAATAGACCAGTCTGTAGTTGGGTGGACGCGCTGATTTTCTGGCCGTTAATTGCCGACGAAAATAAATTCAAAAAGGCCTTGTTTATTTATAAAAGTATATTCAGGTTACAGTTACAATGCGGAACACCAGTTGCGGAACACTGCTCTAGGCCAGGAGCCTCCAAATATTTTTGTCCGAGGGCCACATAAGTTATTACACAACAGTTCGCGGGCCGAATATAAACTCCCGGTCCGAAGTAAGAGATTGTCAAAACGTGGGTGTTTAATAATAAAAGTACATTTATTGAAGAGAACGGTGAAATTACTTCTTTGATTTTGGCATAGTCGGAAAATTTGGCTTCAGATGGAATGTACCGAATAGAACTCAGGTTGCGGCAACATATCAGCTAAGGTTAGGCCAGCCTGCAGCGCAGTTATACTTAGCCAACTGACATTCACGTGGCTGTCTAACGTAATGTCATTGTTTCGGGATATGTTGCATTCTACAAATCAACACATTTTGCGTAAATATGTTATCTTTTCGTTATTGATCAAGTGTCTTTACGGCCGGGTGAAATGCCTTCGCGGGCCGGAGTTTGGAGACCCTTGTTCAAGACCAAACCTAGGGAAAGCAGTTTTCAAAATTGTTTTAATACTTTTCCGAAGTACTTCTTCCGCCGCAAGAGCCATATCGTATGTGTATGCTTTGTTCTCGATTACTGATCCTATAACAAATGTTGATTGCGCTGATCAGGGTTACAGCTTTTCTTTACTCTGGTAACTACAAGTCGATGTTATGTTTGATAAACGTATTTGCTGTGACTAGGATGTAATTTTGTTCATGTACAATGAGCTTTTAAAATAGGTATGACGCTTACTTTTGGAGGTAAAATTCTCAACTTCTACACATTCCTCCCCCTTGCAGTCGCGTTGTATGTTCACGTTTGCAAAATCATAACTTTGACTGTGCTTCTTTTAGATTACACTATAAAACCAATCGTTCCAGCCAAGAAAGGAGATGTGGTATCTGTTGCCGAGGCAATGCACAAAGAAAAGTTCGGACAGCGGGTGAAGAAATTGTTTGAACCAGAAACAGAAGCTGCTATTCATGCAATGCAATCTGGTTTGAGCTGTTGTTTTATACCGCAGATCTAGGCCACAGTTGTTGATTATGCGTGTTGCACTGAGACCTTTCAAGTATAAATTGCATCGTCACATTTGAACAAGCAGAATTTTCATGAATCTAGTCCTTCTTGTGTGATGTTCAGTGGTTAGTGAAAACAAGACAACGGTACTAGCAGTTGCTTTACCAGCATTATGACCCGAACCTCCGAACTCCAAAACTGTTTTTGTTGTGCACCGTCCAAAACATTGGTTTACTACTGATATCGATGTTTGCCGGTAGCTTCATTGCAATGTTAACCTTTTTTTCACATTTCACTAGCGCCCAATAGTTTATAATGCTAAAATCGTTCCAGATCTGGCCTGACTTTAAACACTTCTTCCTAATCTAAACAGTCCAGAGCGTCTGACGGGCGACGTTATTTTCCTTGTGTTGCCTTTCCTTTTTTCAATATTTGTTTTGAGGCTCGTTTTTTCGCATTTTTTCGATCGAAACCGCCTGTGTCGCTAATCTTTTTCATTTTATCGTCAGGGCTATATATAGGATGGCGTTGTCCAGAATATACATGGGATTGTATCCGGGTCGGGGATGCCAGCAAGTGCTTCTGCGGTCACACGTTAGCGGAACATAGCAAGTATCAAGGTTAGTTCGACAACATCGCGATGTTGAATCGAATTTCACACCGAAGACCTCTTCTTGTTTACCGTCCCTAAACCGAAACGGTGACAATGCTTGTGCGTTTCGACCGCCTCGTGAATGCTCGGTGTTCCTGCTTACAGCTCATTGCCTATCTAGCGTAGGGTGTGATGCAATCGAGATTGTGGCCCGACGCGTACGCAAAAACGGTCTATCTATATTGCCCCGTATATGGTCAAGTTCAAATCGTTTCTAGATCAATAACGGTTATTCTGGTTGTAGAATGTTTGTTTTGTACACTTTAATCATTTGAATTTTTGTATCTTCACCAACGAATTCTTCTCGATGAGGGATGGGGAACCTATTTACTGTCACGGGCCGCATGAATTGTGGAATATCGCTGGCCGGCCGGAAAGGTAATTAGTTTTGCGTCAAGATTCAACCTTTATCTTGCAAAGGAAAAAAATATGTCAAGGAGCGAGAGAGACTTTTCTTGACTTACTCTCTACATGTCTGCTTGTCATGACGTTTTGACGTGATGTTGTGTTCTCACTCGGGTAACGAAAATTCTGATGCGGGCCATGTTAAATGTTCACGCGGACCGCATTTGGCCCTAAGGTTCCCCACCCCTGTTCTAGATGATTATATCGCTGAACTGTTGCAAAGTTTCTTTTCATACACTTGTTACGCATTCGTTGGCTTCATGTCTTTCCTCCTGAACTGAATTTTACGATAGTACTTTTTAACTGCGGACATTTCCCTATGGGACTCCGTTTTTTCGAGCTCTGATGGTGATTTTGACAAAGAGCGACGAAACAAAGCAACACGAGTGAAACGTGTAATCAAGCTTGCCCACAAAATTAGTTTGTGAGAAATGCTATCAGTTATGTAAGCGATATTTGCAAAGCACCAAACGAAAAATGTAACTTGCGACGCTTTCTTTCATATCTGATCTCGACGTTGACTTGCCGCAGGTGTCAAGTCGCAAGTCCCGTGCGCGATTCCTGAATGCAGATGCAGAGCGTTCGCTTTCGTGCCGTCGCGCCCTGAAGATGTCGGCGAGTTCTGGTTGCAGCGTAGGCGCGGTTACGATCCGAGCACATGGAAGGCGAAATGCAGGTAATAAACTCCTGGTCAGTTGACTGTCCAACAGTGTTCCCACTACGAACATTCTACACTGAGAAAATGTTTGTTTTGTTGCGCACGAAGCGTGTGAAATTGCGCAACCATGTAGACACACAAATAGTGAAGCGTTTCCAGCGTTAAAATATCGCTATGCAATATATACAGTATATACCATATTAAATTTAGAATCTTGGAAGCGCGCGAGAATGAGATAGCACTGCGCAAAGTGTCTGGTGGCACTGCGCACCTTAGAGGGATCCATTCTGTTAATCCGGTGACGACGTGGTTAATGTTCTGAGATCATACCGTTAACTTCACGAAAGTTTTACGTCATAAGTGTCACGAAAGTGTCTACTTTTTTTTACTTTGTTGCGTGCTGCAATCAACCTCTTGTCCGACAAATGATTCTCTGGATCGAGTCTGTAGTGTGCAACCAACGTATACATTTTTGCTTCATGCAGCATTGGTGGAAACAGGCTGAATAAAGAAAATATTGTCCTACAAATGTTATGCTAATGTGTGCCTGGCTGATTATTTGCTTGTAAATGTTGAGGTTTTGACGAGAGTACCTCGAAATGCTGTTGCAGGTGCAAGCACCCGCATACTGAGCATTCTCCTTCCGGATTGCGGCAGTGCAACGCTACGGAATGCAGGTAGGTGGAGTTTGTTAGCACGAGCTCCTGCAAGAGTTGATCGATGTCAAACGTCAAGAATTTGCTGCTAACTGATTTGCTTGAAACGTTGAGAGCATCATGCGCTTACTTTTTCAAGTGCTTGCTCTCCGCCGATACGAGTCTTATAACTTTGCTGCCATTCAGTTTCAAAGTTGACAAAATATATTTTTGGAGTTAGTGTGCTTGACATTTACTTTAAGGGTTTGATCAAGTGTTACAAGTTAGGTAAGGCAGCTCATAAAAAACTCAGTTGCATTTCATGTAAATAACATATGTAAAATGTGATGTAGCATCAAATAATTTAAAAAAATGGATCTTTCAAACATCAGAGGCGTAAGTTCTTAATTGTTGGTCGTTACTTTGGATCGCGCACTAAGAACGCCTGAACAATCTCCACCAGCCCGTGGCCTGGTGGTAAGTGCGTCCACTTAGGTGCTGGTAGGTCTGGAGTTCGAATCTCGACCGGGCTAAAACTTTGTAAATTGGTACTGTGGCCTTCTTGCCAGGCGTGCGGAAGTGCTGCGGGAACCATGTAGACAAGAGGCGTTAATATCCAGGCTTAGGTCGGCCACCAATTGTCAATAAATCTGTCGCATTTCGTGCGATCCAACAAAAAAAATCTCCACAAAACTCTTGTTTTCTCAGGAGAGTATTTTTTTATTTTCGTATTTTCATTAGTTTGTTTGAAGCGTTGAGAATATCATGCGTATATTTTTACGACTGTTCGCTCTCGCAGATACCACTCTTTCACTTTTTCTTCCACTCGGTTCCAAATTTGGCGAAATAGACTTTTGAAGCTAGTGTGCGTGAACTCATGGCCTCTGCCGACCGTCGCTTTAGGGTATCTTTTCTGTGTGAAGGCCAGGACTGACGTATGGTTAGACGAAAACGTAGTAGAAATCACCCAACGCTTTGTCTTTTTTCAAAACACCCTGCAGGACCACAGTACCAAGATAATGGGAATCGGGCGAACGAACAGCCATCGCTTGGCCACAAGTTTCGCATTGCAGCGTCACGCACATCTCGGATGTCATGTTTGCACCGCTTTGTGGCCCTGCGTATCGCTGCTGTGTCTTTTTCTCTATTCCTCTCCGCCGTGCAGCGTATACAATCAAACAAGCGGGTTCTTGGTGTGCCGAGTTTTGGCAATTTTTTATGTTTTGAAGGTGCGGCAAATTCCAGTCCAACTTTTTGTGTGCTGCCTGCGATCGACATTGGGAGGAGCACCAAACGTTTTTCGACACTGATCAGACCAGAACACAAAAAGGTCTTCCCCAAGGTAGACGTTGGCAGTGTTGGCATAGCATTGTTGATGTAACGGNATTTTTCAGGAATAAACCTATTCGTCGTGGTAGCCTAGAATAATAGCCTATCGGTTAATATATATTGTGGTAAAGGACCATCTCACTTTCAATAGCGAAGTGTATTCAATCAGGATATCGAACAAAGCTGTAGAAGTATAATGCTCTACACATCGAACTATGTTGTCAGGATGTCTGCTTAGAAAAACCTTGGGTTACATGCTGATGTGCAAAGTTTCGCAACAAGCTATGCATGGCGTACGCGCATAGCTTGGCTTAGCAGTGTCAATTTGTTGGTTTCGATGACATAATTTTTTTCCACATGGAAAATTGCAGAGATTAAAACAACTTGCCGAAACCTAGTACTGTATATTTTGGGAAAAAATGAGTTTCTCGCAGCGATAGCATCGGACTGAATGTAGTTTTGGCGTTATGACTGTTTGATTGATCCATTTGTTTTTATTTCAGTTATTTGCAAGAAATACGAGTAGTTTATTTGTAGAAGTGAAAATGGCAATTAATTTTATGGCGCAGCACAGCAGTGATGTAAAAAGGTATCAAAAATAAGTATCATTTCAAAGTAATTTCGATGAATTTAGTTCCGCTGATGATTGTGATGCCGTCGCGCAACGTAAAACTGCTTCGATGGTAACGATCGGCGGATTTTTTAAGGCGAGGATTATCTTCCTTTCGCGGAAATTCCGAGATTGCGCAACATGGCTCTCACTGGCCACGCCGGCAACAATTCGAAGTACAATGCACTTACGAACGGTATGGGTCCCAGGCTTGCCATTGCAGCGACTCCTGTCGACAATAATACGCCGGTGCCATTCGGATACCACAGGTCCAAGCAAGAACCGTTCGGATCATGAACTATGGTTAAATCCGATGCATTTTTTGTTTGAATTTTGCTACAATTTCGTAATTTGATTGCAAACAGGTGAAAGTTCACGTGATTGTTTAACAATCGGCACTTACGACGACCGATGTTTTCTGTAGGGCTGATAAGTCCCTAAAATCACGCATCTGGTACATAGGCTCTAAAATGGATTATTAGTCTCGTTCAGAAATTTGTTGCTTGAAAGACGTTTGAATAGGCCCTAATTTGAGATAGAGTTTGTACGAATGCAGCCTGTGGTGTTCAAATTTGTGCTATTGCTTGAATATCTTTAAGGGTAAAATCAGTTTGAATTCATGCCGTTGATCATGTGTAATGCGTATGCAGGAATGCTAAAAAGGCTTGTTTCTTACATTACGGTTAAATTGCAAAACAAATGGAAACCAAGGAAATGGAGTCTCTTTTCTGATGATTACTTTTATTGCCAACGTTTCGCCCACCTATTCAAGTAGGCTTCCTATGTCTTAAACACCTTATATGCAAAAGTAGTAACCGTTTGTCGTTGTACTTCACATCGCCCACTGTTTTTGTTGCCTGTGAGGTGCTGAGAAACAATGCTCTCATGAAGCCTACGTGGACAGGTGGGCGAAACGTCGCCAAATAAACGAATGAGAAGTAATCACCAGGACTCCATTTGTTTCAAATTAACAGTTGGTGGTAACCACGAAACACAAGTAGCAGAAAAAACAGCATTTTTCAAATGGGTACATGAGTACCGGTCGTATTTATTTGGTCAGTATGCTTCATCTCATTTTCTGTGATCCTNGTTCGCACTTTTGCTTTACTGTCTCGCGCCCTACCATCTCGTGTTACTGTCTCGCGCCCTACCATCTCTATGTATGAAATTATTGTTGAGGGTAACGTTAAAACAATGAAATTTAGTTCCAGTGCCAGAGTTTAAAATGGCATAGGTTCCTTGTACTTAAGAGACTTGGATGTTTTTTGTTTTGCTCCCGTTGTTGGTGTACTGCATTGGTCTTCGCAGTTGTTAGTGTTTTTAGAGTATTACCTTAAATGACAATTTTAGCTTTTTTACGGTTGCGCTGTTCTTATTGTTTCATTTAATATTTGTGAGCACATTACCTTTACGTGCGTTGCGAGTGGTCTCCTAATCGACCTAAGGCAATATGTAATCACTTTTGCTTTCTGTACCATTTGTTTTCACTGCTCGTTAGTACAATACAGCTGTGCTCATGTACGATATAGTGGTTGTGAACGTTCTAGACTCGAGAGGCACTTCGTGAAAAGGGCTTTCAATTATGTATAGCGGAAGTTGGACACACCAAGCGGAGATGGGCCCCTACAGGCCCTGAAAAGCGCATAGAAGCAAGTGTAATGAAACTAAACTGAAAAGAAGATGGATCTTTTTGTTTTTCACCAATATTTTGTCCAATAATGCAGACAGACAATGAATCAACATGTGGCCACAAACAGTTGCTAAGCTTTTAAAATTCGGTGGGCGGACCGTATACGACCCATGGAACAATCTCATTCTACCTGTGTGGAAAATCAGAGTACATTTCAGTAATGATTATGCGTTTATCGATAAGCCTTTCTTACCCCAAGAGTAGAGGTATTGATACCGAAAAGTACGAATGATTTATGAAGGACATGCTTTTTTGTTACACAGGTATGGAATGACGTGCACAGAAAATATCTGCGAGTATTTCAGTAAAATTTGATAACGCATGACAAGGAGCACGAGATTAAGATGTAGTTTTATCATTTATTCACACTTCACTCTTGAGGCTAAGAAACCTCGACACCGGGGACAGAGGAAATTCTGAGAGCTTGGTAACAGAGCTACTTCTTTTTAAACTCTCCTGGCACACTCTGTTTCCGGTGTCAAGCGCAATTTCTGACCTGCCGTTGTCAGTTATTTTGCTTCTCCAAGTTTGGCGATTACTTATTTGATGTGTGTTGTGTTAATAAATTTTTTTGGTTAGATGTTAGATACCCACAAGCTATAGCACGGGAATAACTATAATCACAGAACAATATTGGACTTAGTTATCTTACCCTAACCCGATCCACTTAAGCACCAAACCCTAATCATCAGTTTCTCAGCGTATTTGCTTTGTAGAATATTATTACTCTGTGCACGCGCACATGGCGTGAAGTCAGAAATTTCGCTCGACACCGGAAACGAACCAATGTAGGTAGCAAAGGTACATTGCTATAGCCGATGCAAACATATACTTTAGTAAAAAATACTATAAAACGCACAATATATTTTTCTATGATCTACGATTTTGTGAATGCGGTATCTTTAACGTGCTTGAAAATCGCGAGTTGGTAGAATGTCAATTGCCAGCTATATAACGGCATTTTTTCGGTCGTAGCATTCGTCCACTATGACGACACACGGTCGATAGCTTCGCTTTGAACGGTTGGTCATCGCAAGTCACGGAATTTCACTTTAACATACCCATTATAGCGATACGGTTCATCCAACCTCAGTTTGCACTCCAGTTTTGCACGTGGAGCGTGGATTTTACCAGCAATAAGGTTGGATTTCTTTTCAAAATAAGGTATTGTGAGCAACCGCGGTACATCAGCGTTTGATACCAAATGCTATGACACCGCACCGTTTCCAACAGAGTTAGACATGCTGTCCAGTCGTGCAATTTTTTCCAGTAGGTCGCGAGGATCGTGAACCTGGGTGTCGTCGTTCACCTGATCACAATGAGCGAGGTTACCTGTGTTCTTGTGATCTATCACCGTTTGCATGATTTTGACAGCTCTTGATGTCATCTTTACAGCTTTGATCAGCCTCCGGTCAATATTCTTAATTCTAGACGCAACCTGGTCGTAGTCCAGCGTGCTCTCCACGCATTTCCTGTGTTCTGGACTTTCGTTGCTCTGCGGGAACTTGTCGGCCGTAGCTTCAGCGTCTCTGTGCTTTTGCAGCAGTTGTGTCCATTTTGCAGCTTCGGTCTGCAGGATGGAGCAATGACGCAGAACAAACTTGTCGTCTTCAGTGTACTGCAACAAATCATTCTCAGTTACTGTTTCCAAAATGTTCCTTGACGTACACGGGGACTGTGGATGTGTTGATGACGAAGGCGCATCGGTTGAAAGTGCACGGCTGTGTAGAGAAGTCTGTACAATTTCGTTGCCTAAAGCGTCATCACGAGCAGGGCTCGAACCGCGCACGCTGTCACTGATAGAACCAGCAACAGATTTAATGGTTTCAGCGAGAGATTTCCGCTTTATTGAAGACCGCCTCCTTTTCTTGAGAATGTTTGGAGAGCCAGGACTTGTTCGTTCGCCACTGCATGACCGTCTTGTTCTGACAGCGATGGGGCCATCAACGTTTGGTGTGTTGTTGCTTTTTACAGCATTATCACGATGACCGCTGCCTATTTCCATCTCACAAGTTGCTACATTTGTAATATCAACAAACTGAGACATGACACCTGAACAGAAAAATGATAAACATACAGACACATCCTCACTGCACAAGAGGGTAGACGAATAAAGATGTAAAAATTTTAACACAGCAAGCAGAACATTTCGATTGCAAAAGCCATTTTATGATAGATGTCATACGTTCTGCTGACAGTCCACAAACACCTTTTGCAACCAATAACAGAAAGTGGGGATAGATGTAACTTTTGCAACACGTACCAACTAAAGCTGATGATTTTCTCACAGCATCAGAGCAAAAGTGAATTAGCATAGCCTATTATCTGGGCTTCTCAACCGGGGCCACAGAGCGGTTCTCCGGAGGCCACGAGCAGAGGCCTTTACTAAATAGCTCTGCCGTGATATTGCAAAACCCTATTGATGAGCAGGGGGACACAGGTGTTGAGAGTCTTTGGAAGGGGGCCACAAACCATGAAAGGTTGAAAACCACTGGCCTAGATATTACACATGCTATAACAAAATGCTACGGTAATTCGCCAAGGTTTGAATAAATTGAGTTGATATTTAGTGCTAGTAACTTCATTGTTACATCTATGCATGGAATACCAGCCCAATAGCAATCAACAGATGGAAATCTTGTTTGGGCCAACTCATTACAAGTTGTTTAAATGTTGTAAATAAATTTAAAGTATGAGGCAGGATTTCTCAAATGGGGCCCTCGGCTCCCCTTGGGGGCCATGGAGCGATTCTCTGGGGCCCACAAGCAGAGGCCTTCACGAGGTAGCTTTGCTATGATATTGCATAACCCAAGTGTCATGATTTAAGTATTCACCAGTTAAACTTAGAAGGGGGCTCATGAAAGTTTGAGAACCACTGGTATGAGGTGTTTACCAGCATGCATCTAACAAGAGCCATATTAAAGGTCTTAGGTGAGCTTAAACCTGTGCAAAAGTTAATCACTACAAAAGTTTGCAAGGGGCCTTCTTTAATGTTTCCAACAGCTCAAAAGATTATATATATTGTGATGTTGAAACAAACATAATAACACATTTGATGAATATGACAGAGGAAGATAAAATGCATATCCAAGGAAAGCCTGCCGACTAGTGGTTTACGTATAGCATGAAGTATCTATTTGGTAAACAAATTCTACATTTGACATCTTAACCAAAAAATTGTACCCATAACAGGGGCAGAGCATGAACTTTGATCAAATAACTTTAATGTGCTTCAAAAGACATAGCACAAGCAAAACAGCCCTTGTCAAAGCTTCAAACGAAAACAATTAGGGAGAAATAGGGAAATATCAATTATAAGCATAAGAAATATCAGCAAAAACAACAAGTGTTTCCCCAACAATATTACAACATAGAAAATATCAAGATTTTCTGAATTCAGCAAATATGATATTTGTTGAACACATGATTGTACAGATTAATCTTCACAAAAGAGTTGAGTAAACACTACCCTGCAAATCACATTTGTTTAATTAAAGCTGTGTCACACATTTGAGTACTTTGATAGATTTTCCTATAGATGGCTAACATATCATTACAATTTTTGAAAATCTATCAATTTTCATAACCTTCAGAACCAACACTGATTAAGTACTTAGCAGTATGTACTGTCTGTAGTACACACTTCTTTTGGTGACATTTCAAACTTTTGCAAAACCATTAGCTGGCAGCAAGCATGACTTTTTCTTGCCTTTCAAATTGTTTCTCTTGTTGTGGTTCTTTTTGTTGTGGTAAAGGTTCATCTGTGGGCACTTCTGGAAGATCCAAATCATTTTCACCTACTCCAAGTAGTTCATCCAATTCAGCTAAAACTGATGATTCATCTTCTGGTGTCAATGATCCAGCCAGCAGTTCATCCAATTCTCTCTGGTATTCGATACCTTCTTTTGTTTCTTCAAGAATTTGCTCCACATCCTCGTATGACATTATTTTATGAATATTTTTAAGGGCTTCATTTCCAGTTTTTAAACCTTCCATCACATTCATTTCCATCTGAGTGAATTCAATGTCATTCACCATTACCTCCAAATTTTCAATTTGCTGATCTGTTTGTTTCATTAAACTTTCTTGACGACGCTTCTTTTTGAGAAGTAGCTTTGCTTTTTCTTTTTCTCCATTTTTAAGACAACGTTTTGCCAGTTCACGGAGCTTTTCCTGCTCATTTTCAATTTTTTTTTGATAAATTTGAAGTTGGTCTCGTTGTTTTTTCAGCGCCAAAATTGCTTTATCTTGCTCTGTTACTTTACTGACAGGTTTTTTCTTTGAAAACAACCCACCCATTGCATTCAACAATACAAATTTTTTGCTAGAAAATGTTAAATTTATAAAAATCTACACTTCAAACAGCTTTAGTCAAGGAGTGGTGTAGCAATGACAAAACCTTACAAAGCCCCTGCAGTTAATGGAAGTATTCAGGAGAAAGCACAAAACAAGAAATAAAGCATTCAAAGAGAAAATAGGCATTTACAGCAGATGTATAGGCACAAGCCAATCTCTTTATAAAACCTCATTATTGGAGCTGTTAAACCTTTGAGAAACTGTTCAAATGCCACAGAAGGCCTGAAATAATCTTGTGTAACTGATGCCATGTGCAGCTGTAACAAACGAATGATCTTTTCAATGGCCAACAAATTTTGCTTCTGAATCCAACCCAGGTATGGCACACTGTTGAAAAGCATGATAGTACACACTGACTTCATCAAAAGCTGGATTAGTGATGAAAATTTAAATATTTGCAAAAAATATCCAATGTGCAGTGCAAGGTTCATAAAAATACACATTACGCATGGTAGCAAATGTAAAGGATTTTATGATTTCAATAAAAATCTTAGCTTTAAAAATTAAAGAAAAAGACTAAAGAAACCAATAGCAATTGACCACAAATGTAGTTTTAAGGAAATGAACAGGGGACTATGCACAAGAAGGGAATCATACAAATTTCAAAAACAGGAATTCAGACAAACAATATTCAACCAGGTATCAAGCTTAGCTTATAACTGCATGGTCAGGGTTAGGACTTGCATAATTTAATTAATTCCCATAAACACCATGTTTTATACCTGCATTTAGGGATGCATATAATGGAATATCAAATCCAGTGGATTTGAATTTATATTTGGATCCAAAAATTTGAGTTTTTCCGAATATTTGATTCCAAATAAATATGGATTAAATAAATGCGAAAAATTGCGAAGTCAACAAAACAAATGATTTCATTAAGTTTTCAGTGTCACTCTTTACGCTCCTGAGAAAGTGAAAGAAACACTCAAGCTCACAGCACTGCGTAGTGACATGACAAGCTACCGTATTTTTTGGACCATAAGGCATACTGAAAATCCTTTAATTTTCTCAAAAATCAAAAGTGCGGCGTATAATGCGGTGCACTTAATGTATGGATCTGGTTGTGCTTTCTCGTCTAGAACCAATTTTATGTGGTAAATGATGCTATTTATTCAATTGCTAGATGCGATTTTATTGTAAACAAACCATCGTGTTATGTAATAAACCAACAACAATTGCAATGTACAGCCTATAGAATAGCTGTGGCACATACCACAGATCATATTACTCCACCAGGCTCCTGACTATATTGGCACACACCAAATCAAACCTATGCACAACTTTATTTGATTTGTGTCTAGTGGATTAGGCATGTGTGAAAAGTTTAACTCCCTCATATGTGTGGTAATCCAAGGGAGTTTAATATGTCCGATAAAACTCAATTATGTGTTATCTGAGTTTTGCTTCATTTAATGTGCCTTTTAATCCAGTGTGCCTTCATTTAATGTGCCTTTTAATCCATGTATGAAAAAAAGAACAGCTAGCATTCAATTTTGATGCTGTGCTTTATAATCCGGTGTGCCTAATGGTACAAAAAATACAGTAATTAACAGGTTGTGTGATCACTGATCAGCTTTCTAAACCACTGTGTGATCAGCTCATTTTGCTCCTAACAAGTTATTCTGGAAAAGGATTCGATATTCTGGATTCAAATTAAAGATTCCAGAATCTCTAAAGCAGGGGTTCCCAAACTGGGGCACACGTACCCCTAGTGGTACATTTGCCTATCGCAAGTGGTACATTTAGGGTTAGCAACAGAAGGGAAAAATATTTTATACATTATTCAATTCAAATATTTNATACATATGAATTTNTCCGAACCTTCTTGGGGAGTATTAAATCTATACTTGTTTTCTGTATATTTAGATGATTTATCTCTTGAACTTCACAGCGTCAAAGCTGGGTGGTATACTGGTGAAGTCCTGTTGAACCACTTGATGTTTGCTGAGTGTTTTGTCCAAGTGTACTTGGGTTGCAAAGTATACTAGATGTGTTTCAGGCATACACAAAATCGCATGGAATTATTTTCAACTACAGCAATACTGTTTGTATGACGTTTAAGGCTAAGACTGTAAAAAGCATGGTCATCCTGTTGCTGACACTGGTGTACAAAGAGTAAAATCAATTTTCCACTACAAATATTTGGTAATTGTATTAGATGTTGAGCTTTCAGATGACAAACACTTTTAGAGACAACTGCAATATCAATATTGTGCAGCAAACAAGCTGCGAGCCTCTTTTTCCTGATTTTTCGAATGCAGTGAAAAATGTACTTTTTCGTTCCTTCTGTACATCCATGTATGCATCACAATTATGGTGTGATTTCAGGAAGACATACATCCACAGATTGCATGTGGCCCATAACTTTGGTTGCAGGGCTCTGTACACCTTCCGTGGCGAACAAGTGTTGGTAGTCATCAGGTTCACTGTAACATTCATACCTTTGAGGCCTTATTGCGAAAAAATGTGTACCTGTTTCTTGAACGATGGAAAAAGTCCAGCAATGCAAGGTTGCGCGCTTGATGCAGTCAGATTGTTTATATTCGTCCTTCTTTGAACACTACAACCCCAACTTACTTTGTGACTGAGTGCCCGGACGTTCCATATAGGGTTGCCAGATGAAAATTTCAATAAAAAGCTAAACAGTGCTGAAAAGAGGCCAGCAAAAAGCCAAACCGATTATTTCAAGGCCAGATAAAGGCCAAATTTTGTTTGTGGCATTGCTATTTCTTTGTCACATAGGAACATCCAAATTACAAGAATATCATTAGAAATTTTCTTCGAAATTTGGATTAAGTCTTGCTGGCCTTGTGTTGGAGCTCATCATAGATGCTTCTCTGACTTTTCACGGTTTGTGAGATGGCACACTTTGGGTACAATGGTGCCAAAGTTTGCATACTGATCCATTAACAGCTTTCTGCACCCATACGAAAGTCATCTCCCATTCACTCCTGTACTTACAACTACAACACCACTTCCTCGATGTCATTGTCGCATTTATATGGCAGAGACGCAGACCAGTCTGCAAACGTTGAGCCTACTTGGCGCTTACAACACACGAAAGGAATTTTTTGCATCATCACTGGAAACGTGTGCACTGTGTAAACATTTCCAGTGATTACGCAAAAAAATTAGTTCAAATCTTGCATACCTTAAATCTTACTAACATCACAACCCTGGCGTCGGTCTAATATAGCATTTATTACA
>JGI24022J15233_10000684_pt1 | contig 23669 bp, 22 predicted proteins | sample Ectturendosymbi2_FD_15233 | JGI IMG/M metagenome (IMG submission 15233)
CCCCCCATGGAAAAAATCCTTCCGACGCCCATGAGTGCTTTGTATTATATGCAGTTATCAGAGCGGTGTTTACTGTTTAGTGACCACAAAAAAACTTGCTTGGTACTTTAAGATTGGCTGCAGATTAGTCAACTAAGATCATCAAGTGCAAAGTGTTCTCATGTTTTGCAGAAGAGATTCCACTTTTTATACGCAGTCTACCAACACCAACTACGGAAAACGCGCGATCGACATTATTAGTGAAGGACTTTTTCAAGAACGAACGCCGTCATTTTTAATAAGTAAGAAGAAACGCACTGCAGTTTGGTTCGTCTCAAATTGTGCCAGCGGTTCAAATGCAAAACGACGACTGCAAATTTCCGATGAAATGATCGAAAATGGCTTAAAGCTCGACCGATACGGTAAATGCTTTGATGGTCAAAAACTTGAGACAAGTAGAAGTGCTTTCATGAAGTTAATATCTTCCTACAAATTTTACCTTGCTTTTGAAAATTCACTCCACTGTCGCGACTACATCACGGAGAAATTTTTCGTGAACGGTTTATTGACTGGAGCGGTAACAATCGTTTATGGCGCGGTGCGACAGGACTACGAGACAGTGGCTCCCCCCCATTCTTTTATTCATGTGGAAGATTTCAGAAGCATCAAAGAACTAGTGGACTACTTAAATTACCTCGACAAAAACGATTCGGCTTATGCTGAATACCTTTCATGGAGGAGTATGAATCCGAAAGATTTGTACCCGCATGGACGATACATGGGTCTTTGTGCTTTATGTCGTACTTTGCACGGTGTATCGTTTGATGATTTAAGACCTTTTGTAGCAATTCCTGGCAGGAACGGAGACGAGCACAAAACGCAATTGCCTTACCCTTCCATGAAACCTATTTCGTCTATATACGAATGGTGGCATGGACGGGAAAGCAACGAATGCTTGAGCTCTGGATGAAATAAAAGTTTTTTTTGTGTGAAACATTGTGAAGAAAAATCTATTAATTGGTTACGAGATGGTGCATGTCATACTCACATCAATAACAAATTAACATCGTTTCGCCTAAAGGAATTGTTTTCAATGTAATAAGATGTGTTCATTGTCCAACATTTTTAGAAACGCAAGATGGTTTTCCTAAACTTCGTGTGGAATGCTAGAACCTTGCAATCAGAGGTAAAAAACAATAAGGTAGTGATGAAAAAGAATGAACGCATGAAACAAAACCGCACTATTTAAATAAAGTATCATCAAACTGCACGGCGATGCGTAATTCGTTGTATAAAAAGGTGTGCTTCAAAGAACTTTTTCCAACTGCCCGACCGCTACGTCCCTAGTGGCTGGCAAGCAATTCAAAGTGTTCCATTTTTTGTCAAGGAAGACGTAAAAAAGTCGAAGACGGTGGATGAAGCTCGCTTCCGGTCAAAATTTGTGATTTTAATAAACCTTTGTTGCGAACGCGCATCAGTTCATAATGCTTGCAGAGTTCACGCAACCTTCCAATTGGAGATCAGTTACGCCGGCATTTCAAACAGTTGCACCTAACGTTAGCAACATTTATTGCATATTTACCACCAATGAGTTTGGTAAACTGGAAATATTCGATTTCAGGCAATACAACCACCCTAACATTGACTTCCACCGTAGAGTATCCAGTGGGTTCTTGTGTGATCCAAACTTCCCAAAATCGAAAATCCCGGGTCTTCACGTTGTTCTGCGCTTTTGACTTCCAAGCTCATTTCAATCACCTTTCACCTCCGCCAGTGTTGCAGTTTGATTATATACGCCGTATAAAACCATCACTTTGACTGAACAATAGTACACTTCCCACGCTAAGAAGGTGCTGTAGTTGGATATTTCTTGCGTAAACATTAAATAACAAATGGTAATGTCGTGAGAGACCGTATCCCTTAAGTTTTGATACATTGTATGATTAGTTTCGAAAAGCTTACCAGTGTTTCTACTGTATACTCTTCCAAAACCAGCAAATCAGTGGTTTTTTCAACATTTTTTGAAACAAGTTTTTTTTAAGCATCACCACTTGCCTTTTAGAGAACCTGCTTTGTTCTCGGAGTTATTCCTCGAAAAAATCATTGTTGTTAGAATTTGATCTGAATAATACAGCTCTTTTGCAAAACGTTATTGTGAACATATAGACACAGCCAGGAATACACGTGTGTCTATTTTTCCAAGAGCTACGATGACAAATTCCAGCAATCAAGGGCTTGAACTGTATAGATTAGAACCTACTTCGTAGCAAAATGCTCAACATTGTCGTTTGCAAAGATCTGGCATATATGCTGTATGCAATCTTACACTAGTGAAGGAAACGAGATCAGATTGGAAGCCGTTTACGTGGTACCAGGTCGCACCAGATAACGTCTGGGGGCTGCATGTGCAACGCAGTCAGGTGTAGGTCGGGCACCACTGTTACCGTTGCAGATACTACAACACTTCAGAGATAGCATTAGCAAAGATTACAACACCAACATAAATTCACTGCAATTTCTGAGATGTCGCAGTTTTGTGCAACTTTAACCGTTCTTTTCGTTTGATGTCACGCATGTATTGCTCAGCATTGGACTCTTTGAAAGCGCAGATGAAAAACTGTTTGATAAAACGTTGTCAGAGCATGAAGTTGAAAACGTGTCCATTCAAAGCCTGCGGACCTTATCGGACAATAGCTCAGTAAATGAGCTTTGTGAAGCTTTCAGGTGCTTTTACCTTCAACCGAGGAATGTCTTTCAAACCAGATTACTTCAAGTGTGTCATAAACTCTGGCTTTCTTGCGGATTACCCAGATAAAATTCTGATTGTAAATCTTGGAAGTAAGCTTTGCTAAACAGTTGGGTTAAATAACAACAATGCGACTTGTCCTTCAATTTTACAAAATCGTTTGCGGCTCACCGAACTCATCTTTTCTTCCTAATTTCACGTCTGAAACTTGCTGCGTATATACCTCTGTGCTTCACTCTACGTGGGTACGATTGCTGTATCAAGAGCGCACCCCAAAAGTGTTGGTAAATCAAACGAAGGCCGCATTGGATCGTAATGTCTCGGTATGAGCAGGGGGGGATCCACAGGGGGCGATTGCCCCCTAAAACCTACGAAAGTAACTTTCTTCCCATGATTTTGTACAATTCGGAAAACAGAATTTGTGATATAAGGCCAGTTGCCGTCCATTGTTTTGTCACAGCAATGTTGTGAAGTGCACTTCATCTCTTTATAGTAGTGAACCCTTAGTGGGACTTGATTACCAAATATTACTGAAATCTCCCTCCCCCCTTAACCATACTGGATGGAACCGCCCCTGGCTTTGAGACACTTTTCAAAATTAGAAATTGTGATTGAAGCTCCATATTAAGCTTTCACTAACAAAAAGTTTTTTTGCAAACATTTATCAACAAAAGAAACCGGGAGAGTTTAATCAAAGTTGATGTCAAGACATAACAGTACGCTTGTTACAACCTACTGCGAACATCAGCACACCACGCATTACGGCATGTTTGGAATATATACTCAAAAATAATAGCGCAAACTTTTGCAAAAACGGCCCAGACGAGTTTTGTCAAGGTAGTGGTCAATACATGCTCAGCTGGAATGACCGCCTGATGATCAAAATCCTAGCAAATGACGAGCAAACGCCGGTGTTTTGCATTGTGGCGGTAGATGTGAAAGAACTTAATCCAAGCTTGTACAGAGACACAGTGACTGAAGCTCTCGAATGTGCCTTAGAGAAGCATACCGTATTCATCACCATGGACCAATAAATCATTGTTGCACTAAACAAAATTTTACATAACAACGTTTTCACTTAAAATGGCGATCAACTATACATCCAAAAAGCGGAAATACAACTGGGGGCAATCACTCTGTTTCAAAGGCAAATATTTCTGTGCATTACATCATAATACCAATTGCGGGTGTGCTAAATGTGACAGAACTTTCCGTAGATTCATCGATGACATAATTCGGATAGTTGCATTAGAAACGTCATGTGAACACATTCAACAAGTACTAACTTCAGTATTTTCCCACAGTGGCTTGGAACAAACGTTTCGCTACACCGGCGCAGCCGAACAAATGGGCGAAGTGGTATTCCTAGACGTCAATCATCGTATAACTACTGAAGATGGCTTTGGGTTGGTCGCTAAGGACTTCGAAAAACCCACAGCGGAAGGATGTTAGTTCGTCAACGGTAAACAGCACCATTATTTGGTGAAGCTAAAAGATTGACGAGACTCAAGCAAATAAAAGAGGATAACCTCATCAGCTTAAACCGTCTCAAAGAAAAATATATCCGCTCAAAAGTCTCTTTGGACACGACAACCACCGTGATAGCAACGGCATCAAGTTGGTAGGAAAGACTACACTCCCGAAAAAATATGACCCACAGGTTTGAGCATATCATTCCCAACTTCATTAGGGAAAGAAAAAAGCTTAAATGCGAAGGCAATGGTAACCACAAATGACCTGCAACAATTGGACAAAACTAAATACTTACAAGAACCTTGGTTTAAGTACGGCAAAAACAAACCGAAGGTTCGTGAAGGCCTTGCAAGCACTGCATTTTGTGGTTGTCATGGACAACACCACAAATCCGTGGTCTCAGCGTTTTCACAAATAATAAAAAAATTATACTTTTCCACTGAATCAAAACCTGCGCAAGCTATGATGACATGTGCAAGTTATGATATTTACGTGGGGACTTTCGTGATATGCCACCAGCAGAATGGGGGACCAAACAGTAAACAAACTTTTCAAGAGATGTTCAGCGCATCGAGGACTTGGAGCAAACCAGACAATACAGGCAAGGACCAAATTGCTTTATTGTGGTACTATTCAGTGTTCAGTGACGTCACAAATACTTATATGGACGCATTTAAAATTATGTGCAAAATATTCTTTTTTGCTTTTGGTGGCAGTTGTGGCAGGTGCAAACATATTTTACGCACGAAAAATGTTTTTGGTTCGCACCTCCTCACTTTTTTAATGTAGCACAATTTCAATCTTTGTCTCGCAAATACATTCAAGATATTCGGATGATGTTGTTATATTTGTCTTTTGTTTTCACCAAACAACACCTTACGAAAAAGAAACATGAAAATATGAATAAAGGAACAACAGAATACGAAAAAAACATTCGCTCATTCCTTCGTTTTCATAACCGAACTTTTTTCTGGGGTGGTCGTGGGGATGGTAATCCTTTTAGGACTTGGAACACCTCACGGTTATCAGCAATCGTAGGTAGTTCTGATCGCTCTACACCAGTGGTTTCCAAACTTTTTCGAGCCGTTACCCAAATCAAGGTAGCGATTATGTCTTATTACCCTCAATATTTTGCGTCATAAAAAACATAATACCTGACAGCTTGTGGTTTTGGTTCCGCGTTACCCCCCAAATAATTGCGTAATACCCCCATGGGGTAATTTACCCCCAGTTTGGGAACCACTGCTCTACACTATGACAGGACAAAGCGAGGTTCGAGATGTAGTCACGCCACGATGGTTTTGGACGATATCTAGGTATGGGTGTCGGAAGTTATTTTTTGCAAAACCAACGAAAATAGTTGTGTATTTCGTTGATAACAGCACGCTTTAAATTGTTTGAGTGTGCGATGACGCATAAGGGTAAAATAAAGTTAGGATTTAGGTTTATTTCAAACTAGTTTACTGAAATCTGGACAGCTGTATAGTCAGTGCAAACATTTCGCCGTCACTAAAGGCTCTGCACTTTTGCTACTGAAAAGTGGCAACTTAAACAACATGAAATGTAAACATTTTTCATGGAAAACACCTATGGCTGCACAATGACCATACGTATCAGCGAATAGGTTGCCACTTCCAACACCGCCTTGACTAAAATAAATCCTTTTGAAAAAGGCAAAAGAAGCTTCCAATCTCTACATTCGCAAATGCTTTATGAACGAAGAAAGTTCTAAAGTTCTTAATTTTCAACCAGACTATCCTCCATGACTTGAAATAGTGCTCCATGGGGCGATTCTGCTTTTTTAAGAATTCCGGACCACTGTGGCTCGACCTCTTGTCAGAAACATTTTTTTACCACGATCTTCGACAAAGAGCATGAAGCAGTCATGCCATGAAATGATACATTTACTTTAATCGTATGAAACTGGTACCGATTTGTGCTGCATATTATTGACAAAGTGAAAGTAGACTTATTCGTATCCTCCTACTGGGGTGTTATGTAAACTATACGTTAAAAGCAAATTTTGTCACTTAGACTTTGTTTCGTTACAATGTCAAAATTATTTACAAATACATTTAAATTCCACGTGTTTTTACAACGTTACAATATCTGCATTACTGTTGTTGACAGCAAACAAAAAGTGGAAAGCGTCCAGAAAATGGAAGTCGAGGTTGTAACAGGTTGTGCAGAATTTCCTCCTGGGGGAACAAAAACAATATTCTTCGCTTAACTTGAGACATGAGAAAGGGCCAATGAGGTAGAAAGTACCGTAAACGAAAATGCATTCGAAGTTTCAACTCTACCTCAGCTCATGAAACCAGGCATCCAGTTAAGTAGGATTTCAGTCTCTGGCACATGTTGAAAGAATCCAAAAACAATGAATGTGAGTTGTACGTTTAGGCAAGAGCAATTGTAAAGATTTAGTTTTATTTTTATGTTTCAACTCAACCAAGAAGAATCAAANGCCCATAGATTTTTTCAATGATGTTTTCTTTGTATTCTGTGAGACCTTGCTAAAAGCTAATTTCCATCACAGTTTTGTGCTGAAACATCGACTAAATTTTTATAAGTTATGTTTGATCACAAATACACCATCATTGCTTTGGATGCACAGGCTTCTTCTATTCACTTTAAGGATATTTGCATCGCTGCAAATGAATAGGAATTAGGGAAGGAAAAACATTTTACTTGGGTTTGCATAAAGGTTTGTGCTCAATGAAGCGATGTAAAGAGCTTTAGCATTTCGCCAACAATATAACCGTTGACACTGACAGGAAATCATCTTCAGCGAATTAGCACAAAATCAGTGGGATTAGCCGGTAAAACGGGTAGGAAAAGCTTGCACGGAACAGTTGATCATATTCGATAATGTCCTAGAAAACTCTGACACGATGAAAGTTTTCGATGAATGTGTTTATGTAACTGTATCTTGTTTCACAAGCTATGAAAACTTCTCGCAAATTCTTCGTGCGCCACATTATATACCATGAAGGAACTTGCAAAATTTGGAAAAACACTTTAGGTTGTTACTAAAAATATATCAATGAAATCACAAATTGTGCAGCGGATAGCCTTTTGTTGACAAGCTTAGAGGTTTTAAAATGAACGTTTATAAACTTACTCCCACAGTTAGGAATCTCAAAAGTTAGAAGAAGATTTTCGACAATATTGATTCCACGTTCTATATCTGCCACAAGTGTTGAATAAGCTCCAGGGAGGACTGATCGTATCAACGTAACAATTTCTGATTTACTGCATCTCGTTTGCCATGCTTTCTTCGCTTCAGAGAGCAGGTTGTTCAGCGGACTGCGAAAGATGAACATTTCCTTTTAAGTTTTCATTTTACTTCAACCGGCATTGTTCTTTTTTAAAATGCTGTTAACGCGGAAAAAATATCAAAGTGCAGTCTTTGCTCTCAATTAACTCAAACAAATATAGGCATTGGAGCATAAAATTGGGACAAACTTAAAAGTTTCATCAACACTAAAAAAGCCTTCAAAAAACTATACATGTTTTATTTTGAGACGTTGCGGATTATTCTTAATTGATCTTCAGTCAAAAACAAGCAACACTTGGCAATGTTAGCAATTTAAATCCAAAAGACTCTATGACGCAAGAAATGACAGTGCGACGCAAAAGACGTCAAAAGAAAATCAAGATCGCCAACCCTGTCAAAATCGCTAAAAGTAAAAGCAGGACCAACAGCTATGCAGAAAGTGCTAAGCAAAACCTACGTAATGCCGTAATCTACGAAAACAAGCCAAGACCAGCAGCAAGAGGCCGTTCACAGAACACTGGAAGAGAAGGATGCAAAAATTTTACAAATAAGTGCTACAACCAGTACAATATATCTACATCAAAATCAACAACAACAATGCACGAAACATGTATCAACAGAGGAACTGAGCATCAGCCAAATACTTGACATNACAATCTACGTATTGAAGAGGTATAAAGGGGTGGTAAAATTGTCTACATTAATCTCGGGTTGCTGTTCTTTTATCAGAAGTGTCTCTTTAATTAATAATTTGCTGTAGTTAAAAGCAGAAGCCAAGATTTCGGGATTTTTAAAGTCAATGAAGTGACCTAGATATGTGTATAAATGTTTGTCTACGTGGGTAATTTGGTGGTTTGATTTCAAAGGATGATGTTCATCTTGGCGAAATTTTAAATTTCTTTGAGTTTGTCCAATATACGAATTACCACACGAACATTTATCAAACAAACAAAAACACACGAACACATTTATCGTTGCTTCCCTTGGGGACAGGCTCATCTTTCGAACCATAAAACACATACGATTGCAGATCATTTTAAGTGCAAGGACATGCAAGCACATCGGGAACGATGCAATGTGATGCAAAAACTTAAATGTTCGTGCGGTCATTCTTATGCTTCGCTCGAATACCTCCATCGTTGCTTCCCTGGGGACAGGCTCATCTTTCCTGGTATAAACCCTTGGTGAAAACATTCTCCACACCTATCCCCTTTGCAATATTTTCTGTGAGATATCCAAAAGACTTGGTCTATGCCAGTGCTCTTCAACCGTTTTTTTTACGGTGCACCTTGAAAGATATTTTGACGAACTCACGCACCATATTTACCTAAACACTTAAAGTCATGCACCCTATTTACTGACATTTCCCCCGTACCCCCCACCTAATTGCGCCCATGCCTGTAGGTATCCGGGCCTGAATAAGCAAGACCCCTAATTCAGTAACTCAGCTACATAAATCAATTGATAATGGCTCATTGTCCGTTGCTTATGAATCACAAATAATCTTCTAATTACAACAATTAGCTTGAAAATGGCCTGATGCTTATGCACCACACTTTACAATGTGCAAAGTCTCGGTTAAATCGTGAAAGTCATTGGTTAATGGTTCATTTTTGCTTACAGAAAGTTTTGTAAAAATTTTCTGTTTACTGTGACAAGTTTGTGACGCACCTTTGTGAACCCTTCCTCAATGGTGCACCCCACGCATATTGTGGTGCACCCTAGGCCTTAGGGTGCACTGCGCACACTGGTTGAACAGCGCTGGTCTATGCTATTCCCAACTATTCATGAGCGCGAGAATAGTTATTCGAAAGGACACCAGGCGAATTCCCCAAAAGATGCTGAACGGTGTCATAGGTGTAGGAGAAGGCAAATGTTTGGTGGTGCGAAGGAATTTAACCCGAATTTTCCCAAACTTGCCCGAAAACGTTTGGGCCACTTTTCGTGCGAACATCTTCACAAGCGGACTTTTTCGAGATGACCTTCCAAAAAAAGATCCGCATGTGATTCTGCAAACATTGGGCGCCATTTTTCAATTCAAACCATGTTGGGTGCCATTTTTTTCAAATCAAACCACGTTGGGCGCTATTTTTTTTCCCAGATTTTCAGGGAATTTGGGAAGATTTTTCAAATATTTCGCTCAACATGCCAGGAAGTTTGCCCGGATTTTCACCAAATCAAAACTTTAGGTGTGTGCTTGCACCCAGCCTCCACCACGTGGACAGGGTCATTGCAAACTTTAATGGGCCAGTAGCCACAGCGATTAACCACTAAGGAGCTTGGATCGAAGTGAGTATAAACTATTGAACTGTGTTTGCACGGTTGTGGTGTGCCAGCATAAAATGTAAAACATACAAAACTTCTGTACGACAAATCTTTAAAATGAAATCAAAAAATTCCTTTCTGTATCAATTGCTACTTTGTAAAAAGTGATCATATTTTTGAAATACCTTGTACATCACACAAAAGGAGAGCTGCTGCAAATTTTATTAATCTCTGTCATCATCTATAGAAGACTTATTTTTGAAGAGACGTTTCCAGTATATTGGAACTCCAGTATATTGGAACTTAAACTAAAACAATATCGCTAAGAAATTCCGTAACGCAACATGGAGCGGGGAGACACAGATAAATCTGGAAGCAGCATTTGGGATGAATATAGTGGCTGCGTTATGTGGGTTATCATTGACAAAGCGTCGTATTGCGCATTTAGGCATTGCTTCGTTGTAACTTAGGGTTTTTAGGCTTGAAACTGGTCACCACCTGTTTAGAATTCAGTGCAGAATCTCAAACTCATTGAAAATGATGGTCATATTTGCTTACATGATCTACAAAATCGTTTATTTGAAAAATAATAGATTAGCCATTTTGAACATTGGAGGTGAACGAGACACAGCAACAAGGTTGTATGCGGTCGTAATTAATTAAGCTCAGAATCTGGATGGTTTGCGCACAAAAATGAACCTCATAACTCTTGAAAGGGCAACGTGCAAAAGGAAAAAGCGAGCAACATTGCCTTCACGACCCACTGACAACATTATTGACACCCATACGTGATCCCGTATAAAGCAAACCCTTCGTGACTTCGTTACGAAGTATTTGAAATGATTAGCAGGGAATTCCAATAATTTAACTTTAGGTAGAGCTACTGTAAAATGACACACACAACTGATTACGGATCCCTGGTATCTTTGTGCAAAATGTTACATTGCAGGCTAGCGTCACCATTTTTCTTACAAAAACTTCAGCTTTGCGGTGGCTGAACTCTAGCTCACAGAAAAGCAGTGTTCTCTTTGTTTATTCACGCCACTAGTATGCGCGGCCGATGGGTGTGTTTAATATTTGCAATAGGACGTGATGTACCGGCCACATAATGAAACTTGCATTGTGTTCAATTTTATTCAGTTTTTGTTATCGGAGAGCCCGAGCGGCAAGCGCGCAAAGCTTGTCATTGCGGCAGCGAGTAACGGTACAAAGCACCTGATGAGGTCACTTAATTATTGGTTGTTCGTACCATTTAGATATAGGTGTTAATCGTAGCGCACATCCCGTGGGCAGGTATTTGTGTAGCATTAACTGTGTATTTGTGAGATTATGTGATAAAATAGCAAAAAGAACCCAAAACAGTTGAAAAAACGCGCGAAGAAATGTCAATCAAGTGCAAACTGAGTTTTTGACCACAGTGAATATGTGCTGGTCGTTGCGGGTGACGTTCACGCCCACGTCCAGTGCAAAATTTCCATGATTCACAATGTACGTTTACTCCAAACTTTGCAATTTTTGCCAGAAAACGCACGTCATATTATCATCAACAGTAATATCATTAAAATAGGTTCGACGCAGTGCTCCGTCCGCAAACAGTCGGTGCAACGCTCAAACAACTTTTTGAGGATCACGATTTCACATGACTATCGCAATAGAAAAGTGATACTAAGTCTTCTGGGATAGTATGGAAATTGAGGGAAATGCGTGCATTTCTAAGCACCAACCTGCAAAACTCATCCCGGGTTCTTGCTGCAAGGACTTCGCGAACTGCAGGCACCGCCATGGTGAATAAGTCTTGCAAGACTGTGTTGTCGCAGGCCGGATTTTCGAAAGTCAAGTTTATACTTTGCGTACCGTTGAGCAGTCCATTTAAAAGATTCAGCAACGGGTTATTGGGCTGCAGACAAATGGCGCCTCTAATAACTTCCCCTGAATATTCAGGCGGCAGCTCCAGTGTTTGGAAAATGGCGTCAAGTGAAGTGAAATTTTCCATAATTCGCAGGATCTCCTGAACAGAAAAAATAATGAAACAACGATGCAAGCTTCATTTGGAAACACACAATGCAATTAGTGGTAACACATTCATTTGCATGAAAAGGTTTCCAAACAAATATAAACAAGTTTTGTTGCCAAGTTCATGGCTGATGTGCTCGTTATGCGCCAAGCAATTTTCGATGGAGGTTTGCAGTATTGGAAAAATAGGAATTTGTTTGTTCGCTGCCTTGGAAAGGGCATCATTCTGTAACTTTTTGAAGCAGCTGCTTGTTTGCTTTGTGTTGATGTGAGAAGAATGAGATATTTCGGTCTTATTAAATCAGACCGCTTTTCATTTTTCAAAAACTCTCAAATCATTAAGTCGATATTTTTTCACGTGACCTTGGAGACAAAAAAATTTGAATTAGTAATAACAAAAGTTTGAAAGAATTTATTTTCCAAAATTTTATGTGTGAGCCTTCTGAAACGAAGAAGTGTAGTATATAATTTCTAAAAGCAATCAAGTCGGTGGAAGCTGCATTTTGCTGCAAAATTGCTTTTTCAGATAAAAACTCTGTTTTGCACATTTGATCTGAAAGGCACAACATTATTACAGGAAGCAAAACTATCATAGTTTGCTTCCTCATGGCTCACCGGGTAGAAAGAACGGATATCTGCTGGAATGATGTCGAGTACTGTGGAACAATGTCCGCTCAAACATGTGGTTACTATTTCAGTGCCACACTGAAATGCTTCGTCAATCTTTGGACTGTCAATGACAGAAAGCAATGAACAAAATTATTACAGCCTAACAAAGCGGACTGTTAAGCAAAAATTGCATAAGATTTGTATAAGCATTAGCAGCCAACCGTTACAATATACTACAATCAGCAGAGGTTGTTTTTTGTTTTTTGAGGGTAATATCTTGGAAGGTTCTTGTTCTAATAGTCAACTTCAAACAACTCCAATTTATTGTGGTGAAGTTTTTCATTAGAGGGACTTAAATGATCTTTTTTTTTGCATTCTTAAAAATGTTCAAATTTCGGTATTGATCTCAATCAATACTCACACTGGGTTGGCACTGACAGAGCAAATGGAAAGATTTTTTGGTATGTTGAATTCTTCATCAGTAAAACATGCTTCACAGCACTTACCTGCAGGTGGAGACACTTGAATACGGGTATCCTGATAGGACGGGCGTCAAACAACCAAGCAAAGATGTCCATGCATTTTTCAAAGTGCAGCTTGGTAAAATTTGTATGTCTAAGCAAAAAACAAATGAAGTACGTTACACAAGTATTTGATTTTTCCACAATATCTGGAAATACTTCTTGCAAATAAAAATAGTTTAAACAGAGCAATAGAGTTGTCCATATTCACCAACTCCACAAGACCTTCGTAAGTTCAAGACCAAGGAAAAAGAGAAAAAATATTCAGACACAAAGAGGAATGATCTCGAACATTACCTAATAGCATCGCACTGGCTGCTTATTTTGTCTTTTTAACGCAGCTGTTTTTTGCGTTTTCCTCCGATCTTCATCAGAATGATATGAACAATTACACGTGATTGATTACCCTTCACGAAAGACTGCCATGCAGACAGCGTATCAGTTTTGACTTGCAGAAGCCAACAAAGTCCTCTTTAGAAGATCTTACGAAAGATTTCATCGATCTGCCGTTTTAGTTGATGTTCGTGCAAGGAAAAGTCGTTACATCTTGACCACAGCCAAAACGATATGCGCGCTTTAAATAAGAATTGACAGGAACTGCTAGCAAAGTTTTGGAGGTGAAATCATCCAAAACGTTAGGTGAAAATAACAATTTTTCATGAACTGTCCCGTTACAGTTTTTGGTCGTGTGAGTCACCAAACGACTACAAATTCATTGTGAGAATGCGCCCAGAATGCGAATCTTCTGGCATGTTCAGCCTAACCTTGGTTGAGAGACCCGTCTTGAGGACATCCAGCAGCTGTTGGAAACTTGTTGCAAGCGAAGCCGGTGCAGCTGGAAAATAAGCAAGTGTACGATGATGGGACGTTGTGTAACTGAGCAAGACCTTGGCAGGAGTCGTTTTGATTGATGTCGTAGCAAAATGCATGCTCTGTTTTCACTGCAAGAGAAAAGCATGAAAGCACACATTCTTAAGTTGTCAAAGTTTTCCATGACATTAATCGTTAAAATCAAAACACTCCAACGCGAATCGCGTGAAGTCAAAACTCTCTAAAGAGTGGATTTATCCTTCCACGCAACAGCACTTTCCTAGTAACTAAAGCTGTTTCCTGCTACATCACCATCGATTTCCAGCTGGCTTATCAGCATATAAGGAGGAAAATCCAAAAATACTTTTCCGTTTCTACAGAGTTTCTCTTTGCAGCTTTGGAGTTTTGGCGAGACTTATTTTCAGCAGGTGCGCAGTAAAACATATGTTCAAAGCAGATAAGAAGTAAGAAACTGAATGCGCTTGAATACTATTCAAATCGAAGGCAATGCTGTCGGGTAAACATAGAAACATAAAACTATCCATATATTATGCCAAAATGATCAAAAAATTATTCCGAGCGCTTTATGAATACAGGAGCGTTTTTCAATAAAATCCAGCAATTATGTTCACGTTAATCTCATTCGAAAAGGCAAACTTCTATTTCGAAATATATATTTTTTCCAAAAACAAACATGATTTCCCTACAAACATGTGAGAGGTACGCCTAATTAAGATCCAAAAGAGAATAAAAATGCAGCAATTCTTTCACTAGCTTGTATTGGCGGTCGGTTGAAGATCAAAATTGCTTCCTGCTCAAACCTTGTGGTTTTACATGCAAAAGAAGTTAATTAGGTGCGACATGAAAATGTATTGCTTTTCAATATTATTTTGTACTGCTTATGCCCACGAGGTTCCTCTAGCCAAAATGGCGAGATTACGTTTGCAGGTTAAGTATGAACAATCTCCCTTTAAATTATCAAATTTTTTTAAGCAAAAATGTCATTGGATACTTCAAGCACGACTTTTGTTTTCACATGTCAGGCATGCACTGCCATCTTGGCAGTAGGTCCCGTCCCTAACCCAACATATGCAAAATGTCGGAATATTTCGATAGGGCTGTACGACAGAACGCTTAAAAGCAGCTATTGAAGGAAACAGCTTTTTAGATTTATTATAAGTCTTTTCAAAACTTCGTTGGAAACTGCATTGCGTGTGTTGTCAAACATATCAGAGAAAGCACTCAAAAGCGTGACATTTTCTCGTGTGAATCATTCGAATTCACTTGATTGCATCTACGAATTTTCAATAGACCAGATCAGACAGTGTCATAAATTTTTTTCGCCGATCGGGTAAAAAGTATGTGGGAGGTGTTAAATAAAACTGGAAATGTACTGAAAAAGAGGAAAGACACTTTAAAGCAAGAAGAATCGATTTAGGAAAAAAACTGTATCATCCAAGGAAATGTGTGACTACATTCAAATACCAAAGGAATGAATTTTATGTAAAATTCCTGAAGGTTGACTAATGCGGAACCTGGACTTTTTCATATGACTGTAGCAGGAGATTTCCTGCTTTTTCACCTGTTTCCTGTCTTTTTCCTGACTTTTCACTCATTTGCAAAACCAAATTCCAGAAAACCATTATCGAATTGAACAAAATTTGCCCTAACAACATTGTTATCCAATTTGGCAACCAATTACATACCGGCACCAAACAAAAACTTCATTATAACCTTAATAACCACCTTGTCTCATTGGCAAATATTGCTTCTATTACATGGTTCTGCCGATATTGTTGTGCTAATGAGGGATAACTTTTCCGCAGCCTTGTTGATAACATAATTTTGATAATTGCATCAGATATGTCAAAAAAGGCATTCGACAATTACTAAGTTCAGTATTTACCTAGAGTAGCTTGAAACTAATGTTTCACCAAGCTTGCACAGCCGAAACGACGGGAGATGCGGCATTCCTAGACTTAATCATGGCAAAACAAGTGAAGATGATTTGGGGATTGTTACTAAAGTCTTCGCAAAACCCGCAGCGGAAGGAAGGCAGTTTATTAACGGGAAATAACACTACCAAAAAAACGACATTGAACTCAATTTCATTTCGAGGAGGAAACTTTTATGTAGAGAAGCAAGGAGAAGCAATAAGATTGAGACATCTCAAACAAAAGAAAGAAGATTACCTCAGCAGCTTCAACCGACTCAAATAAAAAGCGATCCGCTGAAACGTCTCTTTGTTCATGACAAAAGACACACTAGCAATTTCATCACATTGGGAGAAAGGCTACGGCCCTCAAAAAGAGACAAGAGAGATGACCCACAGGTTTGTGTTAAATCTTTCCCCACTTTCTAACTGTGACAGAGAAAGGAAAAACTTGAATAGGATGGCAATGATTATCTACAAAAGGTCTACCACAATTGGTCGAGAACTTATAAAAACTACAATCATCTTGCATCAAGCAAGACACAAAAGCAAATAATATTCCTGTCAGGACCTTGCAACCACTATGCGCTTTGTGCTTGCCAAGGAAAACGCAACAAATCAATGGTACCATGTATTTCACAAATAATGACTAAAAGTAAATCTTTCCCGCTGAGCAAAAACTTGACATGTGCAAACTATGGTACTTTTGTAGCGACTTGTGTCACATGTCATGAAAAATATGTCGGCCAAACTATAAATACATTTTTCATGAGATGTTCATCACACTGTAGTACTTGGAACAAACCAGCGTGTAAAAAAAAGGTCAAATGGCTTTATCGCGACACTATTCAGTGCTCCATAGCATCATGGGCGTCCACAGACAGGGGCAAAACGGGCATTTGCCCCTTCCCTGGAAATTGGGACTAAGAATCAAAAATTTCTAGAAAACCTGAAGTCAGCAGCTCAATTCCGATTATTTGATTTAATTCTTGCAATGACAGGTTATTTGGCAGCACACACACTGCACAGGAGCCAGGTTCACTGTTCTGGTATCATACAGTGACGAGCTTGCAATTTACTCGTGCCCGTTCGTTTGCCTGCAGAGGTAGAATTCGAAACTTGGAACCAGATTGTTCTACTACTGCTCTTTATTTCGTAGCAATAACATGGCAACAAATCTTCAAAGGTTCACTTCAAGTTATGGCCAGTGTTGCCATTTTATCTGATTTGCTGCTAAATCTAGCAAGGTTTTCTCACTGTTAGCAGTGAAATTTACAATCTAGCGGTTAGCTGATTTTCTAGCAGGATCTGAAAAACCGTTTGGCAGGTTTAACAGGTAACAAATTCCTGACTAAAATTTATTTTCAACAGTTTTTGGAAATGAAAACTTTAACACTTTTTTCATCAAAAAATAATTTATTTCCTTCATGAAGCTTCAAATTGGGCAACACCAGGACCAGCCACAACCATTTGCCATCGATGATTTGGAATTTTTATTGTGATGCAACCAAGTTGCTTCAAGGATATGATTGCGTCACACTGAGAAGTAACTACATGACATGTGATTTGCTTCTGTACTGAGTAAGCGCGTTAGGTTAAAACACTACGTTGGAAGAATGCAATTTTGTCCCACGACACATAGAGTATGATATTTCCAGGTGGTTCAGTTCCGCCGCTAAGTAGTAATGTCTGATAAAAAAAGCTCATTGGCAAACCAAAGAAACATTGTCAGTAGTTACGACGTCTATGTTTGCAAGATTCAGAATGTTGGCTTGGTGCCTATCCTGCTGATCAAGAAACATCTATCGCAGATTTTGCAATACTGTAATACAATTATAGCGAAACATTGCAAATTTTAAAAGGCATACCCGAAAGCAAAAAGCACTCAGTTAAGACTAAGAACTTGTCGCGTGTTCCCAAAAGCATTTTGAGTTACCAAGACCAGAGTTAGAAAGTTGTAGGACTGAAGGTATACTCAGTCTGTTTATAGCTGAGCAATGTTCTGCAAACAGTAAACACATGTGGCCAATTGAAAGAGATTGTCAATCGTAAGCTGCAGTTACGTTGCTCAAAACGTCGACGGAAAGTAAATTGTGCGCCGAAAAGTGTGGTGGCCCATAACGACATTTTCTGCCGTTGTCCACTGATATAGTGAGTGCAAGACCAAAAACTGACATATAACTTTGCAAGTCAGTTTTAATCACCTCCAAAATAGCAAACTTTTTGTCAGGCCTTCAATACTTTTGGCAAATTTTAGCTGAAAATCTGTGACAAGATTTTTAGCAGAGTCTAGATGTCTTTTGTGATACTATTGAGCAGATTTCGGTGACAAACATCTGGCAACACTGTGTATGGCAGTTGGCGATTTGCCGCATTTAACTATTGAACACAAGCGTCTGTGACGGTTAATACAGCGAGACAGTGACAACTGACAGTGACAACATTTTTTGCCAAGTCGTTCTTTTCGAAACAAATATGTTGATGTACTGGCTTTGTTGAATCTCATATATTTTACAGAAACCTCCTCCACACATGGAACAAAATAATGCATACTTACCTTCATTACCGTTCGAGGTATAGTTGAACGTGGCAAAACCACATTTGGACTGAGCTGAACAAGCCTCTCCACGGATTGCGTCACGTGTGATGACGTTTTTGGTGAAATTTCGAGAACCACCGTAGCATGCGACATCTGCGGAAAACCTCAGCTTAAGATATGATATTAATCAAAGAAAAATGAAGGAAAACCAGGTTCAAAGGAAGTGGCTCCCAAGTGATAGATATCGTGTTTTATTTGCACTGAGAAAAAAAGCTTTAGTTCAGAAAATCCATCTTGAAGTAAGGAAATTTCTTCTCCGAACGAAGATATAAGTATTTGTGGTGTGCTTCGGCAACAGCGAGGCTTGGCTGGAGTATTTAAAACGTGCACTCCAAATATCAATCAACCGTTGCATTGTTCAAACGATTTTATCAACAGCTCGGAGATCTAGCCTTGTGACTTTGTGATCAAAGATGTGATTATGAGATCACAGCATTCAGTTTTCCTTCATTTTTTTGAAAGCAAGAGAGCATTCATTTTTCCTTGATTTTTTTGAAAACAAGATAGGGTTCATTTTTAATTTCCTTTTTTGATAGCGAAGGAGCATTCCTTTTCAATTCATTTTTAAGCAAGGTAGCATTCATTTTTCATTCACGTAGGACGCGACGCTGGTCAAGTCACGAACGCTCCTTTTGTGATTTTTTCATTGGATGGGAGCCCAACAATGGTTGGAGGTTTCTGACAACAACTAGTCCTGACTTGCCCCTTTTGTGGATTGGTGGAACGGACACCAAGACAAATTTAGAATCAATGCAAGTTTCTCCGCACACGAAAGTGTCAAGTGATAAAACTATTGTTTTGTCCATGTGAATACCACCAGAGAAAACGTGGTGAAAATAACAAAAGTAATTGTAAACATAACTGACAGTCAGTAAACGTGAAAAAGTATTGAACAGTTGTGGAAAGCATACAAATATCCACACCATTAGAAAGATCAAACGATTTTTCCAAAGATTAATTTTCCTGAAAAGGCATATTTTTTTCGTTGCTCCACTAGACTTTGCTTTGATTTTATACTAAAGAATAACAAAGCTTGCATTTCTACAAAAAATTCTATTGTTATACATATGATACTGTAACATTACATATGAAATTAATTTGGATTGTGCTTGTGAAATACGATAGGAATTGTGTGGGTGTGCCATAAAATATATAGAGATAAATGCTGATTAATTAAGAAGATTTTATGTCAAGCTTTAACGGCGCCATTAGTAATATTTATTTTGTGTGTGTAATATTTGTGTCAAGCGTTGAAAAAGAAGAAAGCAGTCAACGCGTCTCAACATTTGTCAGCGATTACAAAGACAACACGTTCTTGACGAAACGAATCGAGACCTCACTTCGGTCTGCTTTCGAACACTCACAGAGGAACAAACTTGTCGCTCGAACTGTGATTATCAAACAGTAAAGAACATCAATGAAGTGTCTGTAGAAGGTAGTTTCCAGGTGATATGATCCGTTAAGAGCTCTCATTGACGTCAACTCACGTGTCGATGAATGTAAATGTTCGACGATGGCAAGAAACGGTTGTACATTATCGACATGCCCGAATTATTTTCATTGCTTACAATTCCAGAATAACAATTGCGTGTTTTTACTGAAGTTCGTGGATACTGAAGATTTGGAGAAACCTCTCAAAAATAATCTCAGCTTCTTGCTTCACTGGTCATCGCTAACGGTTGTCGCTCAATTATCGTAAAAAATAATTCTCGTTATTGGTCCCACTCAACTTCCTCCAAACCAAAGCAGCGGGCAATGTGCTACATCAATATTGAAGGAATTTCTGACCAATGCCCAGGTCGGTTGAAAAAATAAAATATTTTCTGATTATAGCAAATAAAACACCAGTTAATTCTTTTTGTAATGAATGCTCCGTTAAAAAATCAGGAAACACAGTGAACTTATTAAGTCCAAAAACAGGCGTTTAAGTAATAGCGCAATCAGATGTGTTTGTTTAAAAAACAATTTCAATTGTCACGGCGGCTCATTTCAAAGATGCCGTTAAAAATAGGAATATTTTTTCCTCACAAGGACGTTTCTAATTTCAAAAAGCATTGGACAAGAACAAAACGTCTTCAGTGCCGGATTTCGATGTGTGGAGGTCAGTGTGCCCAAAATCACGTGGAGCTTTGCCCCTTATTCCATATGAATGCGTTTCAGACTTTGAGCTGACAAGATGACTGAAAATTACACGCACGCACTGAGACAGAAACATCCTATCTTCTTATGAGAACTAGACCTTTAAGAGGTTTGCGTTGACAAAGTGGTTGGTTGCAACGTCAAAGTCAATTTGTCGCAAGATATTCAATGCTCATTGGTGTCAGATCATTCAGGTGTTCTTCGGTTATCGTTATGCCCAGCCTATTTTGGACATATTTCAGTTTGCTAAATTATTATCTTTCTCCGCTGTTGTTGCTGATTATGAGCACTGGGTAATAATCGCAAAGCCGTGTCTAAGTTGGGAATTTTTTTGGGTACACATTTGTCTATAATCAAGCAGACCCGCACCTAACCAAGCGTTCCAACACAACAACTGCAGCCTGATGAATGCGGGTATTCGCTTTGCAGATTAGCATTTTGCAAATTTTACTAGACAAGTCAGAAGTTAAATAAACGAAAATCTAAACTCGGCCTCTATGTGGAGACCTCTATTTGCGCAAGCCTGCGTGCAGCCACACGTAAAGCATATGCCTAAATCCGACATTAGATAAATTGAATGGTACATCACAGTCCAAAGGAAGTGGTCTGACGTTAGTTCTAGTAATTGTAGAACAACATGTTCTTTTTGAACTGACATAAACAAGAAACTCAAAGTAACCCACCTTGACTAGTTGCATCTTTGATCAAAGGTATGACGAGGAAAACAAGGAGAAGCTTAATCATGATCGTATATGCTTCCGGGCAACCAACTCGCAATCCGCTTTTTATACGTTCACCTTCTATGCCTGAGTTTGCAAACATATAAAGTGTTGCACTGCGAATTAGCACTTTGATGTCCTTTTTACTTTTCTAATATAATAATGTAAAGCCTGATTATGAAAACACGATATTATATAATCACATTCTTGCAATAATGTTTTATACGATTGCAGTAGAACATTAGCTGGGTTGCAAATTGTCCTTTACAAAGCGCCATATTATCCTGAATCAATACTGGAAGCTTCTGCATCGAACCTTGTCCACTTGTTCCTGTTATTCGATTCAGTCACATTCAAGAACATGTTCGGCAAAAAAGGCACCCGACGTTCCATTTATCACAAGCAAATAAGCTTTCCAGCTGTCATGCCCACCTTTTGTGTGCGTCTCGGATGACCGCACACACCATATCGTCGCGAACGTGCGTTCGGTGTGATCCCTGAAAACAGGAAACTCGTCCAAGCCTTCAACCAGGGGCGGATCCAAGGGGGACGATTGTAACTTTTTTCACCATGATTTTTAACAATGCGGAAAATATCATTTGCGATGTAAGGCCTTTTTGCCGTCCAGGGTTTTGTCACAGCAGTGTTGTGAAGTATGCTTCATCCCTCTTGCAGTAGTGTTATGAGACTTAACTGCCAAAGTTAAGGAGAGTTAACTGCCAAATATCACTAAAATCGCCCCCGTAAACTCACTGGGTGTTTTCGCCCCCGCCTTCAGCGGTAGAAGCGAAGGACAACCATGCAACCATTTGAGTGATCTGGGAGAGTATGTCTGTTACTACTCGCCATGTGTTGCTTATGGTTGTCAATACTTGTGACGATGCAGTGCAGCTGCGTCATTTTCATTGTGCGATATATATTTTTTGACTATTATCCACCACCATGCTGCGGTTTGTAGTGCCTAGCTAGACTAACCTGACATTTCTGATGTTAGTGGAACGTGCATAGCAAGAGTTCGAGGAACTCACACCAATGGCTTTCAGTGATACAGAATCTTTATAAAATTCATTACCGTGCATCTTCCTAAGGCTTTTTCTTTCTTTGTTTCTACCAACCTTATTCCCTCAGAGTCTTGCAGATATTGATCGAAATCCACCGAAAACCACAGTACATTAAGAGGTAAGTTGAGTTAGAATCTTTTTTCTTGCGTTCGTTCTGCTTTACAATGCCCACAAACATTTATACGTAAGTTCAGAAAATTCTCGAATCATGAGACTGTAGAAACACATTCAAAGTTTTTTGTGCATTGCGTGCATGACACAACGCAAGCAGTCACGAGGTGCTACGTAAGCGATTATGCGTTTCCTCAAGTTTAAGTTATAGTACATGTGCTTCTGAAAAACAAGTACAAGTGACAGCTACCTGTTCATGACTGATCTCATTTCATGATGATAGGGTTGTTGATTTCACTTGAGCTGTGAGAAATAAACAAAATACATCATGAAACCAACATTTCGAAAAACAGCAACGATTAACAATATAATTATAAATAACTTTGCTTTTGATGTAAATATTTTGGAAACATGTTAGTCAGTCAATATATCAAGATTACACGATGCACCATACCGGTTTCAACTGGTTTCACCTGACTCATGTTTTTCTCATTTTTAATCAAAGGTTTGGCTGAGCGCAGGGTTAGAAACAAGGGTAATGACAGTCTCGGCTCTGGAAAATAATTTCAGGGTAAAAAATGTTTACGTGGGTGGCAACTACAGGACATGATTCTACTTTTGTACATCACATGTGCAATTTTTTTCCTTTCCTGATTGTTCTGATGGAGATTTAAAATCAACATTATTCTCTCTTTTCGAAATGTAAACTTGCCTACTTATAAATTTTCGTTAGGCAGTCAAAGAAATATGCAATTGATGTGAACGAAAACACAACGTAATATTCCCTCAAAAGGATTAATATCATCAGGAAATAATTATAAGATTTTTGTTTCAATAAATAAAAACTGCAGTCTTCTAGTACTGTGGTTCTTATCTCAAGACTGTGACATTGCACTCTTCTTGCCCCTTCACATGACCTGATAGACACATGGTCCGCATGATCATGGAGATGGTTGGAAATCGCAGCTTTACCCTTACCAGCGGAAACGGTAAAATGAGCAGGTTACTTCGCTTCAAAAAACGGCGTCACACAGGGATCTGTCCTGGAGACCCTTCTATTCAACATCTACATCTCTGACCTGCCAACCACCGTCTCCAGAAAGTATGCATATCCTGACTACCTGGCAATCATGCATGCTAATGGAGATTGGCAGGCAATGGAAGGGGTGCTGAGCAAGGACATGTCAACCGTAGGTTAATACCTCCAGACTTGGAAGCTAAAGGTCAGCACCACAAAAAACGGTGTCGGCAGTCTTCCATCTTAACAACAAAGACCTAGACGTGAGCTGAAAATCAACTTCAATAACGAGACCCTGCCCTTCTGCTCCGAGCCCAAATACCGCGGAGCAACGTTGGTCAGGTGGCTCACGCACCTCCGACACCTTGAGTCACTTCGCAAGATGACATCACGCGT
>JGI24022J15233_10000694_pt1 | contig 23574 bp, 10 predicted proteins | sample Ectturendosymbi2_FD_15233 | JGI IMG/M metagenome (IMG submission 15233)
CTATGAAGGCCATAAACAAAGCAAAGCGAACAATACAGTGAACAAAAACCGAGAAACCACTTGCTTGCTTAAAGTTGGATATATGAATGAATATTGCTTCATGTTACGATGGTGCCGCGTCTGCTTGATTTCACTTTAGTAGCAATGTGAAGTGTGTCAAAGTCAGACACGTAACCAGGGGGCAACCGGGCAATTTCCCCTCCAACCCCGAAATTTTCAAATACGTATTTAGTCGTTAGGTACAACAACGCGTTACAATCATCTTGCCCGCCCCGAAAATATTAGCTGGTTGAGGCCCTGGTCGCACGGCTATATCGTACGTGATGATTTGGCGATACGTTCATCGCTTTCAATTGTTGCAAAAAAGAGCTTGGTTTTTAACCAGCATCGAAAGAAAATTCCTTTCAGTCGATGTAAAAAATGAGGTAGTACAAATATTTGTGATAGGAGAGCTCATTTGAGAAAAACAAAGTGCGTAACTGAACTGTTCACATCTTCTAGGTGAATAAAAAGAGTTACTTCTTCATCTGTTTTACAAAACAATGTTCTTAGCATTCTATTTATAGTTCAGAAAAACATAAAGGGTAGCAATGTACGAAACTGCACGGTTGTACAATGTCAGATACTATTTATGATTTAAAAAAATGGAGAACGCTATATCATGCCACACAAGTGCTATCTTTTCGGTAGACCCATCTGATGTTTATTTGCATGCATAAATGCAATATTTAGTTCCACAATGCATACCCATTACTAGAAGAATTTTTCTTGTAAACATATGCCTCGGGCCCACAGTATAGAACAAATGATTAAAGAAACATTAAAAACAAAGAGCACTCTTTGAAATATTTCAAATTCACTTTTTCGAAACTTGATTTTTGTCAAAACTAGTTTTTACGCATTTCAAATGCTTGTATTTCTCACATTCCTCAGTACTGTATAAGACAATAGTTTGATCAGAGGACACGCATTCAAGCAGTTGGCTCGGGCATTGCAAGACCTTTGCACGCCCCTAATTGTGTTATCCACCACTTGTAGCTGAACTTACCCGAAATCGGTATAGGTGATTTTAATCAAGATGCAAACACTATTTTCGTATGCAATTTCTTTTTTGCACAGAAAAGCGATGAAATATATTTAAACGTGTGCAATGCATTTTTCAAGTAATTTGCTTGCTGACATTTCTATCAACATGAAATTCCTTTGTTTTTACATTTTCTGTTAATTTCAGTAAAGATTCCTCATTTAAGTATTAAAGACTATAGCATTCACATATACTGCAAAATTTTCACTGTTAAAGAGTTTCTCTCTGAAAAGAACAAGAAGAATTTATACAAACAACCACAATTGGCATGAAAGGTGTGCCAGAACAGAAAGCTTTGAATTTCTTTGAATTGAGTCTCATATAGTTGCTAGCAATTAAATGGATTGTTTTTCGCTCGTGAATTGTTGACGTATCCATAGACGCTGCCGCAGAAAAGAAGGAAATGGCGAATTTCGTTTTGGCTGACTTTTTTGGCGTTCTGGCCAAACAAGAATTTAGACGGCTTGTGGTGTGCTAACTGCAATTTACAAATTTATGCACATGAAAGCCGTATCGTGATTTTGTTGCATCGCAATATAAAACTGCTACTTTGCATGCAAACATCTTGAAACGCTAATGCATAACATTTGTATTTAGACCCCACCCCTTCAGCGTTACAGCGTTAGATCACAGAAGTGAAACTTTTTCACTTGCAGCTTACAGCGATGGTGTCAACAATTGCTACGAAGTACAACAGTTGTAATGTTTCGCAAGAAACAAATCATTTTTTAATTCGAAGTCAAAGCTTAGCAGATTGCATATGTGGCATGTTTCCTCATACAAAAAGAAGTGGCTCCCGTTCAACACTAAAAGAAATTTTGTAGCTGGAAAACAAGTGCCATCTGCTTGAAGACGGACTATATAAAGTCCAGGAAACGGCGATTACACATTATTCTAATGAATCGTCGTTTTTAACGACTACTCATCTGGAAAATATATTTAAGTAGGGTCTAATATATATTTGAGTAGGGTCTAATATATATTTAATCGGGTCTAATATATGTTTAAGTAGGGTCTAATATATATTTAAGTAGGGTTTAATATATGTTTAAGTAGGGTCTAATATATGTTTAAGTAGGGTCTAATGCTCATTGCAGTTAAATACGACAGGGGTGGCCAACACGTCGATCTCTATCGACCGGTCGATCGCCGATTCTTAGTTGGTCGATCGCGCCTGATTTTGCATTGAATTGACAAGATGCCTAAGAAGAACATTTTTCAATCAATATTTATCAGAAAGTACATAAAAATGATAAACGTTGCATGTTATGACATTTTGTACTTGTGACTTGATTACTGACTGGTCGACCGCGAGTTATCAAGAAATTTTCGAGTCGCTCCCAGTCGAAGACAAGTTGGCCACCCCTCAAATACGATTTTCGGTAATGAAAAAATGTTAGTTGAACTTCATTACGGAACCCAGTTGTTTAGTGACATTTATTGGCTTTTCAGAATTTTGCTGGTTCAAAGGTAAAACAGCAGTTTTTGTATTTTCACAAAAAGATTTTTGTCTTAATCGTAACTATGATCGTAAAACAGAAGTTTCCGGCTGAAAAGCTCCTTCATGTGGACCTTACGTAACCACTAAAATGACTTGACTTGATCTCTCAGCTTTGTCTTGCTGGCTAGGCGTTTTTCAGTTCCTGCTAATATTGCATGTAGTCTTGCTGAGGTCATACTCGTGCAAAGCGGATTTTGTGGTGAGTTTTCTGCAGTTGGCTGCGAATGATTTACAGCAACCGTTGGCCGTCAATCCGACCGACGTGAACTTTAGCACCTCAGGCGATCAAGCGTGAGAGGCGGCGTGAATCAAAACCTAAATTCTCGTTTGGCCTTGACACTAAATTGCTGCAATCGTGTTTTCACTTAGCGTAAGCGCCATTGGACGATTGCAAGAATTATCTTCTGCTTGTAAAGTTGCTTGTGAAAGCAAGAAAACTGCACTTTTCTCAATGCTCTCTCTGTTGAGAGCGTTTTTTGTCGTTTTAGCTTTATTTTATTTTGTTTTTTTTTAAACTAAGTGAATTTTTTTGATATTCCAAAGCTTGATTTTGATTTGCAGTGCTGCATTTTCCATGAAGAAATTTTGGAAACTAAGGATGATAAAATCACTGCATTGTGATTGTTAGCACCGACCGCTGCATTGTACCGAACAAAATGCGTTCATGACGCCAGATCGTGCGTTGCTCAGCTCAAGCGTGTTTTCGGGGAACGAAAGGGACCAATGCTTTGAGCAAGCATTTAAAACTGTGCGTCAAAAAGATCTGCTGTTATAGTGGACACATTAGTTTTTTAATGTTTTGTGCATTATTACTGCGTAATTCCCAGCAATATTCCATTCGTGATTTCATGCGATGTACTTGTTTGCGAACTGTGCGACCGGCGACATGATAGCCTGCAAACCTACATAACCGCAGTCGGTCGCTGTTTCCTGTGGCGCATTCGAGCGCCCAACGCTTTTGTTCGTCGTCGTTTTAATTCCGACTCTACATCGAACCGTTCAACATTACGTGTTTCTGACTTCACGCTCAAGTGTATCGGCGTTTTTGTTGTATATCTGCTAATAATCGAAAGAAATAGTCAACTTAGAGTGCTACTGAGGAGTTATTAGCGGACAAAGTGGTGAGAGCCTTTTAATTCGCCTAGCTTCGGCTTGGCAACTTCAAGACGTCAGGTTGCTTAGTTGGGAGACCGACCTGTGCTCCTGCAACAACTAGGTTGACCTCTCAACTAGTAGGGACCTGTACAATAACCTACAACCTCAGTCCCTACACTGTTATGGCGAATGTTTTCAAAATGCGCCAAGCGGAATAATTTTCGGTAGTTGCATTTAACATTAGGAGACCAAGTAGTTCACCTTTTACATAACTCTAGTTAGCAATGTTGCCATTTTTACGCGCAAGTAACCACAAATTCGCGGAGCCATAGAGATTTAAGTAGCACGGTTGGGAGTATAGATAACCGCAGCGTATGGGAACAGTACTATTCGGGCTATGTAGAAGCTTTTAGGCGACTGATGTTTGCGTTGTTGTTGTCACGTTTGTGTTTTTGCCGTAAACTAAGCTTGTGTTCTGATTCATTCATTTTAGTCTTGAGTTTGTTTGCTTTTTCTGCTCTTGCCTTAGCCTTTCATCTTTTCACCCGTCAGCATTGCTTGCAAATTTGAGGACTGAGGATGCGTAGTTTTACGTGAAATCGATTTCCTATTAAAAAAAATTGTTCATTGATTCGACTTCGTCGCCTGTGCGGAGGCTAGCTGCTTGAAAACAGATATGTGCATTGTGCAAGTCTGAATCATCGCAAAGTCATGAAAGCAGAACCCAGTCGTCTGATTCCTAGAAAGCTTGCCGCAAAACTAGAGCTTTTATTTGTCGTTTTTTTCTGAAGAAAAAGGATTTGTGTCTGGAAGTTCTCCACAGACTTCTGAATTTATTGTGTTTGCAGTGGCTTAATATTTCTGATACTTGTCAGTGCGTGTTGCATAAATTGCATCTGTAGCTTTAGGTTAACAGCGGATTTGAGCAAAACTCGTACTCGCACCACACCTTGCATATATGACCCTTGCTCAATGAGGTCATGAAACGCCGAAAGAGAGATTGACATTACAAAAAAAATTTCTTCATCAATTTTTCAGCACACGTGCTGCGATATGAACACCTTTAGAATTCATATGCTTCTGCAAAATGCTGAAAAAAATTTGATATCCCGACGATTCATAATAAACATTTATGTTCGGGCAACGCGTTGCACTAAGCAAGACGAAATACCACAAATTTGTATGGACGTGCTTATCAAATTCCAAAACTATACAGCAAGAATTGCTGTGAGTTTCACAAAATTTGCTAGTCATATTGGGAATGAGTGCATTGTGAAGTTGGTAAACAGAGTGAATCACTGTCACTACAACAATTACCCTATGAGTCTGCGATCCACTGAAAATTTGTCCTTGAACATTGGACTTTAACTGAAGTGCGGAAGTCTTTCACAAGAGTGGTAGCAAAAGGAATGTTATCAGCTTCACCTCACAAGACATAAAACAAGATTCATTCATCATCCATGTCTAAAGAAGGAAACCACAAGTATGACGGTTTGCTGCAGTGTTTACTTTTTTATTTATTCCGCGATGACAACAACATCCATAAAAAGACAACGTGTACCATTTCTATTGAAAGGGCAAGCTTTCGCAGCACGTAACAACAAATACCACGTTCAAATCCACAGTAACTGCAGAAATAAAATACATAGATAGCGCTACGTTAAAACAAAAGGATAGTACAAAAGAGTGGCAACAATAAATTAGGAACAAAAATTGCGAAAATCGAACTTGCACAGGCGTTCATTTCGCCAAAAACGCATGAAAAATAAATAGTAAAAAACATTTGGTTGAACCGTTTGGTACTAACAAGCGTGAAATCTAAGAAGGTTCTGTGCTCGCTGCTTTGGGTGGTGGCGTGGGCGCATTCATGCGGACTTCGGCTTGACCGTTCGACGGCCCGGCCCGGTGCAAAACTTGGATGCACTTGTGTTGCAAAGCTGTTACCAGAGTGCGATTAGACATCTTCCCGTCGAAGCACCAGCTGTATGCTTTCCGCCGCTGGTTTTGCTATACACACAAACACCCGTTCACAAAACGCGTGCCCTGCGCTGGTGACCGCTAGGTATGTGAAAAGTGTAAACAAAAGAACGAATTTACACGTTAGCTCTTTCAAGCTCATGGCAGCCATCGAATCAGAGGTGACATTTTCTACCCGAAGTGGCAAAATGTTTTCAGAGTAGCTTGCGTACTTCCTTTTTTGTTTCGCTAAAACTGCAAAAAGGTTTTCAGCTATTAACGCAAGCCAAGCCGATTGGAACAAAAAGAACTCCTGATCAAGATACTGTTTTCATTTGGGGCAAGGTGCTTAATGTGAAGCGAAGGTTTTTTTCACTGCCGATGCCATACCCAGAAATCTGTACTGCCTCACTTGCTAACTTGCTATGTTATAAAAATTTATTTCATGGCGTTAAATGCTAGTTGTACTTCACGTTCAGCTCATGCACACAGCCGCAGCTTTTTGCAACTTCAAATAAGTAAAGAAGACATATTGAATCCTTAAATAAATAAATTATAAGAAAAAATGTCTCACAAAAACAAAACAATAAATCGATGAAACAAGAAAACACCAACAAGACTGTTTGCACCACGTTAGTAAAGAAACCAGACACCTTTGAAGAAACAGCTGCAGACGTGAAGCAATATGGCAATGGCAAGTTTGAGGTTAGACCTGCACTACACCGAACACACAGTTGAACTCTCCATTTAAGCAGAGATTAAACTAGAGCTCTTTTAACTTTGTTCTTGACGTACGGTGTATTTCCTCTGACAAAGGAAACTATCTCTTGCCAAGATGTCAAAAAAGTGTGGGAAAAATCTTTTCGCGTAAAAAACAAAAACTGTTTTGTTTTTTACACGAAAAGAAGCATGTGCACTGAAAAAACATTGGGTTTTCTGGTGGAATTTATTGGACCTTATGATTTCTTTCTTCAAATGATCGAATGTATCGTTGCATAAAATTTCGTCGTTTTGAATTGTTTCTCTTCAAGTGATCAGAGGTTTATAAAAGCGTCTAATTTTGTAAATAACTGTTGGAGTATTTTTAAATGCATGAACCAGAACCGTCGCCAGAAAGTCTTCAATAGAGGGGCTTTACGTTTGTGGAGGGGGTTTGACATTGAAAAATTGATGAAAATTCCACTGATTTATAATGCTTAAAATTTCAATTTGGGGGCTTGATGCTTATTTGGGGGGGATAAGCCAACCAACGGCCTCGTGGCAACGGGACTGGCTTGAACTGAAGAAACATCAGTGGAAAGAAAATGGGCAGGGGTGTCTGAAAGTCTATAAAGTGAAGAAAAGGCAATGCAAAACCTTGCCAAAATCAACCTAAAGTTTTGTAAGGATCAACTAGATATGAAATTACTATACAAACATATGGCACACATTTTACGCTAAATAAAAGATCAAACGCAAAGTAGGAAGTAGCATGCAACATTACAAAAGATTCGTCCCACCGACACGACGGTAGAGCGAAACCAAAAGCGAGTTAACCTTTTACGAACAGTTTTGTTCGCCACACGACGTCGCCTGTCGTTGACGCAGGCGCAATTTCGCCAGCGCGACGGATATTAACCTCTGCGGTCAGCATGGCAAGGATGTCCAATGGACACAAAAAAGTTTACAGTGCAACTTAACTTGTAGACCTTGCGGAGCTACAGCTGCCCTGGGGGCAGTCTGAGTCACTTGCATTGATATAAGCAGCGAATCACGAACTGATGCCTGGACGACGAAGGTCGTACGCGGTTGTGTCATGCAATAGCATGAGATGCCTTCATGCTTTGCTGTAGCACATAAATACGCATTGTCAGCTTCGTGTTTTAACGCAGCTAGCCTGTTGGTGCTTGAGACCGCTGGTGTCGGAAGATTCGTTGAAACCTCGTGTGCTGTATTCGCCGATTCTGGCTCTTCCTGTTCTCATGGGAGGACTTAATTCGTAGAACGCTTCGCCTACAGGACAAAGACCCTCGCATTAAAACTCAGCGCTAGACAAAACGTTACCACCAGCTGCACTAGATCCTGTACGTATTTCCCTTTACTATTGATGCTTGTATTTCGCTTAGGGCCGACAGGGAATCTGAGTCCGAAAAAAATTTTTGCAAAAAAATCTGAAATTTGCTCTGACTCGATGCACCCACCCATGACTCGCAACTGTAAACGAACTTTACGCACGACACAAATGTCTTTCTGTCACAACCACACGTAACGTGCGTCCATGTGTTAACGTATTTCGCGTGGGCACTTTGATCAAAGCTGAGCTCTTTATTTGAAAAGCCTGAAGAGTGAATACAGTTGAATTTCAGTTTTAAGAAGCGAGGCATGATGGAGAAAAAGTTTACGTAGCTGCAAGGTTCAGTGACTATTCGCACCTTCAATCAGTTTTACAGGTGTATGCTGCTTTGGTTCTATTGGCGACATGGGCAGACTGATCAGAAAGGTCAAAGGTAATACACTTGGCGTCGCACTTCTTGTCATTCCGTCAGAACTACCACGGGAAAAATAATGAAACAAACATATTTTACATTTAACTGCTTTTAATTGCGCAAGGTCTGGGAAGTTTACATCTATGCCGCTTAAGCACCTAATATTTGGGTTATAGAGTGGTTGTTACAGGAGCAAATTAAAAAGCTGTCTTGAAAATATTATTTTACATGAACTCCTTCTCACAACGACGCGTGAGCCTGTTAGTAGAATAACGCATCACTTCAAGCGCAAAATTTGTCACCCGTGCCGTGCTGCTCCGAATAATGAGAGCTGAGCATACCCCGCGACTGTTAGCTCGCGCAACTCAAGGGTTATACATTCATGCATGCACGCGGAAGCTTGCGATCTCCAAATTTACACCACAGTCGAACAGCTCACAAAAAAGCAAAATGTATGCGGTACGCTCTGCAATAACGACAGTTTCACAACGGATGTGGGTGGAATTAGCTATGTGTTTTGGTTTAAATAAAGCGCTTATAGGTTTCTTATTGGTTGGACATTCCGGAAATTATTTAGGTACTTCATTTACTTTACCTACACCGAGTAAACACAAAAAGCAGCTGAAGCGCAATCACTGACCAAGCGTGCTGGGAGTAACGTGATTCAACCTGATGCTTATTTCTTCAAGATACAATAGCAAACGTTTATTCAAGCGTTTGTGTGAATTGCTAAAGCAAGTTTCTCAACGCATTCAAATCATCCAGCACACCAGCTGCGTAAGCATTCCGTTGAAAACTGCGGCAGTAGCTACCCGGCATCGTTGCGCATTACTTACCGGATTAGCAACCGAAGAATCGTTGTAGCGATATTGGCACCTGCTTCCCGTGTATCTATTGTAGCACCTGTGGACAGCGTCAAACAGTTCTCGGTTACTAAGAGACTGTAGCCATACGCTACACACGGAGTATAAGAAAACTGCAAACAACTACGCTGAGTGACGTCAATGCGTGAATGACGTAGAACGTCACATAACGTCGCAAAAACAACAGAAAAAATACTAAAATACTCACGCGCAATAAGGTCGAGGAATTCGGGCGTTGCGGTTAATTTTGCAAAGGCCGTTTCCGTTGCAGTAGCTGTTGAAGGTCGAATCACAATCGGAATCGCTGTCCTGAAGAGCTGTTTAAGAATATAAAGGTTGTCAAAAAAACTTTTCTTTCAGCTAGCTGTTCACACAAGTAACTGCATTCAGACTGTCTGAGTCGCGCTCTCCTCACCGGAAATATTTTTAATTTCATACCTTTTTGGCATATAATAGCTCTAATTGTTGCTTGATTCAAACTATAGGTGTAGAAGCAGGCACTTTTTGAGATGTTAAGGATTTTTGCTCGAATTTCCCCAAAAGTGCTTGAAAAACGTTCAGCGGAAAATTTTATCATTTTATCGGACTTTTTTGTTTGTTTTAGAAGTCACACAAAAATTTGCTATTTGCTAAAAAGGGGTTTTCATTTTTTCTTTTAGACGTTTTTCTTCGCTCAGTCTGATTCATTACACAAATAGCAAAAGGTGTCGACAGTTTGTCCGAATTTTCCGGGATTTTGGCCGGATTTTCGACAAATCAAAACTTTTGGGAGTGCGCATGCATTCCCTGCACCCCCTGTTCCTAAACCACTGGTTCGAACTCAACGGCCTTCATACGGGCAATGGCCGCTTTCAGTGACTCAGCATAGACGTGTTTCATTTTGTCGGAAACTAAAAACTCTTAATGTGCAACGTGACATATTGCTTGATGTTGATTTTTGCATCTTTCGAACTTCAAGCAGGAGTCGTTGTCGCCCAAGTTCATCCCCACTGAGGATACAACCAAATGCAACCATCACTTTTTTCGCGTGTGCTCCAGCTGGGATTAAAGCAAGCGGAACCTCTCGGGATGTTTTGCTCACGAATGAGCGTAGCTTTAAAGAGTAAGAGCTTTTAAGAGTAGGAGTAGAACTCCACTGCTTGTTTGCAGACCATTTACTCTTTACCAAGGTTGGTCGAAACCGGTTGTCACTGGCTGCTTTACTGAAACAGTTTGAAACTATCACATGTGTTGCATCGGAACAGTGGCTAAAATTCGAGCCAATACAGGTTAGGTTTCTGTAACTAGGTTTAAGCTGGGTTGTGTTTCGAAGCTGAAATCTACGCAGCTCAGGTGCATGACGGCGATGAGTGTGCGCTGTCTGGCCGGAAATGTAACAAGACGCTGTGAAATTCGAATCGCAGGCCTCATGTTCCGAGACTTTCTGAGAGGTTGGGGAGCGGTTGTGCATTAAAAATTGATGCTGAGGGACGTTGCTGTCCATGCTGGTCATTGACGAATTTTGTTTGCGGCGGAACTCGGGATAAGTAAAAAGTAACGTATTGTCACAAACACTCCTTTTCTGCTTGGCAGGAAGTTTTCTGCGCACAGTCACATTGGATGTGCAATACAATCGTGGAATATTATTTGAGGGAGGAACGCTTACGAAGATGTGAGGAAATATTGCAAGTTCTCTCCNCCCCCAAGGTTCGCTGACTAGGTCGACGTCTTTGTATTAAAACAGAAAATTGGATTTTCAAATCAGAAAATATTTTAAACAATTTTTGTTACCTTTGTTGCACGGTTAGTTTTTCGAGTAAACGAGTGAAATCTAACTCGGTTTTGAAACAATCTTTAATAATAACAGAGCAGTCGCAAACTTCCAAAGAGAAATACCACAATTACCACATAAGCGTACGTCTTTCAAAACCTTGCTCTACTTCAACCAAACTGGACGTCCCATGAAGCAATACGCTTCACTACAATCGTCACTAAAGAATATTTGTGCAAATACATGCGTTTCTTTCTGCCTTTTTCACAAATCTCTTTGGAAAAGAGTTTGCAGATGAATATTTTGTCTAAAATCAGCAAAGCTGCCACCTGAATTGATCGTGTTTGAGATGATTTAGGACAGGGGTTCCAAACCTTTTTCTGACCATGTACTCTTGCAGCTTTTCGACAGATGAGCATGTACCTCTAAAAGTTCTTATGAGAAAAAGTCTTGAGTAAAATGACAAAAATCCACTGACTTTTTAATAGACCTTTTATATTTTAGAATACCTGGAAATAATTAACATATAAATGTATTTTTCTCTTCTGTCGCTAACCATAAGTGTACCTACCTTTTAAGATAGGAAAATATACCCCTAGGGGTACATGTACCCTCCAGATAGGGAATCCCTGTCATAGTGTTTCATATTGTTTGTTTGGTATAGACTTTGCCCTTCGTTTCTCGTAAAAAGTTTTACAACATTTTTCGTATAGGTACAAGATGTTTTGGTGAATTTTAGTGCTAAAAAATTGATTGTGCATGCGCTTGCAAGAAGTACTTTACGCCCGTCTGAAATGAGCATCTTTTAAGAGTATAGCCCTTTTCATCCCAGTTGATCCTAACTGTACGCCCGTCTGAAATGAGCATCTTTTAAGAGTATAGCCCTTTTCATCCCAGTTGATCCTAACTGTGCAGTAAATGCAACCGGTATGTAACACAAACAAACCTTATGACTGACTTCGTTAGTAGCAACAAATTTCAGGTACAACAGAAAAAACTCACGTTTGCAATCACCACCACAAAACCCTTTGCAAACGCGTTGAATGGGAGATTGTAGCAAGCATTCCCTGAAGCGTCGACACAGATCATTGAAATGTGTTCTGCGAAAGAAATGTGAGTTTTATTACATCATTCGCGTGCTTGCACATAAAAAAGTTCCGGAAATATTATAAATACATGAATTTTGTTGCCTACTGCACAGCAGTCGCCGACAGCGTTGAGTAACGACGAATGCAAGCAATTGAAAGCTGTAAAGATGTAGAAAGCGCAGCGGAAGACATCCAAACCAATACAAATACTTAATCGGGCGATCGAAAGCAGCTTTTGTGGAGCAACAGATGATGGACATTGGGAGCAGTTACAATCCTGCTTATTGAAAAAAATCTGGCATTTCGAAAAATTCTTGTTATGCTTTTATTCACTAGATTAACTGCAGTACATTGTGTGATCAAACGTGTTTAGAACATCTTGTCGCTTTGTTTTTTGAGGATGGTTTCTTTTTGTCTATTTTGTTCTTATGTCTACGTGATGAGCATGAAGCAGAGCCATTTCGAGTGAAAGTAAATTTATTAAACGTTGCTGTGTTGGAAATGTAAAGCAAGTTTTTCCGGTTCAACTGACATTTCATTTCGATCATTCATAATAAAAGGACTGCTATTACTCAGGAGCCTCAAAATTTGTACAATACTTCTATTTTTGAAGCCTTTGACTCGCCAAAAACATGCTGGAGAGGTAACGTGTCCATCCATCCCAATCAGTAGGCCTACATACTGCCTAAATGTTCTGCTTTCAGGCGTCAACATATCAACATTCCGCTGCTGAAAGTCACGGAAATAAGCCGGTTGATTGACTGCAGCTGCATTATTGCAGGTTTCCTCATGAACCAGGGTAAACGACCAATGAAGCAAAGATTATTTCCTTCCTCGCAGAAGTTATTGTCAACTTTTATATCGACATCTGCCTCTCAGGAATTGGCAGAAACAAATCGATATGTTAATTCACATAGGTTTAACGTCTATCCTTGCACTTCCTTAGACGTGCTAGTTGGGTACACTGTGGCAGAGAGCTCAAAAGCTCCAATAGTGTGACCAGTTTTTACGGCAACCAATACACTAAAAGTCCGGAGAATTCGTCTCAACAATCAGCTTCTAATGAAATGAATGTGTTGTCTTTCTTTGTAACAACTGGCGGAACAAAACTCACAATATCTTGTCTTACGAAGATATTCGCGTAGTACCAAGGGCGAACGAAAGGGGGGACTTTGGGGTTAACCCCTTGAGCTTCATATTTTAAAAGAACTTTATTTCCTGTGCAAAGGCGATTAATTGTTTTCGCATATTTTTTTTTGTTAATATGTCGACTTAATGCAAATACCACGGAATGAATTTGCATGCAAATTCAAGAAACATTGTAAATGGGCCAAAAAGTAATAAATTAGTTTTGGTCGGAATCTGGATTATTGTCTGCATCCAGAAACCATCTCACCACTTTTTGCAGACCTTTCGCCCACTACGCATATTCAAGATTGTGTTCCGCGATAGTTCACTTTATCCAAAACAATTGTCGTTATTTGGTCTGCTATGGCTGATCAGCGCAAACTTCGCCAAAACGTTGGTTTGGAAAACATGAATACAACGTCAAACTATGACGTCACAAACAACGCACACCAAACACAAATGATACCATACGCCACTGAATGAAAACCCCCATGAAAATTTTCTGCATACGCCACAGCCTAGTACAGTAGTTTCTAACCGGGGTGTCGCGGTACCCTAGTGTGCCATTTACAATTCTCAGGGGAGCCATCAAACCCTAAAGCACATTGCTATGGGCTCTCCACTGGGTGCGGCTAACCATACTTCCCTTCTCTAGGGTGCCGCAAGCCTAAAAAGTTTGGGAAACACTAACCTAGTATATCTCTTTTAATGATCTTATTTTTGTTTCAAAGGCTCGAAACTTCACAATAGGTGGAATGAAGTTTGGTATCAGTTTCAAGCTGTTTGAAATAATGCAACCAAATATGTGAACCAATTTATCAGAACAACATTTTTCATCAAGACAATTTTATGGCGATCAAATCAAAAACACTTAAGCCGTTTCCATGTCGTGAATTTCTTACTGAAATTATTTTCAAAGACTGATTACTATCAAATGCGTCGAGGTGAACGCACCAGCATATACATCAGCATTATACATTACCTGCCATCGTCTCCACAAACGGGATCTGGGCTCATCAAGCTGTGGCATGCCAAAGACGGACATTGGCAAATGTGCAAACCTAAAGCAGAATCTTCATTTACGTAAACCGATGGTCCGGTGTTGAGTGGCCTGCATATTGCGCCAAAGCGGCATGCCTTCGGGTCATCGGGGTTGCATGGTATCCACGCGTTCATCGCTCCCGCGCAGTGCGTCAGGTACGCAGCAAGAACAAAGGCAGTTGCAAGGAGCTGTAAGTTCCTCAAACGAGTCCAATGTGAAAAGCAATATCCAAATTTGCAAAGACGCATTGCTGATGTGAGTCGTTTCTTGAACAGTTGGCAGTAGTTAATATTGTAACTTCACCACAGTTTTATGTGGAGTATCGGCTGCAAATCAGGAAAAACTGTCAAAACGTTTTCTCCGTAACTAAATCGCATAGCGTTTGAAGACAACAAAGATCCTGGTCTTGTTATTATCTGCAACTTTTCTATTTGGCTGGGCTTCAAAATTAGCATTCAAAAGCGAAGTACGTCCTGTGCACCTGCGATATTATTCCTCCAAGGAAAAAGGCTAGTACAATCGGTTGAATCGAAGATTAGCAGTGCAAACCTACAAATAACATCTACAGTGCGATTCCTATCGGTGAAGTATTCTAGGATTTAAGTGACTAAACTCAACCATGAATAGGAATAGGTTTTGCGGATATTTTTTCCTGGCGGAAACCTTTATTGGCCTCTCTATTAAACCTCAGGCACCATTGCACAAATGTACACTTGCCATCTGTTAGACTCGCAACACTAAGTATTTTATCTCACGTGTTCTACCCGGCGTGGGCAAGCAGAATGCAATCAGCCGTGCAATTTGCTGACAGTACAAATTTCTTTACTGATTAGGTCAGGCCATTCCATCGATCCCGGTCGATTGATGATCAAACCTGCATCATTTCGAACACCCTGAAGCACAGGAATAAAACCAGTGTACACTAACAACGAATTGTTGAAAAGTGCACTTCTAAAATAACGCGGGTTTTCCCTTGGTTACGAATTTGATTCTTTCCTTTCGCTCTGCGCCCGTAGTCACACGCACCTTTCGTGTGGACTAACTTTTATTTCTTGAGCTTACCTGCCGGTAAAATTAAAATATTTTACAAGCTACAAACGCTGGGAACCATCACTACCACCTTAACGTTGAAACTTTGCCCCTGTTCTTGATTTTGAAACAGACCGGCGTGAGGAACCGGCTTAATGCTTTTGAAGCATGGTTCGAGCTCGTAAAGCAGGCGACTTGTACTTTCTTGCAGCCGCTTCTTCGTTTGACCCATTGACAAGCGTGCTGGCTATTTATATTGGTAGTCGACTCGCTTCTTCGTAGCCGGTCTCACTTTTTTTATTTTACCACAAAAAAGAAAAAAGAAATCCAGACATTGCCTGTCGCTCTTCTCAAATGATCATCATCGTATCCGTATCCAAGACTTTGGTAGAGGATATTTTTGCCTGCATATTTTTAGTCTCACAAGTTTGGTCACTGCCACTGTATCGGTGTCAGAATGTTTATATTTCTAAGATGCTTACGTAGATCTAACGTATGAATGGCCAACGTTTTGCACACCATGCACCAAATTTTCCAAGTGTGAACAGAGATGCGCCATACCGTCTGTTATTTCATGTAACAATGTTACTTCGCATCATTAGTGATTTACCAGCAGGTAATATAATCAAATGCAAATGGAATATCTGGTAAAGCAGCAAATAAACTTCAAATTTACTAACTTTTCAATGTGACTTATCAAACATTTCACCAGTTTTTCAATCTGTGGAGTTAAATTTGTTACTGAGAGTAGCAGATAATTCTTCAATTTTAAATGAGTCATGCGCGACCTTGTTTTGCTTTTAATCAATTTCATGGACGAAAAAGCTTATGTGCGTATGTACGTCGTTTCAAAACGACATAGGCCTACATATAGCTTTGAGCGCAAGGTAAGAATCGTCAGAAATTGATCACGCCGTAAGTGCAAGGACTGAAGAAAGTTCGTCAAATTTCGTTTGCAATATTAAATTTGTTTTGAAGTCAAGAAGTTCCATTTATATGTTACTTGGTATTTTCATTATCTTTCTTTTATTAGAAAGAATGGGTTGATAAATGTCAAAATGCAGTCTTCTTATTTAGCAAAATCACAAAAGCGATTTTCAAATGAATCTTGCAATAACTTCACCATTACAGTGCATTTTCGCAAACCTCCATTATCAGCAGCACATTCATTTTGCTCCTTTACATACGGAGACTAGCTGATATCAGCATTTTCTAACTGCAAAATGAAGAGTTTTAATTTCATCTCGAAAGTTTGTTTCAAGATGATAACAGGCATCTCATAAGGGATTTGTACGAAACAAAAAATCGATAAAATTATTGGGAAGGCTTCATATCTTATAGGATTACAGGTATGCAATGCGCCACTTCAAATCATCCATTGCGCCAAATTTGGCGCATGCGTCGTAGGTGGCCAGCCCTGTCTAACAAGTGTACTTCACCGTTCTCACACAGACTCCTTTGGAATCATTTTTGAGCATATATTCAAAACTTCTCTCACAGACATTTCTTCGAACTTTCGTCCTTAAGTTGCTTAAAGCGCTTTGATCATTTCTTGGATGATTCGAGAAGGATTTTTCGTTCAGCATCTGTTTTACTATTGAAATAAATAATTTTGTCACAGTGATGCTTTTCACACCGCAGATAACAAACAGTAAAGCACAGTTGAACAATTTTTAATCTGATATTACTGAAGATCGTAACAACTGCACGTAAAATTTAGGTCGTTTCTTTCTGAGTAACTTAAACATGAAGATTATCATGCAGTGCGTGTGATAGACGAGCTAGAAAGAACTTTTGCTAGCCAAAAGTTATAAAACCTGAAAAAGAGAGCGTTTGCGGCAAACCACATAATATTTAAGGTCAAAATTTTTATGACTATGTGCAGACTTCCCACGTTTGTGCGAAACGCGCTAGATTTACAGCTGTGTCGCCAAGTCTAGTGCTTCTTTTTGAAAAAAATGCGTGGGCGATGTTTTAGTGTTTTTTGATATTTTTAGCACCAAATCTAATGTTTTTTCCTTACAGTATTGAAAAACAGGTTTAGCAGCAAACAAACGCAAAAACTTGAAAATTGCCAATAGCTCTTACACTTCTACTTCTATTCAAAAAGATAAAATGCGCAACAAAACTATTCTCCCAAATGATTACCCTATGATCTTTGGATGTCTTGAAAGATTACCGCATTGTCTGCATCTAAATATTATTTGACATTGCCCATTGTGGTGATAGTTGTCGTGGACAAGTGCATAAATTGCAATGTACCTCGTGTGAAATCAATCGGAAGTCTGTTTTGGGACAATTTACACTACATTTGGTACAGCGATTATGCAATTCGTTTCTTCGTTTATGTCTGGAAATAAAACATTCCGAAAAGATTTCTTTTAAAACCAGGCCTGTAGCCAGGTTTTAGGTTTGGTGGGGAAAATACATTTTTAGGGGTCAGGCTTTTTGTGTTTATGATACGTTTAAGCAAAATTTCTGGACACAGCGACCTTTGGGAGGATACAAAACGATTGGGGCTATTGCCACAGAATGCTCCTTCCCGAGGCTATGTCTTGGTTTTAAAGGCGTTTCATGTTCGTTGAAACAACATGAAGTACGTTTATTTTGAAAATGCGGAATGAACACCGTATGTATCTTGTGCGTAACGGAGACTGAAACGAGCTAAACTGCGGAAAGTTTGATTCGTATTTAAGGTAAATGTCAGTGGTGGATCTATTCGAGCAACTGGAGTATAATTTTCCTCTAAAAGCAAGTGGTGCTCATCGAAAATGTCGCCTGTTATCAAGCTCAACCCACCAAAACGCATTTTTGGATGCAACCACAGAGATATCATCACAATGTAGTCTTGCAATTTGTGAAGATGTATCTAGCGCTTTTTAAGTTTATTTAGCGCCTTGTGAGAAAAACCTTGGCAACCCTGGTTGTGTGATCCCTTATGTATCCTTGAAGAGGTCAACATAAATTTCTGAACATTTCATAAATTCCTGGTAAAATCGCCATAAATTTTATGGCGAATGGCAAAAGCAATGAGCCGGTTGTATCGAGAAAACGATCTTGCCCCACCCGGACAAGTTTACACGAAGTCGCACAGCACGGCGTGGATGGCGCAAAAACTTGCTTACACGGAATAGTGATCTTGATGTGTGATTTTGGTGAAAGGTAGCACTACATAAAGTTGTTAAAGTTGAAAACCAATGGTAAGTTTTTCCTGAACATATTCGTTTCTGATGGTGATGTGGACAAAATGTAGAATTCAATTTTCCTCTTTATGTTTCACGGCTGTTCGTTGAATGTCTGCAAATGGATCAGTGTTCTCAACCGCGCTCAAAAGCGACGACGACTGATTCTACTTGGCTTGTGGGTGAAATCGATTTAAAAAATTTACTATCAAGATTCTGTTCTTTTTTTAGCAAAATGTGAACTTTAACCAAGACCTGTGATGTGTTTCAGCGGGATGGATTTCGTATAGGTGCGCTTTGTTGGAGTAGTCAAAAATTTCGAGACTTCTGGAAATATTTTTAACGGTTCATCCTTTTTTTTACAATTGCTATGTTCTATTCCTGCACAGCATTGCACATGCGGTGATCGACGTTGAGATTTGGACCTACACATCTGCAACTATAGCACGTTGTTTTGTTTAGTCTCTATTAAGATGTTTTTCACTATTCTTGGTTACTTTTGCGTCAAGAAAAGCAATTTTATGGCAAAGTAGATGCAGAATCATCCACCACAGTGACGTGCGACGGTGGTGGCCGATACCATTGCGGAAGGATCGTATCATAGGAACTGATGCAATGGACAGTCCAGCTTAAGTATTTTAACACTGTTGCCGAAAGTCTACCCAACAATTGTTATTAGGTTCGTAATAGTTTTGACCACGTTGCTAACGCCAACATATTGCCTGATACTTCACGTAATTAGTAAAAGTGTACAACGATAATTCTCTACACTTCCAAATACCATAATCATTAAAATAATAAAGATGACTAGCAATAAAATTCCCCAGGTTGTAAAAGTACACTCTAAATTGTTTGATAGGCGAATGATGACACATAAGGTTTGCAGAAGCAGCTGTACCAAACCGAAACCTAATTAAACCCTAAAAAAGCGCTACGCGAAATGCTCAGCCAATCACTTTCAGCAGAAGACTACAGCACAAAGTTTAAGCAGATCTAACGAGAACATTTCAAGAAAATTGAAACTAATGAGAGGACTTTTGTATATTCATGTTTGACAGGCGCAGGTGAATCTTCAGCTGCAAATTGTAAGCAACGTCTAATTAGTGTGAAAGTCGTTAGCGATCAACCTCCAACCAGGAGAAGAAACGACAGACATTGGATTGCCTCGGCTGCCTGTTGGGCAAAGCAGCTTTTCGAAGGTCTTAAAAACTGTCTGACAGTTTTATTGCAAACCTCATCAATAATTTTTGGAGTTTTTCTAATCTTCGCAATAATTTTGACTAAATTGTAGGTGTCAACATAGTGAAAACGCATGAAAATATTTTTGCACATTCTGACTGAATTTTCCGTTTAGTGACCTTTCGTTTTCTGTATATCTTTCTTAACATCTAGGTCAGGACATGACACTTCCGTTGCTTCCACATAAATTCACTTCTTACTTGTGAAACTGCATGCACACATGACTAAAATGGTATGAAAAAAAACAGAAATAAAATTGTAATTACTTTAGTTACCAGCTAAACCGTATCGTTTCTTCAGTGCTCTCTTTACTTCACAATACACTGCGTTGTTTGTCAGTGCAAATGATCGGAAACCGAAACCATTGGCAGGCATACAGAGAAACTGGAAATAATTCTTTTTTGCTTAACTTGCCAGCTGCTAGTTTTCACATTTTACAAGCCGAGAGACACGATCAGGAGCTACATGGCCACAATCTACTCTTTCGCTATTCCTGTTGGTTTACAACATTATCGTGTGCTGGTAGAAATTATTTTTCGTTTTTCCATGTATCTTCAGAAAGAATTCGTTTAAATCAGATCAAGCTTTGCACAATAACGTTTTTCTGTAAGTTGATATGTTTTCATCAATATGATATGTACTTTTCTAAGAGGTTGCGAACTATTCCAAAACTTGAACTTCTTTGTTTACTTGAAAATTACCGATGCAACTGCTGCAATTTCTTATCGATGTGCATCGATATTTATTTACTTCAATGGTGTCACACTGTTGGAAGCGTTTCAAATGGTGATTAGGCTGCAACTCAGAAAACCTTTTCTCAGCATAATCTTTCTAACCTTTAACTTTTGCTTTATTTCAGAGCAGCTCACCGTTTCATCAGCTACGTTTGCATGCAGCGACTGGTGGTCGTTGCTGTTGCCAAACAGATGCTCAACACAGGCTTCAAACTGTCAACTTCAAAGACTGTTCTGAATCAGTTGCTCTTCAAATCCCGATAAACTAATCTAACCAGACGTTATATAAAGTGCTATAGAAACAAAAGTATGTTGGCTGATTGCCGGCAGGTTGGGTCTGGTGAATGGCCAATTAAATTTGACTTCGTATCACGTGTTTTCCCAAGTAAGTAAATTATAAATCATTTACAAGTATTGGATTGTAAAGTCAAGACTAATCCGACAACCTTCGAATTCCCTGACTTTTTATTCACAACATTTTACTAAGAGTTTCAATCATAAAAGCAATGTTACTTTCAAATAAATTTGGGCAATGTTTATTACACCAACTCAAAATATTGCAAGTCACAGATGCATTAATGGCTAAACAACAGCATGCAGATAGTTGGATTATGTTCCATTCACGTCAGGATTTGTCCTATTTTCCGGGATCATTTGTGTTATTACAGTTCTGTTTGATGCCTCATAAGGTGTTGTACGTCAAACAACCTCATCCTTCTATATCTACCTTTTTCTGCCTAGGCCCTTCATTCCTAACGTAAACCACTGCCTGTGATGATTTCATTTCAATGTGAAAACCTGCATTTCAATCAGTAAAAAAATTTTAGTCATGTATCAAGGTATGTAAACAATTTTGCAGGTTTTTAGTATCGGTGTATCAGAAAAACCATAGAAAAAGCACGGCTTATCGCACATTGTCATCTTTTACTGCATGGGTTTCCCAAAGCACAATGAACCTCTAGTGGCTAAGAGGGAATAAAAAATACGAAAACTTTTCTTCGAAGAAAATTACTGTCAACAATGTTGTTGACGAAAACATCTACAAGAATCACTGGCTCGCATAATTATTGGTTTCCCTGTTGCTATTGTCCTATAAGTGGAAATTAGTTGCTGAGAGAAATTATTGTCATTGTGACAAATGTGCAAACTGCATAAAAAATTTATCAAAATAGATAAATCGTATTTCGCAATTAAGAGCAAAGAAAGGTTGATGAAAGTAATAACAAGTGTGATAAGTGAAAATATAATGAAAGCAATAAAATAAATTGCATAAACTGCTCAGGACCCTTGAAAATGTTATTAAAATCACAAACTCGAAGATTAAGAATTTGTAAAGTCACAGGGAGGATTTTTGTGTACTGAGTCTAGGTAGTGCTTCTGAAGTTAATTTCACACACGATATGCTGCTGAAGAGAAGATCAGGGCCTGAAAAAATGGTTTGATTCTGCCTCGGCTGTCTCAACAAGAAGCAATAAAATTTTGTGCTTTTTTCTGTGGCATCTTCAAATAAGAAACATTAACGTCCAATTTTGATTATCTTGGAGTTTTGCAGGAACACTTTCCCCACGATGTAAACATAACATGCAGCTTTTCAAACTAGACTTACCAACACAACTGGAAGCGTTTCTAATTTCTCAGAAATGATTAAGCTTACAAAGTAAGCTCAAGCGCGTCAGGGAGAAAGGATAAAATTTGCTAAAGTAAGTGTAAAATAATCTTGCAAAACTTGATATTTCACACAGGCATTCCTGCAAAGAACCATTCCTCCACTCATATCCAAACCAGAAATTCATCTAACCAGAAACTTAAGCCAGCTTATGCGCGTCATGAAGGCCTCGAGCAAGGAAATGTGCCGCGTAGTTCAGTTCTTTTAAAAGACATTCTCAAACAAATCCTAAACTTACACTTTTGAAATTTTTTTCGCTAAATTTGTTTTCCTGACGAACGTCTTTCATGATCGCAAGTTCTTACTGTTGCATCACTCAACGCATTTGGTAAAAGATACAACGGAAAAAGCATTGCATGCCACTTTTTGTGCATATTTTACTAGTTGTTTTTTGCTTTTTACTGATTTACCAATGTTTTTGACAGTAACAGGTTGAACGAAAAAATTACCAGTGGAATGCACGTGCTTCTTACAAACAAAGAACATCACATTGAGGTCATGCGCCTGTTGCTTTTCACTCGTGACTCACTGACGAAAAAAATAGACCAAGTAGTTTTCTCACAATCAGCACCCGATGGAAATGTATTAATAATATATTATATTGCAGCAATCCTGGAGGCCGACAACCTGCTGAGTATCATGTTTTTCTTCGTCGTGTACTAACGCGTCAAGGAAATCCTTTGCCTTACAGTGAAATATTAATGAAAAGGAAAACCATTCAAACAGAAACCAAGTTTCGAAAAATATTTCAGTATGGATGATAACATCTTCCGGTCTTTAGTAAGACGTGTGCTGTAATGCTTCAAACTTTGAAAAATAGCTTTTTCGTCAAACCCACTGCCCATAATTCATATCCATTGCAAAATGATGAAATTGGCTAAATAGTTAAATCGGGTCAAACTTGCAACGATTGATTTGTCACAGCAAAATGTAGTTAAACATCTGGGTTTGTAAGTAAGTTTAATTCGAAAACAGCAAAAATTTGATCGAAAGCATCCCATAAATTCCGAAGAAAAGTTGGTACATGAACCATCGACTGTTTTTCTCAATATTTATTGAAACGAACAAAACTTCTCATGTCGAGTACACATTTCCACTTGTGAATATTTTCGCTAATAAAGTGAATGAAGATGTGCTTTAGGGGGTTGTTTAACTGTGCCTCAGTGCTCGTTTCAGCTACGTGCAACTAAGCGGAAATGTCAATCAGCGCTGAAAAGACCTACAGCATATATTATGTCTCCAGAAGCCAAAGCCAGTGAGCGATGCAAGTGAGGGGCATTCACTGCAGCAGGTCAGTTAGTTCAAGTACCTCTGGATACTTTTCACAAGTGACGGATCGTGGAACAAGGATACTGATAAACAGACTAGTGAAGCAAATGCAGTTCTTCCTCAGCTTAATCGCTCTGTGGTCGGAAAAGGAAGCTAAGCTTTCAAACACCGCAAACCTCTATTTCTAAATAGGTCTTTGTTCCAATCTTCATGAGAACCTTGGGTAATCGCTCAAAGAGTTCTACCTCAAGTGTAAGCGGCAGAGATTGGAATTTTGTGAAGAGTTCACGCGTGAAATTTCGGGACAAAGTGCGTGGTTGCAAAATTCGTGAAGCCCAGAATGGTGAGTCTCCTCTTTTCCGAATAGAGAGACATCAGATACGGTGGCTCGGTCACGTGATCAGAAACTCCCATGGAGTATTTGCGAGGCGGGTTCTGCTAGCTACACCCACAGTTAAACAGCCCAAACGTGGACTTCGGACC
>JGI24022J15233_10000697_pt1 | contig 23553 bp, 16 predicted proteins | sample Ectturendosymbi2_FD_15233 | JGI IMG/M metagenome (IMG submission 15233)
CAAGACAAGAGAGGATTTTCAAGCAGTTGTGACATTTGCACCAGTTTTTGAAAACTAACATTTTTGGCAATTTGTTTCAGACTAAACTTAAAAGTTTTTAGTTTTTCAAAGTACAGCGCTTTGTTAAGACCAAGTAACTCTTAGTTAAAAAGAAGGGTGTTACTTACGAAATATAGATTAAATAAAACTGATTAATGCTGTTCACTCGCTGCGGAATAATTTAAGGTAAGACAGACAATTCTGAGGTTAATTGAAATCTAGCATATTAAGTCATTATCAGCTTCGAGTTTGTAAAACGAATCTATTTATTATTAATTGTAATAGCACCACTAGCCACTGTGCGTACATTTAAGTTTCCAAAAGCTGTAGCATGTGATACGAATAAAACAAGCCAGTAACAATGTTCAAGTCCTGATAAGGTCAAACAAAAAATGTCTTCCGCGTCCACGCCTTCTTCTTTTTTCGAGGCCACATCAATTTAAAGTGAATGAAAAAACAGGTTTATGCGCAGATCTGAACCATTACATCGACGAATTACTGCAGCGAAAAAGAAGATAATGAACTTTCGTGGATGTTGAGAATGGAAATACAAGAGCGCATGTGCAAATGTTTGAGAGGTGAATGAGACCGAAATCATTAAAATCTTTCAAATGACTCTCACAAGCAAGAGCAAGAATTTATACCAAATGATAATTATTTTTCACCGTCAGAGAATGAAGCTTCTCATAATAAAGCACGTTCAACTTGTCCATCACTTTAACAGAGGTATACCACTTCGTCGCGTGCAGGAATCAATTCGTGGTCGTTATTATTTTTAGATACCAGGGGTTGTCTGTGCGGTACGTAAACGACTGTCATTAAATATGTATGATCAGCAAAGCGACAAGTCGAGCAGTTGATCAGCAAAGTCAGAACAGTATGATAGAGAAAAGCGAATTTGTGAAGTGCAACAAGCCACGAATGAAATTAAGTAAATTACCACCTCACCGTCTGCTCCTCCCTAATAGCATCCCGCCAGTGATATTTGTCACTAACTGTGATGGGCCAGTGTCAAACGTTTTATATAAATATTCAGTAATGTCGCACATTTCGAAAGGACAATCCGGGAAAATAAACAGTTTTCAAGGAGAAACAGGCCGGTACAATTCAATGCATGACTGTTTTGTCTTTTCACGGACTTCATATTATTTACAGTTTGCTATTTTTTCTGAAAAAAGCATTTTGAAGTTGGCTTTTGGTTTGATTTTGAAAGCATCCTGCCCCAAATCAAAGTTGCGTAAGTAAATTAGCAATACGTATGCGTGAAAAGAATATGTATAGAACTATAATCTCTTCATATATTTCGTGAAAGTTTTGTTGAAGATTTTTGAAGTTTTTTTGACTGTCCTAACAAACAGGTTTATCCTTTCTGCAGCACGCCATTGAAAACAAATGTAATTGTTTACTGACATGTTTTTTAGTCGCATCTTCTCGGAATTTATTCGTTATAGATTATTTTAAAACGCGAAGAGTGAAAAAACTGCTATTTTCTGCAAACAAGCATTTCAACATGGGAAATTCGAACATCGTAACGAAAACTCTTCAAGGTCTAACAGCCTTTTTTGTCAAGGCGATACATTGTTATGGAGACGTTGACGCTGAAGTGGTGGAAAACGAGACGTGTGTACCGGTTCTTAAACAAAAAAAATTAGTTCATTGAAAAAATTGTCATTTACGCATTTGAATTGTTATAAAGCGTGCCCAAAATAGTCTTCATCATGAGCAACATATTCTGTGAAAAAAAATCTAAAGTACGACTTACATTTTTACTCCTTTTTAATAGAATAGCACTTACGGAAACATTCTCTATGAAAAAAAAGTAAATATCTGAAGTACACTTCCGAATTACTCTTAGATTTGTACTCCTTTTTCCTAGAACGTGTACACCATGCTACAGTCCAAAGCACAGTAAAAATGAAAAAACTTTGTACATTTCTGTGGTGTGGTTTAACAGCAGCAGCTCAAATGTAGCTCAGCATTTTCATCGGAAATGAGATCAAGAATAGAGACAAGATCATTTTGAGGTGTTCATCTGCAGCTGGCAACGAAGAGGCGACGTTAAAATTAATTTATAACTTTCAAAAGACACAATGAGGAAGAATACAGTTAAAATTAAACTCAAATCGAACACAATGTTTGTCACTACTCGTGGAATGTTAATTGAAATAACTGATGCAACTACCGTTGACGAAATGGCTGATATAATGCTTGCAAAAGCACACCAAAATGACCTCTGCACTGCGAGTAGCACTCTATCTTTGGAGGCAAGGCCAGAAGTGGGAAGATTATTTCCATAAGTGCTCCGAAGATACGAATTTTGAACTTGTTTGTGCTTAATCAAAGGGTACAAATAAAGAGCCAAAAGAAGCACTTGCCCTGCTATCTGAAGGCAGACACCGAAGTAGTGTGGGAGGTTTTCTAAATCTTTTTGCACGTTTACACAACCATTTGAGGAGCTGGCGTAAGTCACAGGGGCAACATACATAATTATAGACAGCACGTCTCCGGTCAGTATCATGACAAGGAGACTCCACGAAAGCAACTTGACTGGCTTAGTGTACAAATTAGAAATGAAGGGCTGCAAATACAAAGCACGCTGACGAATCCAGAGGTAGGTGTATATTGGTAGAAGTCCAACTCCGAATGCAGCTATGGAAAAGTCCATTAACATTTCGCACAAGCGATCACTTTCAACAGTCTTTTCGTAACCGATGAAGGATAAGCTGAGAGTGAGGGCAAGTCGAGGAAGAATTAATAATGTTGATATCACAGCTGTTATCATAACTTTCCCCACAGAATAATCTCCTTGCTCATGTTTCTGCTTTTTTTGATAATTGCACGCAAAAACCAGAAAAGAAATTGCCATCCATGTTCCTGCAGCAAGTAACAAAACAATGCAAGGAAAGCACAACTTCCAGGTTTCCTTGGTGAAAAAGATATCTTTTGAAAATGTAAGGTTTTTCGCCAGCTCGGAGTGGTTAGCAGGAACGATCATCTCAGGTGAAGAGTTTGTCGGTAATGGTTTCTGTCGATTGAAATCTAATTTCAAAACATGAAACTACAAACCGTAAATTTAACTTTCTGAAAAGCACATCAACGATTGTTTTATCGTCATTCACTGCAATATTTGCAGTTTGGTTCTGCAAAAATGTTTTATTTTCCTTGCTGTGAGTTCATGTTTGAACAATAAAAATATTTCAAAGTAGGTGTTGGTTGGTAAACGCAGTCCACACTGATAAGGATCAAACACTGAAGCAAAGCAGCAACAATATCTATTCCTATTGGACATCGTTATACAGAAGCGTTAGATAGTTGGAAAAATGGAGATTTTCAAAAAGCATCAGACAATTTACGTGAGCGGTTAAAAAATGAAGAAGCACATGGTTAACCCTGCTCAGGTAACCTCTGCGCAGTTTGGACAAACGGTTCTTCTACTTAAATTAAAAATTAGTTAACCGTCACGTAGAAAGCTGGTTCTTTCAGTAGCTGCATTTTCTTTGACGCTCTTTCGGGCAGTCCTATCGAAATCTGCACAAGTTTTGTAGTTTTCGATGGGGAACAAAAATTTGCCCAAATTGACCCATGGTTACTTGAGGTGTAACAAAATTCCTACACAAAGATTCCTCCTAAGTTAGCCTAATTTGGGCAAAAGAGTTGGTGCATGAGGTTCACTAGTAAGCCACGCCAGCAACCTATGACAGAAGCCATCGCGGAAGTAGATCACACGAGTGCAACCCTGACGACACATCAATTTGGCGCGAATGGCTCCTGCTCAGCTCGTGGTTTTCATTGAGAAACAGGCAGCAGAATGTATGACGCCTTCTCCGTCAGAGAAAAGAATTTGGAGCTGGAGGAGGCCTGCACTTTGTTGTATGCGCACTTGTGGTGCAAGATCAAAGCATTTTATGGAGGACATGATGAACCTTGTGCTTCTCTTTTCCTAATTAAAGTTTCTAGAACTTTGGCTTAGACAAAAAAGGCTTGTTCCTTGTTGTGCGTGCACTTGTGGTAAAAGGTCAAAGCATTTTATTGAGGACATGAACTTTGAGGCCAGACAACGCTGTAGAACCTGTCCACCACCAAAACAGAACAAAACGAAGTTCACGTTCTAACGATGGGGACGAGGTTCACGTTCTAACGATGGGGACCACTTGTTTGCATTGATCACTTTCAAGTTTTCTGCAAAGATCACTCACACCCCTGGAAAACTAACCCCTGGTGATTTCCACCCGGACAGGAGTGGTAGCCACGAGGTCCTTAGGTGAATATCACCCGACGTTATGGTTAGGGTGAGTTCGGAGTGAAAATCACGCACGTTATGGTTAGTGTGACTTTGGGTGAAAATCCCGCACGTTATGATTAGTGTGAGTTTGGGGTGAAAATCAGCCCAAGTTATGGTTAGAATGAGTTTTTGTTTCCCTGTTGATGCCTTGACATTGTAAAAATTGACAAAACTCCACTAACATATAGTTTTCATATTTCAATTTGGGGGTGCTTGAAGCGTTGTTGAAGGGGCTTAGCATGCCAAAACCCCCTGTGGCGACGGGACTGGCCGTATGTGAGACGTGAATGTCAATAGCAGTGCCGCGATCAGCTTCATTGCCCAGACATTGTCGTGAAGCATTTGCCCATTTTGGGCAAGGTTGATTAACGTGGCTGAAAATTGCAATGAAAATAGAAAAATTTCATGTCGTAATTTACTTTTATTTCATATAGAACCACAAGCGTGCAATGAGGTTCTGTTTAAACCTGAAACCGACCACCAATGACGTTTACTAGCGGAATTTTTGGATTTTTCTTTACTTTTTCGTTCATTTGCACTTCCCACATTTTGTTTGGAAAATTGCTTTTGTTCTTCATCATATAAAAATTTTTCCGAAATCAGCACGTTGCTTTTTTCTGATCGGATGAGCTTGAGAAGACTTGCTAAGCTGTAAAAAAAGCTGTGCCCGCGTCTAAACCTGCCAGTTAGTCCAGTGCAAGCGAATAAACAAAATCTTCCCATTTTGGGCAAGGACAACAAACGTTTTTGTGTTTAGAGGTTGCCTGAGCAGTTAAAGAAAGGCTTACGGAGTGTTTCCAATCAAGGCATCAAATGTCGTGCCGAAAAGGGCAGGTTGACGTGGGTGAACAGTAACATTCCTGGAAATGCATTGCAAAATTCGATAGATGTTGTGATAGGCAACGTGGGGGAGTGTGTGCCTGCACTACACCGGGTGTACTTGCACCACAATTGCCAGGCATACAAAACTGAGAAAGCATGAATGAACTTTGCGTTTACAAATTAACTTGCAATTGCAATGGCACGCTAGACGCACGAAACAGCGACAGCGTAATTGAACTTGGCTTGAAACAACATACTTATCTAACAAACTAAATCAAAATGTAACTACATATTTTACGTAACGCTTTCATTATTTCGTTGTTCTTTTCAGTAGAATGATGAGAACTTTCCAGCTGAACTACTATAACTGCATTATAACTGCACAAAACGTTTAAATTGGCGGAAATATTCATCAAAAGCGGATTATTATGAAAGCGTTGTTACTTCAACAAAATGTGTATAGGAACGATGGAGTTCAGCTTTTACCCAAAGTGTTTCAAAATACGTCGCACGTCGAGAAATTCGCTAATATTTGCACAAAAGCAAGGGAAAAATTTATCTGTTGAAAGCTGTGACATTGTGACAGCTTTATTTTTTTCCTTTTGTGTCATATGCTTGTAGCAATATTGCAATATTTTGAAAAAAATCACAGATATCTGATAAACGTTATACTCCGTCTAGAAAGCGTGTTTTAATATCAAGTATATGGGATCTTTTGCCCTTGTAATTTCTTTGAAAAAAGGCATTTGCATCAAGCCAAAAACAGAAAATTGAGATACGCACTCTGCTTTCATGGAGATGTGTTTAAGAGGCGTTTCTGATAAGCTTCAAGAACAGTTCCACAGCAGATATCAATCAATCAGCTGTGACTTGTTTTTCTACACTTTACCCACTTCGTTATTAATTGGGGAAATGCTAGAGTGGCCAAGTTACCTTTTTTATACTGAAGCTTGCAGGTGCACAATTCTTTACCTATCTCTTTTTAAAGATAGGTTCTCCGTTATGAGCTCACGACAAGTATAATACAGTCATGCATAAATAAGTACGAAGAATCAAAATTAATTTGATTTTGCAGTAGTCATTAAGCAAAAAATTTCAAATGAATTTTTGATAATCCAGATTTTAGTAAACGTTGAAATCACCCAAAACCGTTAATAATGCATGTAAGCTGCAAAAAACAGTTCCAATACAGACATTTATACGAAATGCTTTGAATGCATAAGCGTGCGAACGGATACTCATACACGCAAAGCACATGAAAAAATTTAAATCTCGCTTTCCTGCATGCGCGAGCGCCGTGCATGTTTATTTGTGTGATAGTGACAGCCAATCCTCAAGCTTAAAAACGTTGATGTTTTATTTTAAGCTTCATACTTCTATACTGCTTCAAAAATGTTGTGTTGAGAACAAAAATCACCAATTTATTTCTCGAGAATCGCAGAATGTTGACGTAACGTGTTCAAACTATGTGCTGCACCAATCCAACAAAGGGTTGTTAGCACTTTCACTTGCTTTAGTCCTGATAAATGAAATGCACTACGCTAACGCACAGCTTATTACAGCTGAAGGTAGCCAGAACTTTTAGATCGGCCGCAATCCAAAGGCCCCGTTGTTACGTGTCATGTAAAAACAGTAACAGTTTGCTCAAACCACACATATGGTAAATGATCAATACTGTATTGCTCAGTTTCGATTTTTAATGACATGAGGTGCAAAATAAGATACAACCTCGTGGAATTACAAATATGAAACCTTGACCTAGGCGCACAAGTGGAGAGCTGAACCACAACAACAGATGACCTGACTTCGATGACTCAGCAGATTGCGTTACAGAAAGCAAGATTCTACTAAAACACCAATCCAGGATTATCTCAATTCTGAATTGCAAGCTCCATGTAAAAGTGAGTCAGGGTTGCCTGAATCCATCTTTCTGAAATGGAATGTTTTATGAGCCTCAATCCCGGATCGGCCTGAACCGAGATTAACCGCTTATCCGGATCCAGCTTGCTGACTGTGTTCACTTGCTTTACATCAAGATTCATTAACAAAGGGGGCAGTTTTATGCTTTTACCCACCAGGGTTGTGGTGTCAGAGTCGCAAGGAGTCGGAGATTTTTGGGTGGAGTCAGACTCGGATTCCTAAGAATACTAGGTGCCGGAGTCGTAGTTGGAGTCGCATTTTTTATCCGATTCCGACAGTTTAATTAAATCATTTATTACATCGCACGCCTGATCCGGAATCCTAACTCGTGCCTGTTGAAATGGTACAAATTTTTTTGAAACTTTCATTGAAACAGAGAATTCTTGCTGTACACTACGATTTCCATTGATTGCTAGTCGCTACAAAATTTCTAACAATGTTCATTTACGTTATGCGAAGGAGTCGGAGTTGGGAGTCGGTGTCGAAAATTTTTGAAAGATGGAAGTCGGAGTCAGACATTTCATCTCCGACTCTGCAACTCTGCTACCGACCACTGGATGCTTTTTCTATACTTGCTACCCTGTTTTACTGTTTATGAGCCAGACTTACTATTGGCATTGATCATGATTACACCATTAACCGCCTGTGAAAAGCATGGGCTCAAACCTGATTGCTTCCTTTAAAAGTTTATTGCGGTAACTTCTCATAGCTTGTGATTTATTTGAACACTGTTAGTCATGTGGCGTGGGGGACAATCATTTATATACCGGTAATTAATATTAGTTTTTGTTCCAAATCGAAGTAGGTACTCACACTTAAACGGTTTCTACTGTCGTGATTGGAAAGTCCGAGCGGCAAGTGCACAAGGCTTCACACTGTTGCGGCAAACAAGAACAGAGACCACGCGCCGCGAACACTTTCTTATTGCTTGTTCGCGCCACATATATAGGTTATTATTCTTCGCGCAGATCCCGTTCGTGGTGAATCGCGCATTCAACGCAACGCCAACAGAAAGGATGCAACACTGCAATTGGAAATCATTTAACTTTGAAAATAATTGATAAACAAGAAAAATGTTTTAGCAGTTGAAAAGTTGTGTTTACGGCGTGGACTTAAGCAAACGTAGCTGACCAATACCACGAATGTTCAACGGGAAATCTATGAAACTGCATTTTCTTACAGTGAATATGAAATTCGAGTTTCAATTTTACAATTGATACATAGCGCAATATTGTTAAGGAGGTTTGAAATGACTTTTTGCAGCATATTTTTTGCGTAACTCCCCAAAACTGCTGTCAAAAACTGACATTTCAATTTCTTACTTTCCTTGAGGTTAACCAACTAAGTTTTTGAGTGGGCCTTGCGAAATTGTGATTCACGTATTTACGTCAGTATTCTAGTGATACGCCTGCATTACAGAGACACTAATTGCAAAATGACAAAGAAGGAATGAGAAGGATTCGCAAAAAGCAAACTTTGCACCACTGCCTAAAATACATTATTTAGTTTGTGAGCAGAGGAAAACTGAAAAAGACTCATATTTCAGAAACACTGTTCCGGGATTCAACCAGCCCAAGGGTGTTTGCAGACAGAGTCGATATTTTTTGCTTATGTCCAGGGCTGGAGGAAATGGATTTTTTAATTAGATATCATAAAATGGTTTAAATTTGCAAATAAGTTTTAAGAACGCCGTGTAATGTTCTTAATTCAAAGATTAACCATATTTGGAGTGGTTGCATATGCAAACAACACAGTCGATGTGGCGTCACTGTCAAAATTTTCGAAAGTGCAAACATGGAACTGAACTTTATATTTCAAGCTTTAAAAAATCCCCAGCCAAGGTGAGAAATTCTATTTTAAGGATTACATCTCATCAAACTACTAGCTGGAGACAACCCAGAGCAAACATAGGTTTTAAGTAATAGTTGATCTGATCATTTATGTACATGCATTTGCTTTACTGATTTTAATGGTCACGCGATTCCGAAGATAGTGTATGAAAGGCTAAAACCATGTACGACAAACGCCAAAAAATGTCCATAACGAGAGTGTTGTCATTTTGACAATTTCGTTTTATGAATTCCAATTTGCGAAAATGCAAACTAGCTTTGAACAGCAAATTTTATAGTGATTTTCTAAGCCCAATTGATTTTTCAAGATTGTGAAGCATCGCCACACAATTTCTTACAAACCAGAATTTTGGTGAAAATGTGCCAGTAATTTCGGAATTTTTGTAGACCTAAAACTATGAGCGACGAATGCTGNCTCTAATGTTGCTGCAAAATCACTTTGCGNCAAGGTTTTTGAGAAAATCTAGAGTGTTATAACACACTCAGCAAGTGCTAGTAAAAAAAAGATATTTTATAATGTGAGNGACAGCTTTGTGCATATCAGAGGTTGGTGGTGCGTTTAGGAATCTGCTAAAAGCACCACACAGATAAAATGCATAAAATATGAATCTTCGATATTAGCGCATTCAATCATACTTTCTCACACAATGTGTTTCTCAGTATTGTTTCGAATGAATTGCTTCAGGTGTTTCAAACAAGCATCGCCACGTTTTGAAACCAGTAAAACCGGGTTGAATACATCAGTAGAAAATAGGCGCATTGCATAGATCTGCCTTTGCTGAACAGCGGGCAGCTTCCTTTGCAAGTTTGGCTTGCCTTTTCTACTCTCTTTCTACTGCAGAAAACGAACAGCCTCTGNGAAACTCGTCTGATATCTGCATCCCTAAAAACTATGAATATGTACAGGCACGCCTTCCAACANAATTTACTTGAAATGAGAAATACTTCAAAAAGAAGTAAGTATACCAGACAGNCGTTGTCTTGCACAGTATAACTGTCAATTTCCCATGACGTCTACGCAAGTTTGAAGAAAAGTTCGAGAAGAAAGGTTGATGAATTTGAAGATTACTTGAATCTAACTGCACGGCATTTCAAATATCATAAAATAAAATAATTACAAAATTAAATTGTTCTCTCATATATCAAATAAATCTTTGTTGTCGAAGGCGACCTGGCAAAACAATTTTTTTCACTTGCTCCATTCAACGACAATGACGCTTTGAAGAAACCCGCACAACTTCTGAAGAATAGAACATAGCATGTCAACATTTTGCACATCGAATCAACCATTTCAATATACTTGCGAACGAATTGAACAAGCCATGCTGCGAACTTACTTTGTCCTTTCTCCGTGTTGCTGAGATTTCCGGTCACATACGCCAGGTCATATCGCATCTATTATGTAGGATTATCAAAACAAATGGTGGGTGGCTTCCTTGTCTTTCGGGTGCGTAAAAGTCGCTTCACCTGTTACCTCTTTCAACNTGGGTCACATTTATGAACTCGTTATTGTTAGCTTGAACACTATTTTTAGAATTTTGCACAAACGATACCTAATCTTTTCCGANATGTTTATCCCATGCAAGTGCACGTTGAGTTAGGAAAACAGCCTGTAGTTAGCTGATCCATATTGAAGTTTACATGCATTTCGAAATGTCACTCTGGAATGAGTTTTATATAAAATCTATGACCTATATACAGATTGATGCTGCACGATTCCCTTCACAAACCAACCGCTGCAAAATTCAATTTCGTTTCTGCAGTGGTTGCTTTCACGTCGTCAATCACAAAAAGGTCACAAGGGTCTGGTGTATTGCAGTTGATTTCATTACACAGATTTGCACTCTTTCTGGTTGAGCTTATGCATTATGTTCTTCATCACATTGCACGTCTGCATCTCCAATGTTTTCGTTATTTTCTGCTTATTCATTCCACGTTACCATCAAATATACGGATGAAAATAAATATGTAATTCTTAAGCACGTTGTTACTTCGCTGTTCGTTTTCTACAATTTATGCCACATTGAATGCAAAAAAATCACATTTTGTGAAGCGTAGTAGCTGCTGTGTATTGAATATGAACATTACGAACATTTTTTGCAGTAAATATGTGATAAACAATTGCCAAAAATCTCAACAGAAATCAGCAAATATTCAAAGCATACTTTTGGATTGCATCCAGAAAAACTGAAAAAAAGCCATATCAAGGTTCACCATTTGAAAACAAGATTGTTGCTTGCACCTCGAACACCGTTTCATCAATCTTGCATTCTTAAAATTACAGAGAAAAATCAAAGTTGTATTTTGGTATTATTAGTAGGACTACATGATTTTGCAATATTTGACAAGCTTGCGAACAAAGCTGATTGGATTTTTATTGTTTAAATATAAGTGTTTATTCATATTAGCTTCACCAGTTGCTCTAATTTTCCCACAAAGGTGTCACTGCAGAAAAAATATCTTCCAATTCTCTTACTACAAAGCAAGTTCCGCAACAAATGAAAAGCAATATATGCAATCGTAAGTGTTCTTTTTCAATTTTTTTCGCAATAAAATTTCTTGCATTTGTAAACTCAGATTAGACTTCATGTGCGCTCACGCGATGGTGGTAACATTTCCAAGTTGATGCACAGCACGACTGCCAGCTTGGCGGCTGATCGCAAAGCTGTATTTCTTTAAAATTGTAATTCTTTTCTTTCGAGTGACATTTTCTTTTTCTGAATGCAAAGGGTGCTTTCTTGGCTGGTTTCAGCATGGAAAAGTCATGCACAAACATCAGTCTTGAAAAAAAGCCTTATTACAAGAAAGTGCGTCTTCAGTTGTTCACTGATTGAGCGCCGGACGAGACAATGGAGAGATCACATTCATAAATGCAACATCGCTGTCAAATGAGCACTTTCAGCAAAAATACAGTGACACAAAAACTCCCCCAAAGATTTGGGAAAAATACTGAATCTTTCAGGATTTGAAACTCCTTTGAAATTGTCAGCAAATGACCCAGAAAACTAATGCACGAAGATGCCGGAGAGCGGGGCTATGACAGGGGCGTTGCTCCCTTCCCTATCAACGGAAGGGCAACGTGGGCGGATGTGCTTTTTAATAACAGTATGATAGGTAATTTGATTATTGATCAAGATCGATTAGAAACAAATTTATTGCGCCTATTTGCGCACCCAGGAAATTCAAAATGGTTTTCTATAATCGCTTATTGACATTTTTGTGGTCAACAGAGTGTCTGAACACAAGCAAGCATAATTGGCAACAAGTTTTTTATAAGTTTCCATTGCCCAAAACTCTTTTACTGTCCCACTGCCACGGCGTCTGTGGTAATGCACATCATCAGTTCAAATCAAAACAGAATGTTACCCAGAAAAATACCAATTGTTTTTCTTGTGTTGCTATTCACTTTGAGGAGGAAATCCTCACGCACATTTGTTCTTCTTCCTTCGTCAAGTACGCAGTTCTGCGGGAAAACAAGAGACTGACAGACGCATCTGGTCACTCTAACTAAACACCACACTGGCGGAACCCATGATGAATGAGGTAACTTTTGGTCTTTAACGGGAACCAGACGATTAAGAGGTCACACACAGAGATTGAATTTGAAATCGCATCTTTTCTAAAATTTTATTTACATCTGCAAATCAGCTTAATCAAAACACTTTGTTTCAAAGCAAAAATGTGCTGTTTTCATAGTGCACATACATTTGCTTTCTTGACTTTTAACGGTCGCAACATACCGACCATAGAGTATGAAATCCTAGAAACCGTTTGTGACAAACCCCAAACAAACTCTCCACAAAGAGAGCGCTGTAATTTCAGCAGTTTATTTCTTTTTGTCATGTTTTTTCGCTCTGGTTTGCGAAAATGTGCACAGAAAATTTTTGAAGTGAATTAGCATAAACATTTTGCACACTCTTTAAAGTCGCCAAAAGTGTTTTTGAAATCACAGTTTTGGTCAAAAAATGACAGTTGCCTTATGTTTTGTGCAAAGCTAAGAACTAAAAATATTGCCTTTAAATTTATTGCAAGACCACTTCATGGAAAAGATATTTTACAAAATCTAGAATATTGTAACAGTTTTAGTGGATCAGTATGAAAAAAAAGTTTCTTTTTCAATCTGAGTTGCAGTTTTCTGCTTGCCACAAGTTCATGCGGCATTTGGCAGTCTATTTTTTGTTTTCTTATGCTAATTTGAAACATTTTTGTGTGTGAACTGAAAATCTGATTCAGAAATAGACAAACGTTTTCTCAACGACATTTCGCAGATTTTGTTATTTTTCCGTTTATGACATGTATCACATTTGCTAAGGTTTTTTTTTTTTACGCAGGGTACGTGTTTTTTCTCTGATATTTTTCGTGAAACGCCGGACAGAAAAAAAAATCTTTTTTGGGCCCCGTGTGTCTCACCATACTTTTTTGGGTACAAACTAAGTTTCATCGTTTCAGAATTAAGATCTCCGATTTATACATAAACAATATAAACACGCCTACTAAATGTCTGGCGAAAAAGGCATTTTTTCATTCATCAATATTTCCAAATCCCATGCAGCTTCGATTGAAAGTTTACTTTGTGGTTGTATATCTATTTCAAATGTACAATTTAACTGTCCATCTAAAACTCCTCTGCGATTGGCAACTCTACAATATGTGTATAGGAAGTACGCACACATCTCTTCCAACACACATTAGTGAAATTAGAAAACATTTTACGAAACGAAGAAGGTTGATACAGTATAGCTGCCAATTTCCACGTTTCGAAACTATTTACAAATTGAAAAGGTAATTGATTCACTTTAAAGTTTACTTAAGACTAATTAAACGTAATTTCAACTAATACCAAATAAAAGATCTATAAAATTCAAGGTGTAGCTCTTATATTAAAAAAGATTTCCGTAGTTGAAGGCGAAAAATAATTATTTTTATAATTTATTTCATCTGTCTGAATAACAATTAATTTCATTTGTCCCCCTCAAAAGCCATACAGCTCTGAAGAAACCCGCACAACTTCTGAAGAATAGAACATAGCATGTCAACATTTTGCACATCGAATGCATCAACCATTTCAGTATACTTGCGAACGAACTGAATAAGCCATGCTGCGAACCTGCTTTGTCCTTTTTCCGTGTTGCTGAGATTTCCGGTCACATACGCCAGGTCATATCAAATCTGTTATGTAGGATTATCAAAACAAATGGTGGGTGGCTTCCTTGTCTTTCGGGGTGCGTAAAAGTCGCTTCACCTGTTACCTCTTTCAACATGGGTCACATTTATGAACTCGTTATTGTTAGCTTCAACACTATTTTTAGAAGTTTGCACAAACGATACCTAATCTTTTCCGATATGTTTATCCCATGCAAGTGCACGTTGACTTAGGAAAGCAGCCTGTAGTCAACTTATGCTTATTACAGTTCACATGCATGTCGAAATGTCACTCTGGAATGCCATTAATGTATAATTGATCAATTGTAGAGAATGGTGTTGCACGAATTCCTTCACAATCCAACCGCTGCAAAATTTTAGTTTCGTTTCTACAGCGGTTGCTTTGACATTATTAATCACAAGAAGGTTATAAGAGTTTAGTGTTCTTCACTAGCTACAGAACAACCAAAAATTGATTTCATTACACAGATTTGCACTTTTTTCTGGTTGAGGTAATGTAATGTATTTTTCAATATATTTTGAGCCTGTATCACCATTATTTTCCATAGTTTTTGATTATGTGATCAACGTGAAAAGCGCATGTTTGAATTAAATAACAATCTAATTATTAAGCGCATTGTTGTTTAGCTGTTCGCTGCCTATGATGTATGCCACATTGAATGCAAAAAATCTCAGTTTTTGCACGTAGTGGTCATGGTATTCTGCAATAAGATTATTTTTTGGAATAAACATGTGATATGCAACTATTTGTAGCGTTATTTCAACAGCGATCCGTAACCCTTGAAAGTATATGTACTTTTGTATTGAAACCAACACTGCAAACCGCTTTTTGCGTACCAGTTAAACCTGAAACAATTTCTTAATTTTTTAACCACATTTTTGTTCCAACAACATACAGAAGGACCATCTCTTTCGACTCTATCAAATTTGAAACCTTTTTGAATCATGAAATACTGTACCCTGCATGTTTGAAACCACCAAAACTAAAACTCGTTCTGTCAAACTTTGTCTTGAAGTCTCCATGCTTGCAATACATGCTGCACACACCAAATCTTCCTATGATGAAATCACTGAAAATATTAAATAAAAGTACTGCCTTGAACAATGGAAAAACAGTTTCATTTTTGTTAACATAAGTATGAATTTTTGCTGCATCTGACAAGCCTTCTAAAGAAGGTGACAGACAATGTTTCTCTCTCCAGTCTGTTTTTCGTTGAAGCGCATGTGGCTAAAATGAAAATCATTGAATTTTTACCCAGTCGATTGCATGTTGTTATGCACTCATGAATTCAAAAAAATATTTCAACCGCTTACGCTAGAATGGCTGAAACAGTGGTTCTCAAACTTTTTTGAGCACGAACCAAATCTGAGTTTGGTGAACACACCTCAAACAACGGCCCAAGTCTCAAACAACGTATGAAAAAAATGATTGCATGGGTGATTTTGGCTGTACGTTGCAAAGTTCGTTCTTAATATCAGCAATCCACTCTTTTCTGAAGTATCTAAGCCAACCCAGAAACATGCAGTGGTGACGTTGAAAACACACAACCCCGGTTTGGATCACCTCGGCGCGACTCATTTTTTGACCCTTCGCACTCTTGTTCGGGTTTCGACGCATACTTTGAGAAGCACCGGGCTAGATCAACTAACCAATCGTTCTGTTAAGCGGCGATAAGTTTGCCTTAACTTTACTGCAGAGCCATGGTAATAATCGAGTGTGGCTTCGTTTTCAATAAACATGGGCGGATCCAGGGGGGGGGCGATTGGGGCGATCACCTCCCATAAAACCGAAAAAATAACTTTGTTTAGTGTGATTTTCTACAATTCCGAAAACAACATTCGCGATATAAGGCTATTTCGCCCTCCATTTTTTTGTCACAGCAGTATTGAAAAGTATACTTCATCTCTCTTACAGTAGTAAACACTTGACTGGCAGGATCCGCCCCTGATCTCAAAACCACAACTATTTACACACTTTGTGTAGACTGGGAGGGTCAAAGTCAAACATATGCAATTTTGTTTAAAGGACATGTGCAACTTTCGCATTTCACAGCGTTTAATGACATAAATTCCTTGCATTTTTCAAAGTCGTCCAGGGCCTCTCTCTTTTACTTTATCAGCTGCATACGTCAACCAGCCGCTCAAGAGTTGGATAAGATCCACGTCTTATTTGCGCGCAAGTTTTGTAGACCAACTTCGGGAGTCATTGTCTTAAAGCAAAGTCGCTACTTGTCTTCAATTAAACGTGTTTTGGCATACATAAGCAGGTGTGTGAATACAAAAAAACTAATTTATAATGGCGCCCACGATGACCACGATGACTCAACTGCAGTATTGGCTGCAAAAGGCATATTGCAGATATTGCACATATATCATCGAGATTTTCACAAGCGCTTTTGCAAAAAAGTTTTATGAGCAAATGGTGACTTTGATCCAAAGTATAAGCTTGGAATGAGTAAACCAAAGAACGTTACTAAAAACAAGCTTTTAAAACTTGTCAATTCAATGAAGACAGACTTGCCATCTTAAATCTGAACATAATTAATCAGAAAAAAGCAGCAGAAAAATGCTCCTTTCATTGATAATGCTTTAAAAACAAGGGCATCAAATATTAAAATGTTGAGACGTGGTCGTTGTTTGCCCCCCTATCAAAAATTTTGGCTACACGCCTGATTTAATGCAACTCTATGCATCCTCATTCCTGAAATCCGCAGGCAAATGTTTACAGAGAGAATGCAAGCAAAAGTTGAATAAAATCAACAAATCAANATACAAGCTGCGGCAAATGAAAACTGCAAAAAGTTCTTCTCTTAATGTTGCTTAAACGAGAAAACCTATCTGACGATAAAGACAGACTCACGAAACCATAACTACAAGTAACGCGGCTGAGATTCAATAGTAAGCGGGCACTGGTAAACGCACTCAGACGGTGTCGAGGTCTTAAACTTGGCAGACGAATTTTAGGTAAGGGCCTTTCAATGAACGATGGAAATCGATGTAAAAACATCGGTTAGAAAGAACTACATGCAGGGTAAGAAAGCGTATCAAAAATTCGGGAAAACGGAATGCTCAAAAGGATATTAATGAACACCGTATGTTGACAAAAACAAACATAGTGTTTGCAAATGCAAGGTGTGCTTGTGGTTGGCTAGTCCAATCCAATTGTGGTGGGTCCCCTGCAGGTAACAATTACCTTCGTATTTAATGGTGAAGCCTGTCACCCAAATGTGACATTCAAGTTAAACTTATTAGGAGAGGCAATAAGATTGAGGCGAATCACGCAACAGAACGACGATTGCCTCACCAGCCTAAGCTGACTTAACGTCAAGGAATTCCGTTTCCTTTGGGATAGATTATTTCTCCGCCTAGTATCTCTCTATAAAAGAAAGAACAAACTAATCACGTTCGCTGCCGCTTTACGAATACACCGTACCTAAAAATCACGCATTGAGACGCTAATTTCTCGCCATTTTCCTACTCCATTTAAAGAAAAAACGATCTGTTCAATATTTCCTCTGGATATGACAAACGGCATTTTAGCCATGGCATCAAAGTGGGAAGAATGACTAATTGAAACTTGACAGAGTGCGGATTTTTGTAGCGCTACAGAGTAAGTTGCAAGCAGAGAACGAAGCTCTGTCGGATGCTGAAGCTCTGTTGAAACCCTTCCTCAGATGCGGCAAAAGATTTTTCACCCTTAGTACAGGCAATGTGTCCAAAAACTTTCTCTATAGTACCCAGGCTCACTGAAACGTTTTAGGCGCACACGCGTGTTTGTCGAAAACTCAGGAATTATCCTCAAGGTTTTCTGAATCGAAAAAAAGGAAATTGCTGTATTTCGAAAAATTTTTATTTTGCCAAAAACCAACATAATTTTTGCTCTAAAACTGTGGAAAGTACGCATGCTGCAGATGACAAAAAAGCAGTAAAAACGCAGAAATTCCACCAGGAGCCTTTATTGGCTGTCCATTAAAGATAAGAATTGCGTTCTCCTGGAAGCTTTGGATTCTACATGCAGTAGAATGAAATTAGGTTGAGACATGAAATATAATATTTTAAAGGATATTTTTGCGATTTGCAGGCAAATAAGGTGGGCTACTGTATATACCGCAGAAATGACAAATTGATTTACGACAATTCCGTTCACAAACACGTTAAACTGCTGCGCAAATGCTGGTGCACCTACAGGCGTAAATTCGTATTGACCAAAATAGCCTTCGTTGTCACAATATATGTACCCAAGGCCAAATTTGCCATTTCCTTTGGTTGCACCACAGGTTGCCATTAGTCAAATTGGCCATATACCCGCCTGCTCCAATAACACAAACCTTATGGAGATTTCGACAGGATTGCTCAAAACAGCGCACAAAAATCAGCTGCTGAAAGAACCAGCTTTAAATGCACAATGAGCGTATTTCCAAAAATAGGTTGAAAAGTGATTTGCCCAACTTGGTTCAACTTACCTGAGCAGGAAGATAAGTTTCGAAGAAATAGCTCGAGCAGTTATGCGCAAAACAACTCTCTGCGTTTCNCTGAAACGTGACGTGTGGCAGGCGCATAAAAATGACTGAGCACGTCTACATCCTGTTCAAGCAGAAAAAAGCATTGCGAACTTCGGTTCGCGGTTACTTGGATTCTGTGAAAATTTTCTGTTCCTATGACTTGTACTTGGAAAATGTTAATCGGGGTACTTCGGTTCGGGCTTACATGGGCTATGACAAAATTTTCCAGGATTTGGAACCTAAATTGTTTTCACTTTTCTAAATACTCACACACTGCTAAAGAATGGAAACCCTTGATCCCCGTACGGGCATGTTTAACATGTTTGTTTCTACCTTTCTCATTCGAGTCTTGTATGAAAGGATAGGATGCGAATAAGAATGATTGAAAAAGTGAAACTTTGGGATGTTTCATAACAACGGAGACGTGTAAGAAACCAGGGTTTGGTGCGCTGTTGTTCGAATGTATAAACATAGTACTTTGAAACAGGGTGAAAACAAGCTTCTTGTTTAAGTAGGTGAGATAACTTCAGAAAGAAATGATTATTGTTGTTTCACAAAAAAGTGATTCTATTGTTTTTACAAGCCGAGTTTTANAACTTACTAAAACTGGGACATACAGGGATATATTAGAAATTCCTAGCATCGACTGGGTGTTTCGCAATGCCTTGCATGCCCGCTGAAATTCTACAGGTCAGAGGGTCTCGCATTTATGACAAGCTGCAGTAAGTCTTGTGATGTCCACCCATTTTTGGAGTTTCCCATCATGAAGTTCTGCATACTCTAGGGAAACAAAACATGATTTTTGATTACGCTACCTAACAAAAAAAGAAAATACGAAGACGATCGAAATAGACTGATGGTATTTTATGCAGCGAATCAGCAATCCCTACACCCAATCAGTTTTTCGTGGTGTGTTCGCTCGCGAAAAATCTTCAAAAGTGATGGTGGGCTCCCAAAGCCATGATATTACAATAACTGTATTCTATAGTTAGTTCGTTGTCAGTACTGCGTTTATTTTCTGCTNTACAGTACATGCGGCGGGGCAAATCTATGCAAGTGATTGTAACCTGCTTCTCGCGAGATTTCGTTGGAAACAGTCGTGCTGTTGCACGGGTTGCAAACACGTAGTTCCGGTGAACTTGTTGACGCAATAAATCACACTGAACGTTGCATTAAGTTTTGTTTATATGTCGTTGAGTCAGTACGCAGCAGCTTGGCACAAAGCACTTCGACAGTTGTTAAGGAGCGCAAAGTTTCCAAGAAGTTCTCAAGCTGGACTTGGCCGTCTTCGCTTAGCAGGGGTTGCTTTGCGTTGACAAGCTTGTAGTCAGACGATTTGTCGACAACGTGGACCCAGCAGTGTTCCATGGAAAAGATGCATTCGATTTGAAAAGTCAATTTCACGCCTTGATTTATAACTTCTTGCTGCATGACGCCAACGTGCTGGTGCGTTCGCAAACACAGCTGTTGTTCATCGCACGTTGCTCTGAATAAAAAGATGACATGTGTACTTTGAGCTTGCGTGGGTTCGATGGCGATATGCAGATTGTTTTCGGTTCATAGTTGAGCAACTCATGTTAACAGCTCGGGATTCCTTCTCTGCCCACTTCTTATGCAAATCAGTGGGCCCATTCTCACATACAATTACCGAACAATTGAAGAAGTGAGTAATGAACAGCGCATCTCACTTTGTTGAATCAATCATTAGTTTTGTGTCAAAGTAAGGTTTTGCATGCTGATACACAAAAGTATTTTCTCTTTAATACATCTGTTGGTTATAAAACCTCACAACACTGAGATAACTACTAATGACGATGTTTGGCGGTGCTGGAGATTGTAAATTTCTGTTTATGCAATAAAACCAGCCGTTGAAAGCGAACATCCCTTCGGTGTTTTTATGTATTCTTAACCTGTAGGACCGCTCCATGAATTGGACGTGACGTCGCACATCATCACTACCGGCACGAATCCCTGTGATTCACTGGAAACGCTTTGCGCCACTACGTCAATGCCGTTGCAGTTTTTGTGTTTTTCATTTACTTGTTCAGCTATTCAGCGATATTCTCTACACTGGTTTCATAAACGTGCAACAGGCTTACACCGTTGTTTTTTACCATGCTGATGATGGAAACAGTGCTCACCAAAATTTTACGAAATGTCTCATGCTTCCTTTGCTTCCGCCGCTAATGTCATCATTAGGCTACATAACACTTCTTTTTTCATGCACTTAGATTTTGAAACAGCACGTACGCCTAACATTTTTTCATGAAGATTTTGATAATAACACCAGGTAGAAATAAATGACCAATTTTAGTTTCACAAGAGATATCAACATTGGTAGATGGAAGCACATTTCTAATTAATGTTTTTTGAAACAATTGCTTTGATTTATAAAACTTTCTATCGATTCACAACGCCGTAAAAAGCGGTTCTAATCTTTCATGAAGCACAGATCCGTATCGATACTTGCATGTTTTATAGATGACAGAGCTTTGAACTAGGCGAAGATTGCAGTTAATGAGATGTAAAAGCTGAAACAGTGCTATACTAATTGATGGGAGAGTATTCAACAACCAGGCTGGGCGGTTTTTGGTTGCTTCTTACTGAAACGCCCGCAAAGCTAAATCCAACTAAGCATTGATGTGAAAAAAGCTTTTCCACAGAATAACGCTTCTGTGAAAATAACGCATCAAAAAAGTGTATGCAATATTCATGGGGTGTTTTTCGATAACAACCTGCTTCCAACCCTGCTTTCAACGTTTCATNGAAAAAATAAACAATTTTGAAAGAGTCAAAAAATATGCGTTGCCAAAAATTGATTTAAAGTTTGTACAAAAACCTATTTGTGAAAACGTGTTGTTTTATTGGGCTGCATACCAGTCTGAATATGAAGTTGGTTCTTAGTTTCTGTTAACGTTTTTCCCAGGTCGTTGCGCGGCAGCTTCAAAAGCATATTGTTAATCAAAGTAACTTAACCCCACATGATAGCACCATATTCAAGGAAGGAACTCGTCACTAGCAGATTGTCAGAAGAGTACAGTAGAAAAAGGAAACTTCACCGGGAGTAGCCTTTCAGGTTGCCACTCGAATGAAATAGAACAGCACGTTCGAGGCTGCAATGGATCATTTGTACAGTGCTCACTTCTTATTGAGAGCATTTGGTGTTTATCTTACGGCCGGTGAATGACATGCAATATAGCTGGTTTGAAAACAGCCTTAAATATAACTGCGTTTGCAAGAAAAATCATTTGAGCTTCTGCTTTGTCGCCTATCGTCGTCAATAGGAAACAGAAAATGACAAGCTGCTTTCTGGAGAAGAAAGAATGCGTGTAATCTTTTGAAGGTCATATCAAGGTAGTTGTATGACAAATTCAGCAAGTAACCTATAAGCCGAAACCTTTTTGAGCTATACTTCAAGCGTTTATTATTCCAAATTGTTAATAGCACCACTTCACACAAGCTTTCAGGTTCACGTCGTCGGTCGCTTCAGTCGGATTGTTGGCAGGAAAGTTTCTGAAACCTGTGGCGATCCCACTTGATGACATCGCAATGAATTTTTCCCTCCCCCACCTGAAAACTGCTATTTCTTCAATGTTAGATTTGAGAAAACAATAATTGCATAGATAAATGTACCCTTTGGTGAGGATTAAAATTTTTATTTTGTGGGTATTGATTGTGAAACCACTGTAAAAATCAGAATTGGCAAAATTTGAAAAAATTTGACCTTCTTAGAACGTTTGCTAAGTACATCGTCATCGATGCCACAACCTTAGTAGCTCGATGACATCATTCGATTGGTAAATTTATTAATTTTTTAAAGAGCTGGTAAGTTTTAGTCGTACTGACAGTTGCATCTGGAACCGTTCTTCGACACTTTTTACATACTTCAATAACCAACTTTTACCAACAAAGAAAATCCTAATAAAGGTTTTACGAGGTAAAGTGAAAAAATTGTGTAAAACTTTTGAACGCTAATGTTTTGCTAATTTGCTTCAAAAAGTGCAGAAATTGGATTGAAAATCGATCTGTGTGCAGGTTTACAAACAAACGTAGCAGCGCTGTTGTCTTCCTTTAGAAATTCACGCACACGAACAGCCTACAATAAAAGAATTCGAACTGTATTTGTGTTTTTTTCATAACTTAAAGCAATGGCAGGAATCTTTTTTGAAAAAATGTATTTTTGCTTATGAAGTTTAGTGCCTTCTTTTAGAAAGGCTGTTTTCATTAAAGCAGGGTCTCCAAACTTCTTTGTCCGAGGGCCACATAAGCTACTTCACAATAGATCGAGGACCGGACAGCTTACGTAATGTAATTTTTCGGGAAATGTTGCATTCTACCAAATCAACAAAATTTTCCTAAATATGCTATTTTTCATCATTGGAAAAATGGCTTCGCGGGTCGCATTTGGCCCACGGGCCGTAGTTTGGAGCTTCCCTGCAATAAAGCATTCCTTACCTTGTCAATGACTTTGCTGCCATTGTGATGCTACAAGCAAGTATTGGAATTAGTGTTGCATCTACATTCTCAAAGGTAGAAGACTGTTAAAACGTTTCGTCTCAAGAAAATTGTTTGTGAGGAGTGAAAGGTTTTGCAGGTTCAGAAATCAACTATTTTCTACAAACCGTTTGTATTCGAGTAGTTAAGCAAAGGACCTAATTTTTCGTTACAGCCTAACTGTACGCATGCGGTTGCTACGAATCAGGACTGACAAGCTTTCACTCTCTCACTAAATCTATTAATTTCACGAGCCTTGAAACCTATTTGCAAGGTAATGCTTGCATAATAACTGCATGTGAATCACAAGAACATTATCTTTGTCAGATAAGGATCCTAGTAACAGAAACTGTCAGACATTTGCAATTTGACCTTGTGTTGTAGTATATCTATCTATACGGAAATAATTCTTTAAAAAAAAAAAAAAAAATTTTTTTTTACTTGTATGCTCCAGCTTTGTTCCATGTCAACGATTCTTTTG
>JGI24022J15233_10000700_pt1 | contig 23550 bp, 15 predicted proteins | sample Ectturendosymbi2_FD_15233 | JGI IMG/M metagenome (IMG submission 15233)
GATTATTTCCTACTTTTGCACATTTTTCAAACAACTAGTGTCAATGCAAGATGAGGGCAGCCTTGACTCATCCAGCCTCAAAAGCTTTCCAAAACAAATCTCAGGTTAAATGCTTTTGTATGCTATGTTCTTGTAATGAAAAGGATGAAATTAAAAAAGAATTTAGTGTTTTGATCCTTCTTGGTTGTTGTTTATGGTTCCATGTATTCCCATGAAGACATGAATGTGAACAAATTCGGGATATCAGCTACCAAGCATTTTATCAAAGGGGGAAAGTGTGAACTTTCAAATGGGAAAAAGTTGTAGTTTATTGATGGTGAATGCAGGGAAATGGGGCGTGAAAATAAAGAAGTGGAGGCGATGCCAACTTGCTATTTCCTAACTTTCGCCAGTCCTGTCTTCTCACCTTTCAGTGTTTTCAAAGTGTTGTATGATGAACACTCTTGCATTTTCTCCTTCTGCGATGTCAGTCATACCGTAGTCTCAGGAACGTATCCTTCGGTGGCTGTACCTTAGGCTTGATCAAAAGTGCTTATCACGATTGGCTGAGTGTGATGACAACATCAGAGGGGCTCCCCTTTTTAGTCTTGCCTCGAGCCCCCCCAACCTTAAATCCACCTCTGCGTGTAGTCATGAGCTTGTAGTCAACCCATGTCCGATCGTTTGCCTGCAGAAGCAGGTTGCGATTTGCGAAACTTGCGAGCGGATTGTTCTACTGTTGGTCTTTACTGCGTAATAAAACACTGCAAAAATCTTCAAAGGTTCACTTCAGCAGGTTACGGCTGCAGGCGTTTTGCTGCATGTGACTGTTGAACGCAGACATCTTGGCAGGTAATGCAGCGAGAAAGTGACTGCTGACAGCTGTAAGCCACGTAGCTTTTATGCTGTGTGAAAACAAGCATGAGTGGATCTGTAGCAAGGCTTCCACAAGTTCAAAAAAAGCATTATTAGTGTGAGATTGAACCCTTGTCCGGTTTACGTATGACAAGCATTCACCGTGAAGAAACCAGCAAAGACAGGCAAGGTTTTAATGAAAGGATATGATTGGTCGCAGGGGTGGATAATTAGAATTTTGAGGTCCGAAGAATAACTCTCAGAAAGGGACCCCAAAACATCTCAAAATGTGTGTCATTTCATGTGTACATCGTATGGTTGTGGTTTTAAAAAGGGGCCCATGGCGCTTGTATTTGTTCAAGTTATATCAAAAAAAGAGCCCCTATATTTTGCGCTTGCTCTACAGAAACTTTATTCACGGAAATCAGTTAATTTTGTCTGGGAATTTGCTTCTGCGTGAAAATTCATATCACATTGCAAATTGTTTGAAGTCATTTAATTTTGAATTGTTCTTTGTCTGTCAATTAAAATTTTCAATGGGGTCTTTGGTACATTTACACACAATGTTTCTTTATCTTGAAAAAAGTATGACTTACTTCAGAGCTTATTAAATGTGGCTCTAGAGTGTTTCATGAGCTTGGTAACAAAACAATGCAAAACCTAAATGCGAAGCTCCCGAAGGGGACCCCGCGATATCTCTGAAAAAAGAGGGCCTGAGGCGACAGCCTCCTTCGCTTACCCTTACGTGGTAACCATCCCTGATTGATTGGTTTGGACGAAATCCCAGACATTTGCAGCTCTTGTTTCTAAGTGAGGCTGGCAAGTCTTGGTAGGTCAAATAAAATCATAAATTTGTGATTTAGTTAAAAAGCATGACAATGCTTGTTTGAAAAGAATGCATCCTGCTTGGAAAATCTGCAGATATTCTGTTGTAAGTTTACCATATCTGCAAAAGCAAAATTCCTGGCAGTCTCAATGGCTACTTTTCGCGACAACAAACAAGCGCTATACGGCATGTTTCCGCACGTTCTTATACCACTACCGATCCTCCAACAGCAGCATTATCGCAGAAGAAAAATATCGCAGAATTGTTACACAATAGGCTAAATGCGAAACAACACAAAAAGACGTTTTTCTCACCCGATCCTGATTATGTATACTGCAATTTTCAGAGGATCTTATGATAAGATCTGCGTGAAATTCCATTTCGCCCTGCACATTGTTTGAAGCAGGGTTTTTTAAGGTGTTTTAGGGACCCGATTCAGGTCCTAAAATTGAAAATCGGGTCCCTAGAATCAGAGAAATCGGGTCCCTAAAGACCCATATCAGGGACCTAACAGTTTCCTTAAAAAAAACCTGTTTGAAGTATTTTGATTTTAACTTGTTGTTTGTCTACACAGTAAATTTGTTGAGAGGCCGCTTTTGGAACACTTGCACATAATTTTTGCTTTATAGTTTATTTTGACAAACGAATGACTTGCTTCAGAATTTATTAAATGTGGCTTCAGAGTGGGAATTTATCACTTAAAATTTCATTAAATGTGGCTCTAGAGTAAACTGTTTAACAAAACAATGCAAAAGTGAGAAACTCTCAAAAGGGGGGCCCGAGACGACTGCCTTGATCACCTTCTCTAATATCCACCCCTCATTGTATGTATAGAATTTTTTCAGTCCAAGAAATCACTTTTTCCTAAATTTGCCACAAGTAATACAGCGAAAGTTTTCAAGTGAATGCTTCATTACAATGCTGTGATTTCAAAATTAACGTTGTTTACAGTTATTTGCAACATTGTGGGACCACTCAAACAATGAGGCGAAACTGCAGCAATTTCCTGATATTGCTTGCTTGTATTGTTGTGACAGGTATTTTAAACAATAATATTACATCACATTGACCTGTTCTATAAGTTGCATGGCTTTTTTGGCACTTTCAAAATGATTTGGCCAGTAACGCCAAACCTGTGGTTTTGCCCCAGATCTGGGTTTTCAATGCTTTTCTGGGTTTTGATTCTGAAGATACGGAGTTTTTACGATTTAACTTTTTGTCATCACGGTCATTTGAGGTCCAGTCAGTGGTGTAGCCAACCCAAAACTTTGGGGGGGGAAATGTTTGACTTCAGGCAAACAACAGCACTTTTGTTTGGGACATCGCTTCGCAAGGCACAAAATGACTAGATATGCTAAAATTTGGAGCGCATGGCCCCCTGGGCTCTCCCTGGCTACGCCTATGTGTTCTGCACTGCTTGTTTTTCATGAGAAGTTTGCACACCCAGCTATTTTTTACGTAATTTCACGAAAACATGTTTATTTCACCAAAAGTGGTATTAGCAATACCACCAGGGCTTAAAACTTAACCGAGAAGAAGAGTACAGAATAGAAGTTTAAAGATTTTCGTAAAAAGCACAAAATTTTGATTTACTTTAGCAGACATCAGTGCAAATGGAAATTTCTTAACCTTTTAGGTCTTTCTGATAGCTTTAATGAATAGCTCGTATGTATTTTAGTAGGGTTAGACACCAAAATCATGCTCCTACTCCAAGCAGTTACTAAGTTATAGCCAGATTTCGTTATTTGCAAATTTTGTCCCCCGGGTCAACCTTTGGGAGTCCCGATGCGCCTCTAAACATCAACCAATTGCGAAAAAATTTTAGAGGTCTCATTTTTTACCAAAATGCAACACTTTAACACTAGGTAGAAGTTGTTTGAAAAAAGTCGAGGGCTCCTGATGCACCCTACTTGTAGTGGTACCCCTTTAATAAAAATAACGTCACGTTCGCACCCCCTTATTTAAAAAAGCGTAGAAATCACAAAAACAGTCCAATTTTGCAGCACCTTCATTTTTAAAATTACTACGGTACTCGTAATACATACTGACAGCATAAAAGAAAGCACTGAGTCGTACTGCTTACTTTTGTACCTTACTGGTCTTCAAATTGCATTGTATAACGTATTCACTCCCGCACGCAATGCACAAGACCAGCGGTTCTCAACCTTTTTTATCCCACGTACCCCTTTAACCGTTATTCACAGATAAAATGCCCCCCTTAGAAATTTAGTTTTTAAAGAACACTTTTACATCAGTACACTAAGAAGAGAAAATAAACTCTTCACAATTGGTAAGCTCTTTGGCCTCTAATTTAATTACTTTTTAAACAAAATGCTAAATACAAATTTCACCCCTTGCAAATACAAAATTCCATCCTGGTGGGGAATTCCCACCCGGTTGAGAACCCCTGCACTAGACTCAAGCTTGCATCGCAGCAACAGGGAACACACAAGTACATGAAAGAACACGACGATAGATACGTGACGATAGTATAAAGGCATACGCTTGATGGCGCTAAAACATTTATTTGATGAAGCAAGCATAAAGCGCACACGCCAGAGATGATCACCGAGCCGGAGTTTGGATTTTAGGCCGGAGCAGGAGCCGGAGTCAACGTTAAAGTCTGTGCAGGAGCCAATCAAAATTTTTGAAGGGACCTATTAAAATTTCTATAAGTATGCTTGTTGTCAAACAGAATGGAATTACTTGAGACGCGTTTTGTGACCAGCGTCGTCATATATCACAAAAGTGTGACACTGGGTGGGATACCGAGCATTTCACCACTGATGATGGTTTCAGAAGTTGGTGCCTATGCAAAATACAGTGTGTAAGTGACAATGCAGTTCGGGAATTTAGGAACCCATGCCGTAACCATGAGAATGTTGGGCTAGTGATGTGGGAAAAAGCACAAGACACATGACAAAAAACAATGCTCAGCAAAGCAGACTATAAAGATATAACGGTGTGCCGAAATGACCTATAGTGATAGGATGTGACATGTTGGAAGTAATGTACTGTACNGTAGAATATATATTTGCATTGTGCTGATTTCTACTCTAGCCACCACTTGCATAGGCCAACCTCTGCTTANATTTTGGAGCCATCCTGATTAATTTTTTTGTAGGATTTGCTTGCACATTCATGTTAATGGCTTAGTTTGGCACAGTCATGGTTCAAAGTTTTGTCTGAGCACGTGGTTAAAGTACGATGCAATGTTTGTAAACAACTCCTGACCTTGGAGATTTTGGAGATTTAAAATGAGTCTTTTGTAAAAATTGAAAGTTAACGCTCAATTCAAATAATTGTCAGATATCTGGTTCATTTATTGAAGCTTGAAATACTTAACTAGTGTTTCAGCGATTAACACTTTACAACTTAAATTACAGTAGAACCTGTAGTTTTAAAGATGTGTATTTGATGAGCATTGTCTATTTTGCCTCATGTGGCAAAAACCTGTTCTGAAGTTATTTTGTCAGTAGCTGTGCACAATCGTTTGAAGTGATGACACGACAAGTTCAAAACACATGACAAGTTTGGAATGCATGACCTAGCCTACATAACTGACCGTAACGTCTAATTTAATCGCAGGCAAGCTTTTAGTGGCTGTTTGTCTACGTTCCGTAAAGTATAGGCTAACCCATATCTCTAAACCTCAACATGTTGTGTCTCTCTTTATTGTGTTTGTCACGCGACCACTTCAACCATTTGTGTTCAGTCAAAGGCAAAATAGCGACGGCATATATTTTGCCTCATGAGGCCAAATAGACACAATCTTCTGGATATGACTTACTTGGATGTTTTCGGAGTGTTGACAAGAGTCGGAGTTGATGTTTCAAAATTTTTCGGAGTCGGAGCAGTAGTCTTAAAGCCAGAAGCAGGAGCGGAGTCTGAGTCCGAAAAATGTAACTCTGCTCATCTCTGACACACGCATGAATGGCGCCACCACGGTTATTGTAATACAGTGCTACGATGACGCAGGGTTGCCAGACACCTTTTGAGAAAAAAAGCCAAACCACGTCTAAAAAATCCAATCTGTGTAAAAAATGCCAAATTGTTAAATAAAATGAAATTTAAAATTCTTCATTAGTTGCAGGGTGGTCAATAGAGCGGACAGCATCGTGACAGGTTATGTTCATGCCAATCTGATGTTCAGCCACTTTCAGTGCATCACTTTTGCTGCTTGAAGTCTTAACAACTGTGAGGGCAGTTTGTCCTGTTGGTGGAACTCTCTTCTTAAGTTTTTCGTTTTTTTTCATGATTCAATAAAAATTTTAATCGGTCCCTAAAAGTTACTGTACCTTGTAATAATTGTGGTGTGGCATAACTTGCAATATGCATCTTCTGAACCATCACTGGCCTTCTTTAACCAAAGAAATGTCTTTTCCCAGTTACTATTGTATTTCTGCCCTTCATCATAACTGCTCTTCCACTTTGTGGATGCCATAACCATGAATTCAATTAGTTTGTGATGTATAAGGGCGAGGCAACATGTTTGAACATGAACGACAATGACAACAACTGAATTGAACGAATCCTGTGTTCAGTGCGGGAGGCATGGGTTGCCAGATAACTTTTGAAAAAACGCATCAAGCCAAGCATTGTCTAAAAACGTCTAATAACACTTATCAGCAAGATATTTAAAAAACCAAGACAAAGACACCAGTCGGATAGTGTGATGCGCCAACTGTCCCCCTCAAAAGACGAATATTGAAGAGAAAAAGCCAAACAATTTTTTGACGCCAACTGCCTCTAAAAAAGCCAAATTTGTGAAATTTGGTGCCAGAAAAGCCAATCTGGCAACCCTACGATGACTTCCAAGTAGGCCGATTTATAAAATGCACGGGGGTGTGGGAGGTTGCGAAGGACCAGGTCATTAGAAACAAAGCTGGTAACTCTTTTGTTGCTGCTTCTCTGAAATTATTATCCGCTTATACCTTGTCACGCAATTATTCAGAAACGCACACAAATCGTTCGATAGGTTCAAACATTTCCGATACTTATTTTTCAAACGAAGTAGAGAAGATAAGCCAGATCCCCACAAATATGTTAACGCAAAGGGCACCAGAACAGACGGGGCTTTTGTACTCAATTAGTGGAAACTTTGCGTGGTTGAACACCAGAAAATTCGTGTTCTGTAGCATCAAAAAACAATCTCGCCATAATTGCGCCATCAAGATTCAAACGTCACAATGCAATTATAATCGCATCACCGGCCATCTGTAGCGTGGTAATGGCAACATGAAGCAGAAATAACAATTTAAGTTGTTGAATCAGTAACGTTAGCTGGAATAATTAGGCTGGATAATGTTCTTTTGAGTAATGGCACATGCAACCTTTCGAATACCTCGGTTCTTTTGAAAAAAAGTACATACAAGAACATGCAAACTCTCATCCTCAAAAATCGTATTTCGGACCCCTGAAAATCTTGTTTCGGAGCTCTAGGAGTCCAGGAACCTCCGGTTGCGAAGCACTGGCCTACAGAATTTTAATATTTGCTCCGCAAAACAAATGGAAGCGCTTTACCTAAACATAAAAACTTTGCGCTGAGAATAAATTAAAAGCGTTGAGATTGTTGACAAAACCCTTCTCCAGTGAATAAGTAAATTGACTCAAAGAATTATTGTGTAACTTTAAGTGAGAATAGAACTGAAGATTTTTTGTATATGAGAAGGACTTGCCACAAGACTGATGAAAATTCAAAATTTTCTCATGAGCTTCAATTCAACTTATTTTTGTAACAAATTTTAGGTAGACATTGCCGTTGCTCTGGGAAGAGCTCTTCTATAAGTTCTATTATTATTGTTATCTTGAAAAACTCTGCTGTGCAGTTCGTAAAGTAAGGTTTTGATCATTTTTTGCATTCATTGTATAATGTATGTGTGTCTTTGCTCTATTGAGAATATTTCTTTATGATCATATTTGAGGTGGAAACATAATAGGTTCTTGAAGCAATTGAAATAAGTTGATATTGTTCGTCAAAGTAATTTTTGTTGATCAAGAAAAATTGCTCAATGGACGGAATTCAACTTTGTTTTTTGTGATACCAATGTGGTTTCAATATTTTTTGACGTTGATTTATATCAAAAACCTCAATTTTTATCAGTGAATTTCAAGCTCGCCAAAAAATAAGATCTTTTAGCAAACTTATGTAAAGAAAATAGATGTAACGTCAGAAAAACTAAACTTTAAACATCGACTACTTCAGTTTAGTAGTGAAAAAAATCGTTAATTGTTTTGTCTCGTTTTTCATCGAAAGTACTGCACCAATATTACCAGTCGAAGTACATATATGCACTTTCAAATAATAACCGACTGGTATTGATTTACAGTCTTTTATTACTCGTGAATGATGATGGTTGGTCGTCAAGAAACTGTCATTAACCGTCGATCTCTGGACGAAGGCTGGAGCTGGATAGTTCTTGTGGGATCTTTTGTTAGTAGCGCACTGGTAGGTGGTATCTATTTTGCATATGGAGTCTTCACACAAGCTTGGATAAACGAATACGACTCGTCAGCAGCAATAACATCCATTGTGGGAAGCACTGCATCTGCTTTCACATCCATGGGAGGTGAAGATTGCGTGAAACAAAAATTAACTTTTACTGTATAACTTTAACAACTGGTTCATTAAGACTTCCGTTGTCGGCTAGCATTTTCCAAAGAATAACTGTCATCAGCTGGCAGTTAAACTCCAGTTAAGTCTTAAGTTTACGGAGGAAAAATGTGAATTTTGCTGGAAAATTTTGTAATTACGTTTAATACCCAAACAAAAGCAATTCTGGTATAATTCTATAGACTGTTTACTGTTCAGACCAATATTAATAAACTACTGATAGTTATCAAGCAGTTTATCGCTTCTTTACATCAGTAATGTAGTCCTGAGGACGTGTTGGGTTTTCCACCAAGAATACCATATCGTGCACCATATCTTTTCACAGAAAAATATAAACGTTAAACATGAGTAAAAACGCGTGGTGTGATCAACCAGTCATACACAAAATCGATGCAGCCGCAGTTGATGTGTTGTACTTGCAAATCAAGCAATTTGTATGAGGTGCACTTTCTCGCTTTGTATAAAAGCCAAACTTTTACACTTACTTGATAAAGTTAGCTTGATTTCAAATATCCATAATGTACACAAAGATTGGCAATGGCTAAATCAGCACCGGATTTAGATGGTGGGGGACCTGGGCCCAGGCGTGGTGGGAGGCCCCATGTGCGGATACAAAATGTTTAGGTAGGGGATGATCGATGAAGTCACTAGTATTTCCACTTATGATTAATATTTATGACGTAATCTTGTGACGTCACATTTGGGAACTCAATTGTAACAAACTTTATGATGCAACATGGTATTTGACAATGATTAGATATTTGCGAAACTGTTGCAAAACCAGTCGCTGGTAGCATCGCATCTTCTTTTTTTAATATTTGCTTGAAAAAAGGTTATGAAAATTTTTTGGAAAAACTTTCTGGGCGATCCAAAGTTTTCATCATCTTCAAACGCCAGTCCTCGCTCAGCAATAAATTTTACGACAGAAACCAAACGTTGCAAGCAGAGGCGATTTCCAATATTTTTCGCATTGATTGACCTGACTGGCTAGTTCTGCATCAGTTCTTTATGGGGATAATTACATCTGCGACTAAACGTAATCGCACCATCTATACGTTCCATTGAATGCTCGTAGCTCCTCAGGTGTTCAAGAGCGGGCTTCCAGTCGAAGATTCCTTTTCTAATAAGGAAATGCGCACATTGTAGTCGTATCCCCACACATCAGTCTACAAGTGAAACATTTAACACAAGTTTGTGAAGGAGAAAAACAAAGCCAGCTTCTGTCAACTACTTCGCCATTGTGGTTCTGGCCACGAATAAGACTTGTGATACATTTCCGTGACAAGTTTCTGTCTTTTCTGTGTTGTGGAGCATCATGTTTCAAAAATGACTATTCATCACAATGTCAGAAAGAACCTGTTTCATATTTCAACCANTATTCCCGCATTTTTTCCGGTATATTGGCTGGCCAGAGNGCTCAGAGACCAATATTGTTGCCTCCAGTGATAGCGTCAGCCATCTCATCTATCGTGTTTTTCGATGGTACATCTTGACGTTCTTGTGCTACTGCACTGCTGGTTAAACTAGGTCATTTACAACGTTACGTAGATCAAAGTCTGTCACAACATGTTCTTCGATTTTCTGTCCTCTTGCAGGCTCCGCAGAAATGTATCCGCTGGACTTCATTGGCACTGTAAAATAGTCACTTGAATGTTTCTTGAGTTGGCTGCAACTTCTTCCTCTCTCATTTTTGCCTCTTTTGCTTTTTTACGTCTTTTAGAACCACTTGGATAGGCTCTGCACTTGTCAAGATGACGATCCCCCTTCTGTCCATGTTTATTTATAAGCTCAATAAGGCTGCCACATTTTCATCGCAAAAAGAGAGGACAACTTATGACTGTCACTTACTTGAGTGTATTAACTGCACTTAACAAGTCAAATAACAATTAGGCCTATTGATAGTTAAGTTTTAGCATTGAAGTAAGACGTCCAGTTTGGACGATGTTTCAATCAAAAGAGATACATCTGACATGAATAACACACAGTCACGATCCTTGCCTTATTTCAGTCTTTGAGTTTTCATAGTGCTGATTTAACTTGGCTTGGAATGTACATCTGATTGTCTCTGTTGAATCCTTGCCTTCACAGTGGCGAAACACAATACAAGCTCAACAACTGAGGCTTTGGACTTCTTAATGTTCTGAACTTGCTCATTAAAAGCGACCGGAAATGATTGCAAATGTCTTAAACAGAGGTCGCTTAGGGAATTTCCAAAAAAACGTTTCAGAACAACAGTTGGCTTGTTAATGGAAATGAAGTATGAATGTGAAGCTGCGGGTACATTTGAAGCATCCTTGGCAAGCTGGGATAAAGTGATAATCACCTGGTTACGCTGTGAGAAATAAGTTTTTGGTAGGCCTACTCAATATCCACAAAGTCACAATAGTCTTTTCACTCTCTTTTGCGAATTTTGTAAATGCAATCACAGGCAATTCACTCAGTTTCAAAATCATTTAGTCGTTTTCTGAAAAAAGGGATACTTCTGACGAATTTCTACATTTTTTTAGCATTACTGATTACCTATAATTACTAGAAAGTACTACACTAAGCTATGTACAATACAGTGATCATCGCATCACGGTTCATCAGCAAAGCTAGCACAGTAACTATAATGGAGTCAGAAGTCCGCGCTCTAATGCTAAAGTCATTGAGATATTAAAAGAAGATTTACCACTGTTATGTAACGATTAATGTGAAAGCATTTCCGCCTTTCCAGCCGAGAATTAACTCAACCAAAACATAGATTAATTAGACAGGCCATCCCATAAACTAAGCTACGCCACCAGCTCTTATCTTGTTGCAGTTGGGTAGGGACAGCTTAACTTATGTAAGTACAATATATCATAGCCAGTGGCGTAACTGACAGGGGGCAGAGGGGCGAATTTCCTCTCTGGCAAGCTAAATGTAAAAACCGGTCTCCCACTCAACTTATATTTCGGTTTTAGCATTCTTTTGGTTTTCAGTAGGTTGTTCTTTTTGTGTGTTTTTTGGATTATTTTCCGGTGATTTAGGGTTTTAGTTTAGCCATCCACATCCGGATTCACCATCATTTCTCAAGTTTTTTTCTGAGTGTTGGCTGGTGGACCCCGTACAGTTGCCAGTGGATCCCATTTATCTAAGTTTACCACTCTGGCTCAAACCTTTAGTTACGTCACTGATTAAAGCTATGTAAATTAAGAAATGTAAAAAGGAGGATATTTTGACATTTTTGAATGTCCTCGGAAATTATTTCATTTCTCATGAAGAAAGTGGACATGCACTCCAAAATGAGGACGTATGGTAGCCCTACACAATGCTACTCATATGTAACCTGTGAAAATCTGAATAAGGCAAACGCAAGATCCACCAGTAACGAGTGTAGAGGCTTAAGCTAATGCGTTCTATGTGGCTTGGCCTTGCATTCACTAGATTCAGATACCCGGCCGACTTTCAGGAAAACAATAAGTGCAATAGTTGTTTCGTCACAATATCAAATAATATACAAGTGGAATACTGATGTCTGGACGGCCGATAATACTTAATAGCTTATGCAAATTTTTCTCGCTAATAAAAATGACTAAGTGGCACGCACATGTCGTAGATGTGGCTAAACACATGAACATGGTGGGGGGCCCTGGGCCCAGGCCCCTTGGGCCCCCCCTAAATCCGGCGCTGGGCTAAATTAAATTAAGTTGCCACATTTTAATCCGTTTTTCTTCAAAATCTTTGAGCGCTAGCGTTTTGTCTGATTTAGTTCAATCAATATGCCGGTGCCACTTTTTGTATGGCATAATTTCAAAGCAATAGCTAGTTAAAAATTTGAAACAAAATCGAGGAATATGGCATCTCAATATTTGTAATCCGGCCAACTCTGCTTTTTATATAATCTCTGCTCAAATCAATATGTCAACATAGATTATTTTACTCCATGTTTTTGATAAGCAAAAGCATTCGATTCAGTTGATGGAAGTTTGTGCACTCGTGTGTCTAGCACTAATAAAGCAGAAACGTAAAAGAAGCAACTATGTTACGTAATTTGCTTGTTTAAACAGCCGCACATAATATTCTTGCATCACGTTTGTCCATGAATCACTTATCAAATATTTTGATCATGTGATGAACGACATATCTGCAGCAAATTCCCCACAATTTTGTATAACCAATGTTTTGCTGCTGCGAAACCCTCACTCTTTCGACAAAGCGCTGTAAACACGTTTGGAGAAAGAGCTTTAATGTTTGACCTTGCTGACCGCAAAGATATTTTCAGAGATCGCAACCATTTTATTGGAATAGCGAGATGGTCATAAAACAAGGCTTTAGTGTATTTTGATGTTGGTAATAAAGTGAGACCGTTTCGGTCTCTCAAAACGCCGTAAAAAAACACTGTTTGGAGACATAAGCAACTGTGCATTCTGTATATGTTGTGTTTGAAGTTTTGTAGTTAAAGTTTCTGCTTTACTCTTATTGTGGACAATTATGAAAAACTTAAGTAATATGAAAAAACATTTTCAATGTCATATTGTAAACAACCACAAATTCTCATTTACCGTCTTCAAGAACAGGGGTCCGCAAATACTTTTTGGCGCGACCCTAATAAATAGTTCTAAATTGTCGCGACCTAAACATTTCGTGAACATGTAATTTTGTGAAAGGTACTTTATAACTGAATATCAATTTCAGGACTAATATGGACACTGGGCAGTAGCATTTTTTGCACAAAATTGTATGAAACTACCCATAAAACAGTCAATAATTGTATTTATTCTTTCTAATGAGAATGAAAATTTTTAAATGCAAATTTAAATTATTTTGTGACCCAGAGCGGAAGGTCTTTTGGGTCGCGACTCACTGTTTGCGGACCCCTGTTCTATCGAAACGTTCGCGCGTGTCCCAGAAACCGTACGTGACTTCTCACCAGTGGGACTTAGAAGTGGTTTGTCGAGTGTTCGCAACATAGCTTTTTTATTCCAAACCAGTGTGAGGCGATTGCTTGAAAGGCGCCTGTTGGATAGGTATCAAGGATTCTATCGCTGTCTGTTCTAAGTCAATATCACTTGCTTAGTTGCTGAAGTACTCATAGGCGTTACGATTTGATACGCAGCGCCTCTGGCAAGCTACATACTGAACAGATGGGACTGTAGAACTTGCCACTTCGCTGGAGGTCTCATGGTGACGACGGGAGTGTTTTTGTCGTCATTCGCTTCATCTCTGGAATACATTTTCCTTTTTTATGGAGTTTTGGGGGGTGAGTAGCTTTGCCATTACTGTACTTCAAAACATCATAAAGTATTTTTTATTATCAAGGAAAAAAACGAAAATATATTTTATTTGCTCCGAACAAAACGAAGTTCCGTAAAAAAGAAATGCATGGGTTAGAACGTTTTTTCAACCTTTTTTGATCCGCGGAACACTTTCATCAATTATTAGCAGGGACGTAATGAGGTTGGATGGCGCTAGGGTCAAGATGCAAGTTTGGCGCCCCCACGTTCGAAACTGAGGTCTTTTGGAAGCAAATTTACTGTATTGAAGAAAATACTTATGACATTGTTGGGACTTTTCGGCGCCCCCCACAGTGCTTTGATGCCCCCATAGTGACTCGGCTTCCGGGGAATTGCGCCACCCTTGCACCCCTCGTTACGCCCGTGGTTATTACACTCGTGATATATGAAGATTCAAACTGGTGATGGTGATAGTGGTTAACTGCTTCCATAATGACGTTCTTGCAGAACTGTTGACGATCTTTCAACCAGTGCAACGGAGCACTGGTCGAAAGATCACGGGGTTAGACCATCAACATTTAAATGAGGTTGGCAACTTAACCATTGTACTACAGCTGCTTTATATTTCGGAGAATCAGTTGCAATTGACAACAAACTGTTCATATGTCGTTACTGGTTGCAATTTGGGATGAAGTGGCAAATGAAGTCAAAATTTTCACTTAAGGGAGTCTCTTAGTCATAAGCAATTCGTGAATTTTTTTCATTGAATGTAGTGAATAGCCAGAGTTAATGTTTGAATGACTAGACCAGTGGTTCTCAAACTTTTCTGCACGTTGACCTCCGATTAAAGTATACAATTTTCTGTAGACCCCGTGGCCTAGCCCAACAGTTACTAATATGTTAGGAAAATGCACATGCTAATCTCTTTCCTTACGAGGCATATTGATTCACTGTCGCTAGCTTTGCAAAAGAATTTACTGTGGCTATCACTCGAGTTTACAACAATTGTTCTACGTCCTTCTGCGTAGCCTACTGCTGTACTACCAATCTAACAAAACAACTGCGACACATGCACTACAATATTGTTTGTGTCGTAACAAGCCGAACAGTTTTCATAATGTCATCACAATGGATGATTTAATAAAAAATATTCGAATGGAATGTACTTTTAAATTACTGTAGCTGAGATTTGATAAGCCGTCTTAATTTGTTTGATTTGTTGAAAACCGCCGTTTGCATTCCTTGCCCGATTAACAATAATTTTGAATTGGAAGCTTCATTGCTCCAGTAGACCCCAGCAGTTATTCATTGACCCCTGGGGATCGATATCGACCACTTTGAGAACCACTGGACGAGACGGAATACAATACAGTGTACATAATGAAATGTGACCAATTCGTTTACCTGCAGAGAACACTAGGTTTTTAAATATAAACGTTTGTGGAAAAAGGTTTTGAGTAGTCACTGCACATCACTCGTAATAACTGCAGGCTCATTCGTATGGTCTAAATTGCTGAAACAATGGTGCATAACCAGCACTATTCAAGCCAATGCAAATATTTTATGAGAGTGCATAGCTTTGTTGAAGTAGAATTTTATATGAGCTCTTTTAGAGTTTTTGAAATTCCAGTTTAAGCTGAAGGTTATTCTCAGTTGAGAAAATGATCTCTCTATTCAAGCCGAGGTTGACTGGCATTTCCATTGTTTCGCATACGGCTTTATTAGGACGTTTTCCTGTGGAGTTCAGCAATGGATTTCACATCATTCTTACTCACCTGCTTCCCAACATTTTTTCAAAATCAATCGGGACCATTTCCATATCTAGATATTCAAAGTCGGTGTTTTCAATGTTGTAACTGCAATTCTTCAGTTCGAAAAGAGTTCTGGAAGCTGGCTGTAGCAAAGGCGTGTGTCAGCCAACTGCTTCATTGTCTGCAGTGGCGTAACGAGGCTATGTGCCTCCCGGGGCCGACCACAAAAGTGCCACCCTTTCCACCTCTCAAATTTGCTTACAAGAATTTTAAAATGAAAGAAGACCATGTTTCGTCCTTATTTAAAAACATAGGGATTACCAAAGCATCTTGAAGATCACAATGAAACACTCACAAACTGAAATGGGTCTTGTTTTCCATTGATGATTCACAGGTCAACAAAATTTCAAAAAAAATTTCTTTCTTTTATGGAAATAGTTATTCCTTATAGATTTTTGGGCACTGAATCTGAAAATGACAATAAAAGCCTTCGATTAACTCTCGTTTTCTGAATATTTTCAGTTTTATTGTCGTACTAATGCATACGTTAACGCTAATGCAACAACAGAAACGTGCATCTTCATTGTTCACAATTGCTTTCTTTTAGCTTTCTTGCTGTAAGACAAGTCCGGTTGATCTCGAGTAAGAGTCCAATAGTAATCAGCTAACATTGATGGCCTCCATCTTCGTTGGTACCGTTTTTCCATAACTGCAGTATGCTGGCGGAAACACCCCCCATGTTCGTCACTTACGTCACCACAGTTTGAAGCAAAAAAATCCAAGTTCGAATGTAAGAAGTGTATTTTCAAAGACATGTTGCACCCATATTTTTGTAGGAATCCATCATGTGTTCCCAAAGGCGTACAGGGAGGCACTTTACTGGGAGGGCGGAAAAAAAATTGCCCTGAAAATAGCAATATGCGCTAAAAATAAACAATTTGCCCTGAAACTAACTTTTTTGTTTAATCCGAATTGGGCCTGAAACCTCTTGAAAATCTGTTCTGTATAGTTGAATTCCTTTATAACGGCTTCGTATGTAACGTCAATTAGCCTATAACGTTACATTTTGTTCGGTCCCGATGGCATCTTCTACATGCATTTCAATTCGGCAATAACGTTCTTTATACATTCCCCTGGAGGTGCCGTTATAGGCAAATTGTGTAGTTACCTTACTTGTTGACTCAAGGGGTGAAGTTCCTTGCGTGCTGTGTTCTCCCCGACAAGAAACTTTACGGTAATTGCCTTTACTGGCTGAATGTACTGTATGGAAAATTTTTTCACCTTTCCCGGAAAAACAGAGTTTGCCCTTAAATTTTTCACTGTATTGAATACATTTTTTAACATTCAGGATTTTTGAGCAACTTGCGCTTGAGGATTTTTGAGCAACTTGCGCTTGACAGAGTTTGCCCTGAAAATTTTCACTGTAGTGGGTACGCTTTTGGATTCAAGATTTTCGAGCAACTTGCGCTTGCCTTGAAAAAGACAGCGATCCCTGAATTTTTTCACTGTATTGAATACATATTTTTTATCATTCAGGATCTTTGAGCAACTTGCGCTTGCCCTGAAAAACAGAGTTGTCCTGAAAATTTTCACTGTATTGAAAATTTGAATATTGCTGCGGTATATTTTTTTATCACATTCAGGACTTTTGAGCAACTTGCGCTTGCCTTGAAAAAGACAGTGTGCCCTGAATTTTTTTACTGCATTAAATATACATTTTTTATCATTCAGGATTTTTGAGCAACTTGCGCTTGTCCTGAATTCACTGTATTGAATGTATATTTTTTTTCATTCAGGATAGGATTTTAGAGCAACTTGCGCTTGCCCTTGAAAAGAGAGTTGCCCTGAGATTTTTCACTGTATTGAAATATTTTTTATCCTGCAGGATTTTGAGCAACTTGCGCTTGCCCTGACAACAGAGTTTGTCCTGAATTCACTGTATTGAATGTATATTTTTTTTCATTCACTATTTTTGAGCAACTTGCACTTTCCCTTAAAAAAAGAGTTGCCCTGAAATTTTTTACTGTATTGAAATATTTTTTATCATTCAGGAGCTTTGAGCAACTTTCGCTTCCCCTGAAATTTTTCAAAACAGGGGTGGGGGTGGCCACACACCCCCGACCCCCGCCTCGTACGCCTATGTGTGTTCCACAAGTTCAATATAATTTGGAGCTTTTGCATTCCCAAGAAAGTTGTGTGCCACATTTAGAAATGCATTCCAGGCAACTTTCTCTGTTTCAGACAAGGTTTGATCAAAGTCTTCATGGTTTAATAGCTTGTTGATTTGGGGTCCAAGAAGATACCTTCTTTGAGCTTTGCTTGGCTTAATACAGGAAACTTGTTGCAGATGTACTAGAAAGCAGATCCATCGCTTTTACAAAATTTTTCAAGAGGCCAAGTTTAATATGCAAAGGGGGAAGTGAGGTCTTTGATGCTTCGACGAGCGGAGTATACTTCACGTTTTCTGTACCTGCTTTCAAAGTGCTTCTTTTGGCCACTCGTTTCTAAGGTAATGTTCACGTCTTGCACGACTGTCTCATTCACACAAAACACAGCAATACTTTGTATAACCAGGTTGTGGTTCCAGTAGTATTGCAGTTACTTTGAAGTCACCACACAGTTGCCAGGAGTACTGTTTGTAATTTATGCACTGTTAAATCGACTTCATATTCTCGTATGTTTCTTTCATATGAGCTGCATATCCAACGAGAATTGATGATAACGTATCACCATTGTGCAGCAACACAGCTTTTAGACTTTGTTTCGACAAATCAATGAACAGTCTCTATTCTTCTAGTCTGTGTGTGGAGCCCAATTTTTGCATAATGCCACCAACATCTGTGCAATATACAAGCCCACCTTTCATGCTAAAAAAACTAGGCCGAAGACTGTTGACGTTTACGAAAACTACAAATATTGACACCACTTTGAAGCAAATTCCATTGTTTTAATCTTGAAGCCAATAGCTCAGCTTTAACTTTCGGCAAATCTAAAAGGGCGTCAAATGATCTGTGAAGGGGGGTCAAAATCAACAATCACCACAGGCCTAAGAAACATGTGGTTATTAAAAAGATAACTTGGTGGTTGTTTTGAAAAGGTCTTCGAGCTCTGTCATCTAAATGGGAAATAATTTGTGATTGAAAGAGATATACAGGTATTTGACTCGAAATTCCAGTCACCTGTCCCTGCTAGCATATGTTGCTGGTGCTCATATCTTAAAAACTAGAGCTAATCGACAATTTTAAGACTAATATTCGGCTTCGACGCCACAAACTAAGTAAACGGCGCCTACTTTCATCCCAGAAAGAAATTTTGTGTTGACCAGTGGAGTCTTGCCTTTTTTCTGTTTGTCGCCACCTTCCTCATCATTACTTGACCTATTTTTTTGCTTTCTATACACATGCACATATGACCCAACATGTTTCGTCAAAATATCTTCCCTGTTGGATTTTAGTCTCCAGTAAGGCCACCGTGTTTTTTGCTAATAGTTTACTCATTCCAGTGGATCAAACGGAAAAATTAAGGAATGTGATGGCGGCATACTTACTTTTCTGATGTGAACATTTAAGTGTGTTAATATTTCGTGTAGTGTCTGCTCGTCTTTAACTAAAAACGTATAGCCTATATACTGCATATAGCAGGCTATATAAATTTGATTATATGATCTCAGTGATGTAAAGGACATTTCATTGCTCACTTCACATTTCAGTAGTGGTTTAATTATCTTAGAATATTTGAAAGGTTTGAAACGTGGACTCTGTCGGCACTTGCGCATCCCCTTATAGATGCGGGACTCGTTTTGATAAAACAGGTCAAATAGGCTTAAAACTGACTCTGGGTGAGAACCACTGACTTGCAGCCTTCATCGTGACCTGCACACTTGGTCTAGCTGTTGGGCTTCAGGGATGTAACGATAACAAAAAAGGCGTGGGAACGCACCCAAAAATAGCCACTTTAAAACAGCTTCAAACTCATTTAAAGCGAAACGTGAACAAGATGCGGGAAGGCCGTTCCCACGCGTTCCCACCCGACTACACCCCTGAGCTCTTCCAATTACACGTGCATAGTGTTATTCCTTGCCTTCGTCCGTTATCAACAGAGCCGTCGCCAGCAGTTCTTAAATAGCGGAGGCTTTAGATTTGTGCAGGGGGTCTTGACATTCTAAAATTTGACCAAAAAATCCACTGATTTATAGTGATTTAAGTTTCAATTTGAGGTCTTGGAGCTTTGTTTGGTGGAAGCTAAGCCCACCTAAGCCCCCTGTGGCGACGGGACTGGTTGCCAACAGACATCTATTTCGAAAACTGTATTACCAAACCATTCCACGTGGGACATAGGCCTTTTCAATGCCCAGCAGTGACTACAACGTCTTACGTTCGACGGTAATTGCGTTGAGCAACTTCATGTGTAACTGTTTCGATTAACGCCCCTTTTGATAAGATCCTCACCGCAATCATAACTAGCCATATCATTTGCTCTTGCGTTAGGTTTTCAGACTAAGGTTCATGCCTCAAATTCATCAAAATGAGAGCAACACCTTTTGTAAGCTTTTAAAATGACTTTTTCTATGACTGCATATGTTAAGTATAGCGTTGAACAAAGGGGACTTCTGCGAAACTCACATTGCCTATCGGATGGCTCTGATTCATTCTACTTCAAACCTGCAATGTAAGCTCAAGAACGTCATTTTCCGACACCATTACGTCATGCGGAAAACAGCAGTTGTATTGAAACTGAGCGATGTTACCTTTGCAGAGTTCCTCACTTCAACCGCCAAAATTTAATGTTGGTAAGCCACCTAATGAATGACTAGGATACAGCTTATGGCACTTATTGAAAATATCTCACTGAACATTAAAAAATAGCATGAGATGCGCCAAGAGTTTTTTTTATAATTTTGGTGACGGCAAGCAGCGGTAAGCCAACGTCTGAAATATGCTTCTTGCTGGGGCGGTTGAGGTGAACACTCTTCCCAAAGAGCGCTTCCCAACTTTCCAAATGAGAGGCGCACTAGCTAGGTTTTCAGACCAAGAATCGTAGCCTCTAATTTGTCAAAATTAGAGAAACACCTTTCCTAAGCTATTCTTGTTGAAAATAACTTTTTCTGTGAGTGCAAATGTTGAGTGTACCATTAAACAATGGAGTAAAACCTTTTGCGCAACTCAGATTGGCTATCGGCAGGCACAGATTGACGCAGGGGCGGATCCAGGGGGGGCGATCGCCCCCCTAAAATCTACGAAAAGATCGTATTTCACCATGATTTTGTACAATTCGGAAAACAGCATTCGCGATATAAGGCCGTTTTGCCGTCCATTGTTTTGTCACAGCAGTGTTGTGAAGTATACCTCATNTCTCTTACAGTAGTGAACGTATAATGAGACTTGACTGCCAAATATTGCTGAAATCGCCCTCCCCCCTAAAATTACTGGCTGGATCCGCCCCTGGATTGACGTGACACTACTTTCGGTGCAAGCCAAGAATCTGAGGTCTGAATTCCCTATGCAAACACACCAAATCTAGCTTCAAGAACGTGACATTCACACACCGTGACGTCATGCAGAAAAGCACCAGTTTTCTTGAAGCTATAACCAAGTTAACGTTTGCAGAGATCTTCACTTCACCTGACAAAATTTAATGTTGATGAGCTCACTTAACCCTGCTCAGGTCTATTTGCCCAGATAGGGCAACCGTAACAAAGTAACAAAAGCGTAATGTCGGTATACTTAAAATGACCGTTTAAAAGCTGGTTCTTCTGGTAGCTGAAATTTTTTATGTGCTTTGTCAATGCAGCCTTTTCGAAATCTGCATTACCTTTGTATATACCAAGTTAGAGGGGGTAATTGCCCAGTGTGACCAAAGCAGAATTGAGATTTTCCAACAAGAAGCTGTGCAAACCCACTTATGCCCGTATTGGGCAAAGATGGTGTGGCAAGGTTGGCATGAATGAAACCGTTGTTGTCGACAAAAGCACATTCTTCCTGCGTGACTAATCTCGCTAAGCGGTTGGTCCGACCTGCATTTGCACGGCGAAGCTTGTTATGTTTCATTAAACATGAAAGCAGTGGCGTATCTATGCAAATTGGCGTCCGTGGCAAAGTTTGAATGTGCGCCCTTTTAGATATAGGCACAATTTTTACGAAAAATGAAGCATGTACAGTCTCATCAACACTAAAAAAGCCTTCNTAAAACTATACATGTTTTATTTTGAAACGTTTCGGATCCATCTTCAGTCAAAAAATAAAGCAACACTTGGCAATGCTAACAATTCAAAACCAAAAGACTCTGTGATGCAAGAGATAACAGTGTGACGCAAAAGACGTCATTTCATGGACTTTAAAAATCCCGAAATCTTGGCTTCTGCTTTTAACTACCGCGAATTATTAATTAAAGAGACACTTCTGTATACAAGAACAGCAACCCGAGATTAATGTACACAATTTTTCCACCCCATTATACCTCCAATACGTAGATTGTTATGTCAAATATTTGGCTGATGCTCAGTTCTTATGTTGATACATGTTTCGTGCATTGTTGTTGGTGTTGACATAGACACATCGTGTTAGTTGTAGCACTTATTTGTAAAAATTTTGCATCCTTCTCTTGCAGTGTTCTGTGAACGGCCTCTTGCTGCTGGCCTTGACTTGTTTTCGTAGGTTACGACCTTACGTAGGTTTTGTTTTAGCGCTTTCTCCATAGCTGTTGGTCCTGTTTTTACTTTTAGCCATTTTGACAGGGTTGGTGGTCTTGGTTTTGCTTTTGACGTCTTTTGCATCACACTGTTATTTCTTGCGTCACAGAGTCTTTTGGTTTTGAATTGCTAGCATTGCTAGCGTTGCTTTATTTTTTGACTGAAGTTGGATTAAGAATAATCCGAAGCGTCTCAAAATAAAACATGTATACTTTCTTGAAGGCTTTTTTAGTGTTGATGAAACTGTTAAGTCTATCCCAATTGTATACTCCAAAGCATGTACAAATTGAATGTTTTGAAAGGGAAAATATTTTTGTTTATTTTTGCTTTAAACTTTACGGCAAATAAAATATAAATTATCCACAAGGACCATAGCATGCTTCTATATTCATTTATTTTATTATGAAGGGACATCAAAACATTCAAATAATAACTTTATCATAGTTTATAAGTCTACATAGTGTTGCCTGACAAAATTTCATATCTTACAAAAAACATCAAACAACATATTGCAATTGCAAACGACAATTTCTTTTAAAATGGAACACATTTAATTTTAATTGCACAATAACACAATTTCATCGACACATAAACTTATCCAGTCTTTTTCGGTAGAGTTAGACAAAAATGCTGATTGAAACAACACTTTCAGTGACTTTATCGAAGCAAAGTCGTCTATGATTTCATTGAAGTAAGCTTTCGCTGTTTCCTCCCTTTCTATTCTCATCAAAGCTAGATCACAAAACCTGCCCTGACTGACTTATTGATAGTCATTGAAGCCCGGAGGTATCAGTAGCGTAGCCAGCCCAAAATTTGGGCGAGGCCAAATACTTTGAATTAAACGTGTAGCAGTACTTGGTTTGGGACACTGCGTCTGGAAGCACAAAACTTAAGATATATGCTAGAAATTTGGAGGGGCATGGCGCTCTTGGCCTCTCTCCTGGCTACGCTTCACAAGACCTTGAACATCGAACAGTAAGCCAAACTTGCACAGAAAAAGTTAGCTCTAAACAAGACCATCCAATCTTTTTCAAGAGTCAACATTTTTGCTCAGCTGGCACGGTAACGATAATAATACTAACTGCTAATTTTTCTCGAGGACTAACTAATGATCTCCACCTTAGTCTCTGGACTGGGGCATTGTATTCAGCCTAATTATTAGCGGCCATCAAAAAAGTTTGGTAAAGTCGGAGTGGGCCGCAGCAATTAAATCTGTAGGACCTCAACAGCATTTATTTGCATAACAGTCAGATTCTCACAGCCACGGACTTAAAATGGTCTCAGCCAGATTCTGACTAATGTCTTCATGCCTGAAATGCAGCAGTACGGACTAACTTATCCTTTCTTATTTGAGAGTGACGAGGTCTCGTAGCTACTGCATGCGATCGTTCCTGTTTTGTCACAATGTCTGACCGTCGTGTTATGTCACAATACCACGGATTTGTCATAATGCTTGGTGATGCTAGCGCAACACGCCGGACGTAAGGGCGCCGTGTTGCTGCAGCTTTGCAGTTTATGAATGTATGGGGCGCAAAATATAGGTTCAAGAATCTGTAAATAAAGATTTTAATTTTTGCCAAGCAATTTTTGCGCCCACCGTCAAAGTGGCGCCCATGACACGTGCCATGCCTGCCATACCC